>Ga0247782_1000529_pt1 | contig 18845 bp, 15 predicted proteins | sample UWRJL019104C5_FD_179928 | JGI IMG/M metagenome (GOLD analysis project Ga0247782, IMG submission 179928) | Plant litter microbial communities from Arlington Agricultural Research Station in Wisconsin, United States - UWRJ-L019-104C-5 | ecosystem: Environmental > Terrestrial > Plant litter >...
CGCAAAAACAAGAAAAAAAAAAAAAAAAAAAAGAAGGCACATTTGTCCCGGGGCATATAAATATATACAAAACGGGTTTCTGCATGTATGTATGTATGATGTTGCTTGGAGGTCTGAGTCCCTCTTGCTCATATGCCGGTTTAACTCTATCTTACTTTCTTCTTCTTCTTGTCTTTCCTCTCCCTTCTTTTTAAACCCCAGATCTCCTATGGTGTCTTAGTTCTTAACTCTCAACTATTACTAAGCAAGCTAATTCTCTATTTTAATGCCAGGTTTCAACGTTGCTTATATGTTCATTCCATATAAAACATAACCATGATAAAAAGGCAATTAGGTATTCAGGTATTTAAAGGTTGGAAGTCGAAGGGTCGCTGCATCTATCTGTTTTAATTTTTATGTTTATTTTGTTTTTTTGTTTTTTATGTTTATTTTTTTTGTTTTACAAGGTAGATTACCTCACTACTTTTATCCCTGACCAAATCTACGGCATAACGCCTGCACTTCAAGATGAAGCCGCAAATTAGTTGAGTAGGTGAGTGAGTGAGTTGGGTTGCTCACCAGGAAGCTCTCCGTGTGTGTGTGTGTGTGTGTGTATGTAAGAGAGAGAGAATCTATCTCCGAGGCTCAGTTAGTCAGTCAGTCGTTAAAATGATAACCTACCATAAGCTCTGCATCTGGAACTACATCTACATCGCTACCTATTTTGTAGGTAGGTATTTAGGGGTCTGCCTAGCAAGCTTAAACTACGAAAACGGCTACTGCGGAGGACAATACTGTCTGCTCAAAGCTAGATATCTCGCTGTGGTGGACTACACGTACTTATGCTTTGATAGAGGGAGGTAGGTTAGAGCTAGCTCAGGGAACCCAGTCGCGTGCTATTTCTCTTCATTTTCACGAGTCTGGCCTATCTATATTTCGACTGACACCCAGGACCGTTTTTAAGTAAGTCAGCGTCTAGATAAGTTGAGTTGTATCTTGAACAAACAGGACGATACGGCATAGACCTATGTTCAAGGGAGAATGCTTTGTTGTTCTGGGCAGTGTATATACCTCTGAGCTCGACGCAGTAGTCTGTGTCTCCAATAGATGCATGGTATAGTTTATGATAGCCTATGGGTGATTAGAAGTAGTCACGTAGAGAGCCTTGTAATAAAGAACCAAACACACACTTTTTACACGGATAAATAGGCAGACAGATAGACTAATAGACGTATTAACTCTTTATCTCAAGCCACTGCACCTCGGACTCCTTACGCAACCCATCTCTCACCTCATTCACACCTCAACAAACCTCACACCAGGCATGACAGGAAGCGCACTCGCATCAACGGCTATCATACCGCGCTCGTACATGAACAACCAGACGGCATCAGCATCGACAGCCTCGAGCGCGGCGCGGGGCTCAGGATTCCTCTCACTCTCGCTCGGCTCCAGGGATTCGGCAAGGAGTAGCAGGATCTGATCGAATATGTCGTCGTCGATCTGGACGTAAGAGACGATGGCGACGAGTAGTTTCTGCACCGCGTCCCAGACCTGCACGGCCTGGGAAAAGCGGCCGAGTCCCAAACTAACAACAATACTGCCACCACCCGTAGACCTTTTTGCAATCTCTTTCCCCGAGTCCAGAATCCCCAGCTCGCCATCTGCGTCACGCGTAGGGACAAGTATGTTCCCTCTTCCTTCCTCATCAACGTCGACACCGCCCCCTCTTCCAAAAGCACGCGTAACAGGAAATCCCGTCGTGCTCCTACCCTTACCCTTTCCTCTTTCCCGCGTCTGAGTCGCAATCGCCTCTGCTTTCACCTTTTGACACCATTTCCCGAGCCCGTGGTCCCACCACTCGGTCTTGAGGCGCGTGTTCAGGAAGTCGTCCGCGGAGGCGCAAAGCGCAGACAGCGCCTCGCAGGCCGCTACGACGACGAACGCCTCGGGGTCGTGCAGTCGTTCGATGAGGACGGGCCATATCGCGTTGACGAGGGGTAGGAAGGCGTCTTCGTCGGGCGCGAGTGCCGGACACACTGTCGCGAGGAGGTTGAGCAGCGATTTCCGCAGCCTCGGCGTCGGTGAGGTCAGGTAGTGCTGCGTTAGGCTCGTGATGCGGGATAAGATCTGGAAGGTTTGTGTTTTCGGAGGTGGGGGCTTCTCAATTTCGGTGCCGGCCATTTCTTCGTCATCTATGTCCCCTTGGTCTGCAGCTCCGGTGTCATCGGATGCTTTGAAGGGCCGCTGCGGGGTCTTTTCTGGTTGACTGAATTCTAGTTCCTCTTCTTTGTGTTTTCTCTGGCGTTCTATGCGGCCATCTAGAATCCCGCACAAATCGTCAGTGGTCACCATTTTCGGGGCACATTTCTTGTGTCCTGTAAACGATTTTGTTGAATCGTCGGTCAATAGATTATGAGATCTAGTGCCTTGATTCACGACTTCTGTTAGCACGCCGAATAAACTCTCTACAAACCGGGTATAGCCATGGTAGTTGTCAAGTGCTGCAAATATCGACGCCACGACGTCGTCAAGATATGGTATGAGCCGCGGACCTGTCAGCTTGATCATCATCCGCAGAACTTGCGTAGATGCCGGAGATATATCGAAGGTGTTGAGACGCAGAGACACCGAGTTCACCATGTAATCAACGTTATCGATGATGAGATCTGTGACACTCTGATATCCACAAGATGCTGCGATATTATTGAGACTGATGATCGCATGTTCTCGCAACTGCGGAGCGTCTGAACCGAGGAACGTGGCAATGGGGTATAGTACGTCAATCAACTCCGGGCGAAATGCTTCCCGCATTCTCGAGGCCGCAAAGGTCGTAACCTCTAGTGCAAGAGCCTGCATCCGCCAATCTAGGTCATCTGCCTCGGCTTGGGAATCGAGGATTGCGACTGAAAATGTATATAACTCCTCCAACGCAGATTCGCTACCGTCCGAGGCATCGCCCGCTGCTGAGAAGTCTAGAAAGGAATCTAGTTCGGATGGCTGGGTGAGTATCGACTTGACGAGTTCAAACGCTAACCAGTAAGAAGTGACCTGCGCAGGACCCTCAGATTCACGCGCGTAATCAAGCATGTCGCCAGCGAACTTGAAGCGTTGAGCCTGTGAGCCAGATTTGGCAATGAGCTCAACAAACGCTGCCCGCGTCGATCGCTCTGTCTCACGTGCGATCAATACTGGCGTGAAAGATGTCATCTCGCCGGCCTTGGCTAGGCCAGTATTACTCAGTTCGAGGGCGTTTGAAGGGACCTCAGATACTATGGTCCCAGACTTTGATCCGACGACGAGCGCTGTTGCACTGTCCCGTAACGAAGCCGCTAAAGAATCGTCTAGGATAGACGAATCGATCTGAAGCGTGGTGATGAAATGCTGTCCTTTAATGAGGTTTTGCATCGCCTGCTGCTTGACCGTCTCCTCACTAGATTGAACAATTCGTGGGAGGCTTGTGACCCAGTTGTACACGGTGTTTTTGATGGCATTCGTAAGCTCGGGATATATTCTGGCAAGATCAGCCAGGCCTGTTTCATATATCGACTTTTGCGCATCGTCGTCGTCGTCCGCCAATATCATTGCCGTCTCAACAAGTATCGAGGCAGCGTCAGAGAGGGACTGGTGGCACTCATCTAACAGAGTGATGCAAAGTTTCTTCAAGGCGTCTTGTACATCTTCCGACGAATGACTTCGTAGCCTCAGTACGCTTGCCAACGCAAGCTTTACCTTGGCTGTAGTCGCTTTCAACCATGGGCGCGATAGGATTTTGCCTTCCGCGTCTTGGCTAGCTTGCTCGTCGGTTTGCTGGTTTAGTATTCCCCTTATCTTGATATCCCCGAGTACCTTGATAAGAACATCTCTTAGCGTATCTATGCCTTTTACAAGGACCTTCTTTTGGACCTTAAGCGCTACCGGGGGCGTCAAAAGTCGACTTAGAGAAGAGACAACACCAGGGAGAAATGTGGCTAGGGTCGTTTGCTCCCGGATTCCTGTCACTAGAGTATCCAAAGCTTGCAGCGCTTCAAGTTGTATTGCCGGCGTCCGGCCATCAGTAATACCGTCTAGCACAACAGTAATGGTGTGGCCAAGAGCGGGTATTGTGTTTTCTTCAACCAGAGCTGCGGGTCCAGTAGGCGACGCGGCTGCAGCTCTGACAACCGAAGCCAAGCCCTTAAATGATTCCAGCTCGGTCTCCTCGGGTATGGCCTCTATCCTCTCTTGACCAGGCACGCCGGCGATGATGAAGGTTAGAAGTAATAAAAGCTGCTGAGCAAGCTCTTTTGGTAGCTTGCTCTTCCAGCCATAATCAATGAGGGTCCTGAAGCACTTGATGGTGACCTCAGTGAGACGAATGGGATACTGCTGCTGGTTTCGCAGAATATTGGACAGCGGAAAGAAGATATAATCAGCCAACTTCTCATCTAAGACCGAAGCATCCTGGGACACTTGACGATCTAGGAGAGCAGATAAGTCCTCTGTTATCCTGATCAAATCCTTTGCGCTTGCCTTTTTGTCAGAGGAGCGCACAGTCAGGTCATTTATAGAGACACATCGTGGTTTGAGCTGATATCCCAGCATTTTAGCAGGCTACATTAACGGCCATCGTGAGCGCGAAGGGCGGGGCTTGGTACCTCTTTGAAGAATTGATTACGGGCATCCGAAGAATTGCTATCCATATTTGAGAAGGATTCATTATCTCTTTTATTCTTGGTGTTAGGTAGACGCGGTACGTGAAAATATGTGTATTAAAAAAAAAAAGTTCTCACTGATATAATCACGACTAATGACGAATGAGTTAAAGACGTCAAGAAATAGTTAGTTGGGTTACCTTAGGCACTTGCCTCAAATCACCAATACGCATGTTAAAGCGCTACCGAAGTTGCGCTAAAAAGGTACTTTCAGTGCATCTCTTCAGGTGTTCATTTACCTAGGTACCTTAGAATCAATTGAGTTGGATGAGGTTTGATGGGTCCTGGCATGTCCACCAGGTAAGCGCCTATCTCATCCCGTCAATCATACAGCCAAATCTTCAGCAGCTTGCCCGGTTCACATCCTAATTAATAATATTCCTTGGAATATATCGGTGACTGTAAAGGTTCAGAAAATATAAAAGCTACCACTCGTTTTTGCGGCGACTTAATCCAGTTTCTCAACCTCGAAATGGCTCCCCTTACTACTTTCATTACTACTGTGCACCCGTTCCCTTCGCCAACGTCGCACGCCTGTGCTTATGAGAGTGGTCGTCCAAATGCGAAAAATGCGCTGGTCTTCGTCGGGGGCTTAGGCGACGGGCCTCACACCGTCCCGTATCCACGCGCGATAGCTAAACGACTTGATGCGGAGCCAAGTCTCAGCTACTCTGTCTTTGAGTTCCGATTGAAGAGCTCCTTCACCGGATTTGGATTCGCGCGGCTCGCCGATGACGTTGCCGACATTTCGGCTTTGGTGAGATATCTCCGAAGCATCGGCAAGGAGCGTATCGTCTTGATGGGCCACTCCACCGGTAGTCAGGTAAGCCGTCACAGGCATACCTATATATATCCCTAATTAAATAAGAGTCTTGGACAGTTGGCTGATAAGCTACTAATCAGGATTGCATGGAATACACCTCGCCGGCCCACGATGTGCCACCAGTAGACGGCTACATCCTGCAGGCTCCTGCATGTGACTCAGACGCCTTCGCGCTAGAGATGGGCGAGGATCGATTGAAGGAATGTGTGGAGGAGGCCAAGAAATTCATCGACGCAGGAAAAGGACACGAGCGTATGACCCTGACCCAGCTACCGGCCTTCATGCGAGATACGCCGATATCAGCCTGGCGATGGTATGCCCTTGGAGCAGCCGAGTACGTCCGCCCATCCAGAAGCTCATGCATGTGATTCCAGATACTTTCTTAAGCATTAAACTAACCTTCCCCTGAGTAGCGGCGAGGACAATTATTTCTCACCCCATCTCACAGACGAGGTGGCAGCTCCGTACTGGCGGAGGGTAGACAAGCCATTACTGATACTTCACTCTGGTAATGATGAGTACATCCCAGAATCTGTCGACAAGGATGGGTTAATCAGGCACTGGAAGGAGTTGTGCCAGCCTGGCATCGCTAGTGAACTGTCTGGAACAATACCGGGGGCTGGTCACCGGGTCGAGGAGCCTGGAGCCGAGGAGTGGCTTTGCAATACAGTGGCCAAGTTCTTGATACAGAACATCAAATGATCCCCCTATATCAGTAAGGAGGCGAGAAGGGCATCGCTTTACTCGGTTCATAAATATAGATTATTAGCATTTGTTGTTTTCAATCAGCACTCTAACCTCATATTTGCCTTAGAGCTATACTCTTTGGCCTGGCCAGTGACACTGCGGATGAATTGATTGTGCCAATTTCGGTAATCCGTGCAGCCGAGTCGCTTGGACGCCAGTCAGATATGAATCTGCGGCGAGGGGTCACAGGATAATGATTGGCTCGCCAATATGCAGAAGTGCCCTGCTACATAATGCGGCTACGGGCATGGCAGCTCGATCGCCTTGAAATCAACTCACTCGTCCACATGTCCCATATCTGTATAACATTTGGCAATAACATTTGGTCATGCGACTGTTAAACACACGAACTTTGAAGCTGGAAAGCTTCAACGAGTCCGATATCCCGCCCTACGCTATCTTATCCCATACCTGGGGAGACGATGAGGTATTGTTTCGGGATGTCGTCTCGGGGACAATCGAAAGTTGGGGGGGGAAGGCTGGCGCCCGCAAGGTCCTTGAAGCTATCGAGGCGGCCAAGGCCATGTCATACAACTACCTTTGGGTTGACACATGCTGCATCGACAAGGAGAGCAGTGCCGAACTATCGGAGGCTATCAACTCGATGTACAAGTGGTATAAACACTCTAAAATTTGCTTCGTCTATCTTTCAGACGTAAAAGAGACAAACTTTGGAGACGACTTCCCTAAAAGTCGCTGGTTTACCCGTGGCTGGACACGTAAGTCTGCATATCGTATCACTTTTAATCTCGCTGTTCCCTGGTGCGCAGCAAAACCCATAATCGCTAACACTGAATTGTGCTCATATAGTTCAAGAACTAATTGCTCCGTCGGGAGTCCAGTTCTTCGATACAAACTGGGTCGACCTCGGGAGCAAACACAGACTTGCTGATACTATCGAGAAAATTACCGGGGTCAGTCGCTCGGTTCTTCTCAAAATGGTAGATGTTCTATCTCAGCCTGTGAGTTGCAGAATGGCGAGGGCAGCCCATAGGGATACAACTCGAACTGAGGACCAGGCTTATAGCTTGATGGGGATATTTGATGTCAACATGCCACTGTTATACGGGGAGGGCACGAAAGCCATTCGTCGTCTCCAAGAGGAAATCATCAAGCAGTCCAATGACCACACTATCTTATTGCATTCCGGTAATCGTCGCAAAATGCCTCTTCTACTATCGTCCCACCCTTTTGAGTTCATTGGTGGCCAACGCTTCAGAAATCCCGTTAACTCGCCGACTTCTCATCTCCAGATTCAAGGTAGATCTCTCCACGTCAACCTGTTACTGGCACCCTTACAAGATGGGCGTATTCTAGGCATCCTAGATAGCGACTTCGTAGACGACCCGACCCGTCTTTCACGGCCGGCTATCATGTTGAATGACGAAACCGGGCTACACTACCGAGCAGATCATGATATCCTTCGCGTAACGCCTGTGGATTCCTACACAGCTAACGCGGCATCTGTGGATAAAAAGTACTCACAAAACTGTATGAACCCAGAGATTTGTGTTCATCTGCGGAAATTTTGGGATTTGGTGCTAACCGGGACATCGTACTCGCAGTTACGCTTGACTTGAGCTCAGTCCGACGCGAAACAATCAGTCTGGCACATTCGATCGTACCCTCTCAGATCTGGCGGATGTGGAGTGTCCGACAATATATAAGTCTGAGGCCAATCGTGCAGGAAGCCCAGGAGAGCTATGCCTATGGCCCTTGCTTTCCTCCCTTATCAGGATCTACTGTCCAATTGCACGACATTCCCTATGAGGGGTTATCATTTCGAGGATGTATTTCGTTGATGCAGCTTGAAAGACAGCAGTTGTGTCATCTCATATGGGTATTGAACGTCCCAAACCGACAAACCTCAACTACTCAACCAAATCTTGTGGTCATAACTGACGCGAAACGTATACTGACTGCCGAATCATATAAACGTCTTCATTCCAGCGGATTTATGTTGGGTTCGTTTATGGATGTCATAACGTCGATGCCTACACCTCGGTTTCTCGAACGGCTCATATCAAGCCAAACGCCATCACTTCGGTCGGTTATAAGCGCCTCGGACAATAAAGACATGGGAATAACCGCCACATTAATCCCTTCCACTTTCTTTGAAAGAGAGAGATTAGAACTAGAAGTCAAATGCGAGTCTGGCAGGCTGTATCAGCCCACTTAAGCCAATACGGCACATGACTGAGCCTCGCACGACTGACAGTCGACTGCCACCCTCGCGGCCAAGCCACGGCATTGCCATAGCTCGCGACGAGGGCTACCATATAAGCTCGCGCACTACGCGAACACACTTCATGAGAAACTCTTCTGTAGTTAGAAAATATACTATGTTTGGTTAATCCCAATAAGTGCACCTTTGGCATTGCCCTTTAACATCCGCAAGCGTTGCGCAACGTCTGCCCTCCATAGTCATGAGAATTGCGTAGTCGCCAACAAGCTTGATACGGGAGATTATATTACGAACAGCCTGAAAAAGACGACACGGCGCATATTCTGGAACTGAAGATATCGAGATGATAGAAGAGACATGGACAGCATGTGACCATCAAGTGGGCCGTCGCACGACTCAACATCTTCCGCTTTGGATAAGCTAAGGGACTGAGATATGCAATAAAGCAGAAGGACATTCTTCTAGCGTCAACTCAAAGTTTAGCTCCCCTCAGTTACGCAACCCGCTATTCTAACTACGCTAAATCCGATGTCGCATCATAGAGCCAGTTCAATCAGCATTCCCGCTTCAGCTCAGAGATGCGTGGGATGCACGAATGACGAGCATTGGTTCGCTGTTGAAATAGATTACCTATATCAGCATGTTATTACTAATTACTCCTTTTCTGGGGGTCGCTACCCTATTTTTAGCTGGATGGTATATCTGGAAATGTTTCTCATCCCCTCTTCGAAAGCTACCTGGACCCAGGGTCTCGCTTTTCACCTCGCTGGCGCTCAAGCTCCATGAGTTTCGTGCCCTACGTACCAGATATGTCCATAATCTCCACCTGCAATATGGACAGGTGGTGCGGATTGCGCCCAATGAAGTTTCATTTGCCTCTCTGGGAGGCATCAAGGAGATATATTGTTCTGGAGGAAGCGGATACGACAAGACGGAATTCTATGACCTATTCAAAGTCTACGGAAGAAGGTATATGAATATGAACATGTTTCTAAATAATACGATAGTTTTCATCTTCGTTTTATGAGGGATGCTCACAGCTCGATTTATGCAGAACCATGTTTACCACATTGAACAAGGAGGATGTAAGTTAAACTCACAAAATAAATTGTAATAATTTTACTGACGTCCGTAGCATGCCAAAAGGAAAAGAATTCTTGCGGACCGCTACGCCAACTCGAACATCATGAAGCTGCAATCTCTAGATGGTATCGGTGAGCGGGCTAGAAGATTCGTTGAGAGATGCTCTCGCTCTGTTGGTCAAACCATCGACCTATTTGTACGTTCAATGAATGAAACCAGCATTCGACAACTCAGTCATATATTAACTCAGCGCAGATCTGTATGATATCCTACAGCACCCCGTCGACTCAATGCGATCGCTGACTTTATGAGAGACCTGCACGACTATGCCTTCGATGGTGTCACTCATCAATTATTCCATCCTTACGGCTCCGACTCACTCCGCAATGATAAGCATGAGGAAATCATGAAGCAGGTGGCATTTGACGACAGCCTTCAGAGTGAGTTATATTTACACTATATTCTGAACAACACTGCTAATAGCCGTAGATCGCCTTGTGCAATATTATAATCCATCCTTGCACAAGATCATAGGCAAAGCTCTCTCTATCTTTGCAAAACCGCGGCAAACGCCTCTAGCAGACGAACTAGTCTTAGCCGCTACCGAGAAGACTGACTCGGCGCAGTTCACCCTGCTAAACCGTATGCAAGACAAGGTGTACGATATGGAGCATATTGACATGGCGGCCGAATGCCTCGATCACATGGCTGCAGGCATCGACACCACCGGAGACGGGCTGTGTTTCCTCATGTGGGAAATCTCACAGCCTCGGTCCTTCCACGTACAGCGCCGGCTACAGAAGGAGCTCCTAGACAACTCCGATGTCTCGTTCGATAAGCTACTATACCTGGACGCAGTGGTTCTAGAGGGCCTGCGATGTTTCCCTGCGATACCCATGTCTCTACCACGGTATGTCCCTCGCGGAGGGCGCACGATCGACGGATTCTTCATTCCGGAACACACGATCATCAGCAGTCAGGCATATTCAGCACACCGCATCGACCAGAGAGTCTTCCCACAGCCAGACTTGTTCAACCCGGACCGGTGGCTCGAGCAAGAGGGGGAATTAGATCGAAAGCGATTATTCTTCGCTTTCGCCAGCGGCGGGAGGGGCTGTATTGGCAAACAGTATGAATCTCTTCCTTTCTAAAGGCTATCAATATACCTTGAATGTCACTAATGTCTTGTTTATAGTCTAGCGCTGGCCGAGATGAAGATCTTGCTGAGAGATGTGTATTCGCGCTTCACAACTTTGCCAGATGGCTCCATGAGTGACGAGGATATGGAAATGTCGGACCAATTGATCTCGTCTCAACCACGGGGCAAGAAGTGCCTTCTCAGACTCGAGCCAATAGAGCATAGCAGTCACGGTCATGAAAAGGGGGGATGAGTGATATCGCAACATCTATAGTTGATCTACGACCAACAATTTACGAATGTCTGATTTCAATGTGAGATATTACTCATGATGAACTATTACGTGAGATATAAATGTTACGTATTTACGTCGTCATCATGCATCTTCTCAGCAGCGGTGACTTACTATGACGACTTACCAGATGAATCACGCCCTTTGAACTTGTTATTAGAGATGAGCAGACTTCAGTCCTAACCCTTACAGTATCCCATCTAGGCATCGCCATATGTCTGCATTCTATCAACCAGTCAACTACTCTATCTTGCCATTCTGCCCATATGGCGATAAAACCAATGAGAAGACACCCCTACATATTAGACTAGTGAGACGCTCGCCGACTGGCCGCCGCCCCATCATTCACTCACTTACTAACATGACAAGCAGAGCAATTCGCCTCCTCAGTACACGTAATGATTCTTTCAACGATCATCACGAGGCCCACGAGAATATGGCTTGGCTATCGTCGGTACAAGGGGCCGGAACCCATGACCCTAATACTCACAATCCGGCCCGAGGAACCCTTCCCGCTTTCACCTCCATACATACCTACCTCCCTACCTACTTACGCTTTAGCCAGGTAGAAGCAATATCGTGACGTACGTTGAGATCATCATCTTCCGACCCTCGCAGAAGAGAGAAAGAGAGAGCGAGAGAGAGCCGCGTGCGCACACACACGCACACGCCGCATGATTTGGTTCCAAACCGTCATGTCTATCTGAGCTGCATCGCTCGATCGATTGATCGATTTGATCAAATCATCAATCATCCCACTTGCCCGGACACAAACCTCCGTATCTTTTCCCATTTTTCTCGGGAAGTTTTCTTCCCGTTAAGAACTTCGTCTTCTTCTTCGTCCCGGAAACTCAAGCTGTCCGCACTTGCATTTAAACTCGGTTCCGCATACCCAGCAGCAGCAGCATAAAGCAAGCAAGCCACATGGCCCGTCTTCCGAATATGCAGAGAGAGAGAGTGGGAGACAAGAGTATATAGTTACACGAGAAGGGCAGGGAGGCAGGTAGGTAGGCTCTCTGTTTCTCTGTTTCTCTCTCCGCATATCCCGCAGGTGTCTTGCACAAGGACATAACAGGATGCGATACGATACGATAGGACAGCGGTAGAGCTGGGCAGATCGATGACGACACGTCAGATAGGCCACAACAATGACGGTAGAGACAGAAAGAAAGAAAGTTATGTGCGTATATAGGTGATAAGTGAGTGTGCTATTCGGAGCACCGCGCATACCAGGGTTCAGTTCGGTCCGTGGCTCGGTCAGTCAGTCAACCGATCAGCCACTCAATCAGTCAGTCAGTCAGAACGGTAATTAAGGGAAGGAGTGTTTGTTTCGCCCGATAGACGCGGACGCCCTTTCCTTTTCCCTTCCCCCTTTTTTTCCTTCGGAACTCCCTTTTCTTAATAACACTGTTATCGTACAGCCTATGTATTGTTCTCTCATGTTTGGTTTGATTTGCTTGCTTTGTCATGTAACCCTGCCCATCTCCCTCCGGAACCAACTGCACCTCGATAACGAGGGACGAACGGCTTGAGATTTTTTTTTTGTTTTCCCTCGCCTAGGCCCTCTAGTGTTACCCTACCCAAATCATGTCATGCCATGTAAAGTCATGTCAAAGTCACCCGACGCGAGCAGCCGTCCCCCATCCCCTAAAGAGAACACAACAGCGTCCATCCGTCTGGTTTTCGTGAAACCTAGAAGAGTGGTACATAGACATAAAGATAGTCAGGTAGGTATGTACAGACAGACGGACAAACAGAAGGACGGATCGTGACACCAAAGAGGTCACGGTGTAATATCTGTAGGTCTCGAATGCTGTGCTCGCCTCCTGTCTGTCTGTATCAGTACATACCTGCCTGCCTTTACACACTCTACGACCCTATGCCCTTACTTGCCTATTTGTCTATCATGTTATATGTATGTATTTACGTATGTACGCCCGTTCACACATGTAAAGTTGATATCAAAGTCGAAAAGTCAGTCCCATAATGTCGTAGCCGGCTGACCTGCCTAACATTGTATCGACCTGAGCATCTCTCTATTTACCTACATACATACATACGCAAAATCGTAGTACACACTACGACACAAGACCGTCCAGGCGGCGTCCCGGTCCTACACTGCACTGCACTGCTGAACGGTTCATTCATTTATTTTACATAGAGGACGGTGTTCTTACATTACGTAACGTGCGGAAGCCGTTGTGCTTCCTGACTTCTTTGAGCAGGCAGTTTGAAGCACGCTTGCATATGTCAAACTGTAACCGCGAAAGCACCGAAGCACATGCACAGGCGCAGGCACGAGGCTTATCGAGACAAAGCCAACCTACCTACCTACTTAGGTATGTAATGTAATGTGTAACTATGGTAGACCTGACAGCAGACGACTGGCCGGCTGGCTAGCTGGCTACTTTTTCTTGTTCCCTACAGACATATAGCACATACATCCCTCCCTAGATACCTATGTTTATCTGTGTTTCTCTAGATTGGTAGGTAGGTAGGTACTTAGTCTACTCAACGAAAAGCTGGTGAGGAGGGATCAATAGCCAAAAATCTAAATTAGATATGCCTACGCTGAATGTCAAGCTGGCGCAAGATAGGAACTGAAAAAGCAGGGTAAGTAATAAAACTCTTTTTTCTAACTTTTCTCCTTGCTTTTTTCTCCTCGGTATGACATGGTAGGTAGATTGGCCAGGTAAAGCAGGTAATAAGATTCGTGCCCAATGCCCCGGGTATGTATGTATCTATGTATGTATGTACCCTTGTCTGTCTGGACCAGGTCATTTCGGGGGTAGGGTAGGGTAGGGTAGGGTAGGATCGTAGGATCCCTGAAGAGGCACCTAGGGTACGTAGATCTGTCGACAAGTAGACAGGTTGGTACAGACAGCATAGTCAGTTGAAGGAAATAAAAACAAGCACAAGGAACCAGCCGATCATCTCTACCCACCAAATAGGAATTATTCGGCGCCCTGCCCTCGTTATGCTCTACCGAGCGAGGGGCCTGGCTTGCCTACGTATAATTAGCGCTTAGGTATCAGATAATATCCTGACGAGCCTATCACTGTATAGGTAGAATCGGGTAGGTATTTTGCTTTGCTACGTACCTACCTAGGTACCGGATTCACCTACATACAATACATCCGTACATACCTCAGCTCCCTGCCTACCTACCTATGTACGTACTTACTTACTCTTGCTTCCGATGGGCATCTCTACACCGCCATCTAATTTCCAAAAATCATCTTTCCCCAAGGGAAAGTAAAGGAAGGGAAGGGGAAGCAGGTGGTGGTCTGGCTGGCTCGCTGATTAGCTACCTAGATAGGTACCCCTCGCCGAGGGCAGGCAAAGCAAGTAAGGGAAGGGATGGGATGGGATGGGATGGAATACCTACCAGGACAGGGTAGGATACGATAGGCTGGGATTTGGGGAGGGGGAGGGGGATGGGATGAGATCGGCTGGGGAAGAGTAGGTACCCTTCCACCATTTATTACATGCCTGGACCCTGTAGAAAACAGAAAATCGTACGATAATGTGGTTTTTCTTTCCACCCTATGAACGGTTGACAGTCGTAGTATAGAGACAGATTCCTACCCATCGACACATCTAGGTGTCTACATGTCGATAGTCCAACACCTAGCGGTCTATTTATCTAGTCTATCTGCTTGTCTGCTTGCTTGCTGGCCAGCTAATTAGGTGTTAAGTTGCCACTCATTCTCGTTCCAGGGGTTCAAAGAAAAGATTTAAAGGAAGGGGGTCTCAGAGGCTTAAGATTTCCGGAATATTATACAGTAGAACGCCAACACGGTGGATTTACTTATGTCTATCTGTATCGATATCTGCTGATGTAGACATATGTAAACTAGACATGTAGGTAATTAAATGCTATTAAAAGTTACCTAACCTTAGACTTAATCTTGCCGTTATATTGTAGATACGTCATGCTGTTAAGTAAAGATTACACACATGTCTTCTCCAGCCTACTTAGATCTACACGCGCATCTATGGAGCCAGAATCCACCCATATGTCGATCATCTCGTCAAGGCGGCTATGGGGATATAGTACTTTATCATAAAATTTACGGACGGACCAGATAGGCGAGATGGGCACATTGCAAGGGAGGTAAGTAAGTTGCGTTGTTATGATTTATGTTTTGTCTCAGTTTCCCACAGCCTACCTGTATTTACATGCCCCTGTTTCTCCCTATCGTCTGGTTTCTTCTTTGTTTGCAGGCGTTTCAGTTTCACAATATGCTTTCCCCATGTCTTACTTTTATTTCCAAACGCAAGAAACTGCTTCTTTGCTTTTTGTTTTTCTCTTGTAAACCTATCCTAATATCTACTAGGTATATGTACAATGCATGGATGTACGTATGTGGAAAGAAAAATCTACAATATCTTATATGGAAGATTGTTCGATAAAATTCTTGCTTCGTATTTTCTTTGTTCCATCTCTATATTTTTCTGTTCATCTACGTTATGCATCTAAATATCCTATATAGGATATCACTAAGTAGATGTAGATGGTTCGGGAATAATAAAAAAGTAACGAGAAAGGGTATGATGAAATATTAGAGGCAAACGAAGGCTAGAAACGATTTCCTTTCTTTCTACACCCCCCAAACGACACCGCATTTCTAGCTTGGCTGCTGTCCATGTCCACGAATGAATGAGGCAACGAGCGGTGAGTGAAGTGAGTGAGTGCGTTGAAGACCGCTCTTTTCCTTGGATATTGCATTACATTGCGTCTATCCACTGCATCTACGTACATAAGCCAAGCAAGGCGTTGTCTGAGTGAAGCCAGCAAGCAAACAACTACAACACCAAGAGAGCATACTTAGAAGAATATCAGAATATTTTCCGCCTCGAATTATGTCCAGTTTCTACTCTTCTTCTGTTCTGCCTGTCTAGCTCGGTTCTGTACATTGTTTATGATCAGCAGAAGCAAGATAGGGTATGCGTAAGTTTACACATATATGAAGTTAGATTGAACTGAGAAACAGGACTCTGGAACAACATAAATAGATAACTTCATTGTATTGGGCAAAGTTAGTTGTGGGATATTGAAAGAAAGAAAGGGCAACGTCCGTCATTGACTAGATATCGTTTAGCTTGATCTTCATACCCTATTTTCTTACAGGGTCCTTTCTAGCCCTGTCCTGCTTTTTACCTTTACCTGGTTCTCGCTTTCTACTAGTTATGTACGTGTACGTGTTAGTGCTTTGCATAGGATACATAAAGCTTTTCCCCGCTGATCAGCTCATTAGTTATGTAAGAAAAAGGTAAGGGGCCTCTACTAACGTATCAAGGGCTCTGCTGTATTTATGTACGCTAGGACTAAATTGTGAAAAGAGGAAGATAAAAGGATCATCTCACTCCATTGCGTTTCAGAGGCTAGTCTTTATGTAGTTTGGTTCACTCGTTTACGCGCAGCTGAAAAAGTTACAGAGTGTTTGAAAAGTTGTTTAACCCGGTAGCTGGTAACCCAGCGAGATTGGTATAAGATGATCATGCGGTAATGTAAGCCTCTAGCACCAAAAAAAGAATCATAACCCCCCGGTCTGCCCCCCATTTTCTCCCCACCGACCCTACATACCTACAGTACCCCTCTCTCCCCTCGCCTGTGTACTCTCCGCGTTACACATGTTGGGGGGATGGGGGAGGCAGATGTGTCTAGTCTGCATGTACAATCCTATATGCATGCATGATTGACTGATTGATGGACTGATTGATGTACCCAACTGGAGCAGAGCGGGAGCAGGGGGGCAGGAGCAAGCAGGGAAGAGCTACCTATGTACAGGGAGGGAGCGGCGTGGTGGAGACGCGTAGGGAGGGGAGCCGGCAGTGGAGAATTACCATCGTACAAGACGGTGTGGAGTACCTGCCTACTGTAGGCTAGGTAGTATATGTTAAACGAAAACAAAATACGTAGTAATTTAACCAACAAGAGAGAGAAATTAGCTATAGGTAGGGATATCTTAGCTGAGTCCTTTGTCTCTATGTAAGTAGGTATTCCTATCTTTCAGTGGATAGTATATTAACTTTAACTTGTACGTAGATTTGTTTTTTAATCTGTTTATTTTTATCCTGTTTTTAATGTCTCTGAGCATCCCCTCCCCGGGTTTATGTCCCGCTCATTTTCTTCTCACAACCTAGTAATGTCTTTAGCTGCACTCCCATGGTGTAGGCAAAGTAAAGCAGGTCAAAATCGGTTAAACATTCCTATTAGCATGGTCGCAACATAATTTAGGTACACTTACTTATACAGCAGGCTTACACAAGATGTAAGTTAACATGGGTACTATAGCATTTACCAGATCTTTAGACTCAATATCCACGAGCATTACTATCTATACCAAGTAGGGTAACTTCTAGTGCTATATAAACTTCCAAGTTATTTCCCTAATTACGTGCGCCCGGGGCCAAGGTTTAGTCACATCTCGAGCACCTAACTAACCCCAAATTTATGTTACACCTGCATAGTACTTAACTCATCTACAAAAGTCATCTTCAGAAAGAAAAAGGATGAGAGATACAGGTAGTAGGTAGTGAACAGGTAAAAAGATACACAGGGTAGGACTGGTCTGGTACTGCTTACGCCAATGCCCATCTTCTAGATCTAAACGATACAGGGTTTATTTTATCTATCTATTTATCTGGCTACCCAGCTAGTCTAGTGTTGTATGTATGTCGACAAAAGTTCTTCACTTGCTTGCTGTCTTATCAGGTTCTCCCATATGTATGCATATGCCGTAGTATAAGATCTGAGATGATGGTATGTGTGTATGACGAACCCCGATCTCGATCCACTCTGCTGTATTACAATAAATTCGTGAACAAACCAACGTGCATATGAACTACTACACAAACATAAGACATACTCCTGGTAGATATAGCAACGGCCTTATGCCGTTAGTAAGTACTAATGGGGTTTAAGTGATATCGAAAGACTTCCCCAGTCCATCTAACTACAGTAGTTTCCCAACTACGGATGCATGTGAGGTGAGATCCGGTAACTTAGTATCCAGTAGTATGCTGTGAGCTTGTATATTATATACCAGCTACCTATAATGCCAACCCAGCTGAACAATCATGAGATAGGGATAAGACAAAACGAGACCAGCCTTGTGTAAAATGTTGGTTCTTATATGTAAATTAGTTATGGCGTACCTTCTCACTTACGTACTTATGTAGGTGTAGACACGCTTATGTTTAAGAGATGCAACCCTCACGAGACTTTCCAGCACAGGCAGATAACAAGACGCAGACAAATAGATAGCCGCATAGATTGATAGATGCACGTATGATATATGCATATACTGCATTGGTAAGTATGTGGGTTTAAGTTAGGAGGCGCAGGTCCCGGTCGGGTCGGGTCTGGACCAGAACCACCTCCCCGAACTCCGTCCGAGTTTATCGTACCATACCGTACCGGAGCTTTTACCGTTTTTCTTTTTTTATTCTGTCTGATCCCCAAGTACGTACGTAGTTCTAGTCATTAACTTTATATAGCGTAGTATATTTAGCTAAAATTCCATACATGAGTCTAGTTATATAGAAGAGAGGGGTTTTGTGAGTAAAATTTGTAGGCCTGCGGCTAGTCTACCGGCCGCGGGCAACGGGGCTACGTTTCCGGCGCTTGGGGGACCCATAAAAGTCAGTCTGTCAGGACTCAGTTACCAGGTAGGTTAGTTCACTACCTTAGTCACCGTCTTCTCTTTCCTGGACCTTTTCAGGTTTTCCCTACATATATTCTATTGTTACTAGTTACATACTTCCACTCATTGGTTTGCCCCGCACATCATGTACTGGTGATCTTCACCAGTCGAAATTAAAATTGCACACCCTCCCCCCCCCCCCCCCCCCACACCCCCCACCCCCCCCCCCACCCCCTCCCCAATCCCTCTTAA
>Ga0247782_1000530_pt1 | contig 18833 bp, 10 predicted proteins | sample UWRJL019104C5_FD_179928 | JGI IMG/M metagenome (GOLD analysis project Ga0247782, IMG submission 179928) | Plant litter microbial communities from Arlington Agricultural Research Station in Wisconsin, United States - UWRJ-L019-104C-5 | ecosystem: Environmental > Terrestrial > Plant litter >...
CCCCCCCCCTATTTTTTTAATCAACTTTCAAGTCTTCTTCCTCCCTAGCGCCGCCTCCCACGCCATCCGGAGCCTTTCAAGCTCTGTCCAGCAGCGTTTGCCATCGGCCTCGAACTGTTTCTTCTTCGCCTCCGTCAGGGGTTTGGCATCCCACTTCCTTCCCTTGGTCTTGTGCAAGTGCCCCGGGGCATCATCCCTCTTGATAGTTTCTTCATCTTCTATCCGGCCCTCCCAGCCCCAGCCGTCGACCTCGGTCTTCTTCGGCGCTACGAATCCGGTCCGCGAGGCGGAAGACCCCCACTTGACGTGGTGCGCGTCAAGGGCGTCCAGCGTCGACTGCTCGGCCAGCGCGAGCCAGGCCGTCGCGCACGCGCCTGGGTACACCTCCGCCGTGTGCCAGGGGGAACCGCAGAAGCGCGCCAGGTACATGACGACCCGGTACCAGAAGAAGAGGAACCAGTTCAGCGGGAACATGGGCGTGCACACAATGCCCGGGTGCGAGAGGTAGAATCGCGGTCTTACGGGTTTGCTGTTTTTGCTGTTGTCACCAGTCGTTGAGGATGACGAGGAATTGAAGAAGGAGGCCGAGGCCCCTTGCACGCTGGGCAGGTCGGCGGTCAGGGAGAGGAGGTCCGTGATGCGCTTGCTGCTCTCGTAGGGGGCCATGTACTTGGTCGCTTGGAAATCGTCGAAGTCGAGGTGGTCGTATCCCGCGTCTATACTGCTCGTCCACACCACGCGGCCCGGTGCCTCGCTGGCATTGGAACGGCTGAGAAGCGGCAGCAGCTCGTGCGCCAGAACGTAGTGTCCGAAGATGTTGGCGCAGAAGACCTCGGCGAGCTTCGGGGGCGGTGAGCCCGACTTGGGCTCCTCACCGCCGAGCAGGTTCTGCGTGTCCAGGACCGCGGCGGGCAACGCTTTCTTGAACGAAGGGAATGTGGTAGATTGGACTAGCCCGACCCTGAGGAATTGGCGCCCGAACTCCAGCCAGTCGAGCCCCTCCCAGCCCCCGAGACCGGCATTGAACAACGCGGCATCGAGGCGAGGTATGCTGACGTCCGGTATGACGCCCGTCGGATCGGTGACTTTGCCATTGATCAGCTGTTCGGCGACAGCATGTATGGAGCGGAGATCGCACAGGTCAACCTGGATGCTTAGGACATGGACCCTCGCAATCACGGTTTGGGGATCGTAGTTGGCTCCCGCCCGAGCTCTGAGCCGTTCTGACGTATGAGCGATCTTATCCAGGTGTTTACGCAAGGCTAGCACCGTATCGCGGGACTTGTTCTTCGATCGAGTCGTCGGTATCAAAACCAGGTGGGCGGAAGGGGGCCGGGAGTAGAGGAATTCGTCTATAACTCGCTGGCCGATTCCTACGCCAACACCGCTACATAGCTTCGTCAGTCTCGACAACTAAAAGCAATTGACTTGTTATGAAACCACACAGAAAGGGACACTTACCTGTTAGCACCCGTGATAAGAACCGTATAGAGGTCATCGTTCGAAGCTCCGGCCCACGGAGAGGCCATTGTACCAGGTAGTTATTAGTAGTAGTGATAATGAACGAAGTCTCTTCCTATTCGCGCCGAATGGATTTCGGATCATGGGCTGAAGTTCGAAGCAACAGAGCAAAGTTTGGTTGAGCCCGTGTTTCTTTTTTAATATCGGCCAAGACGTCACGGCAGCTTGGTCCATGTCACCCTGCAGGCGCATAGGGTAGTATTGTACCTTTTTACCGTTGCTCCCTCAGATACATGTATGTGAAATTTAGGCGGTGAATGGGGGCCTTAATGGAAGATTTGGGGCTCCTACTTAACACTTGGCGGGGCCATCATGTCATTTAGCAAGTAAGCGGTTCAGCCATACATCTTTCGTGAAAGGTTACCTAATAATAAGCAAGTTTTGTAGTAGTAAGTTGTTCCCGCCTTACTCTGAAAACTAAACATAAACAGCGTTTCAGCAGAATTGCACGGGTGAGGGTTTGCATCTCAGCTGCGTATTCGTTTAGATACTATGCAGGAGTTTGCCGTAACAAAGTATCTTAACCAAGGATGCCTTAGCTGTTGAAATAAGCACTCTGTCTGTAGGAGCTACATATCTCCAGGCCGTCGGTACAGCAGGATAAGGTACTTGCATCGTTACGCGAGGTGGTGATGCCAAGTGCCAATTGGAGAATGTGTTGCCCTCTGACCCAATGCCCCGTCACCGGCCCCCCTACAGACTGCCTCCCGGGGCTTAGGTTAGGCAAGTACAGTTGTTACTGCATATAAAGTCAGATACAGATGTACAGATTAATAGGTAGTCCAATCTAGTTGTATGTTGTACCTCGTGGTCACGGTATTTACCGGTGTTTATAGGTACAGCATACCCTACCTATGTATGCCTAAACACGTTTAAAAATCTGGGGAATGACCATCTAAGTTAGATGGCCGCAGGTGCCTGTTTCAAATGTACCCATCGTAGTGGCGTATGCAACGGGGTAAGTGCAGCTGATAAGGCGCATTACGTTATTAAAGTGGTGCTTCCCCAATGTTGCTGCTTATAGGCATCTAACTATCTAACCTTAGTGCTTTCCTTATTAGATATGATGACTGTCTTACATACAACCGTATCTTAATCTGCCCACCTTCATTTCTTAAGAAAGAAAAGAGCTATCCCGAGGCAAACAACTTAACCTACATACACCTCATCCCACTACATCATCGTCCAACGGTTCACATCTTCTGAAGCCCGACTACGCGCACCATGTTTCCATCGTCATGACTGAAGCCGAAGAACGGTAGACTAGATTCGAGCTCAACCCAACATATTAGAGTCAAGCTGGGCTATCGTGGACAGTAAAAGACCTCCCTATACTCGCTGCCAAGCGGTGCCATTACTGCCGGCGCAAGACGCCTCTCGCCACATCTGCGGCACTTCGTTAGACTAGGGAGGTTGGTTTCGAGCAAACTACCAATGGCGACCTCTGTTGCCTGGTTTGGTGAAGCCTTCCCTTCGGCCTTGTGGAGCATCGTGCGCTGGGTTACTTTCTTCTTCGTGAGTCAAGCGATTACGCAGATCACACTACCACTCAAACTAATGGTCTTTGTTGCGTAGAAACTCATCAGCCTCGCGTTTACCGTCCCCATTATCGGACTAATCATCTTTGACTTCTGTGTCTGGCTCTGGAGATTATATAAACCGTCGCTACCCGACTCCCATCGCACGAGCCGAATACATCGAGATCACGTAATGGCTTCAAGCTCCGCCGTCGATGTCGAACCCTCTACCAATTCGGGAGCCAAGGAAAGACCATCTACCATCGAAGCGCAAACAGGGAACTCTCGATAAACACTACAAGCCGAAATTCACGAAACATTGCGGGATGTATAAGACTTTATTTTTTGATACCCCTCTGGTGCTATTGAAGTTTGTGGATTCCGTATGATTTTACGCGATTTGCGACAGCACTTTTATCAGATCGCTCGTTACACCCATAGCCGTTACCTCACCCCCGGCGCCGGCGCCCTGGATGATAAGCGGGTTGGCTCCATATCGCTTAGTATAGAAGCTTATGATATTGTCGCTACCTTTGAGCGCTGCGATGGGGTGAGATTTGTCGAACATCTCGAGACCGACCTTGACAGCCTTGGTGGCTACATCAATGCTTCCAACAAATCGAACCACCTTCCCTTCTTTCTCCGCCGCGGACTTGGTCTCTTCCATTTGCTGATCGAACTGAGGCAGCTTCTCGAGGAACTCATCGCCGCTAGAAACGGTTTCCAGCTCTTTCGGGATAAGACTCTGGACAGGGAACGAAGTAGGAGATTCGACCGGAAGTCCTGCCAATCGGGCTAGAATAGTCAATTTCCGGGCCACATCCAAACCATTGAGGTCGTCTCGAGGATCAGGCTCCGTGTACCCGAGTTCTTTTGCCTTCTTTACCTCGGCAGACCATTGTCCACCTGAGCCTTCGACCGGGGCAAACGAGTTGAAGAGGAAAGACATGGTTCCACTGAACACGCCTTCAATCTTGGTCACCTCATCTCCGGTATCGACCAGGTCTTTCAATGTTGAGATCACGGGTAGACCGGCGCCGACTGAAGATTCGTGGTAAACCTTGGCTCCAGATGTGCTCGCAGCAGTGAAGATATCCTGCCACAACTTGTACGAGCCCGAGAAGGCCTTCTTGTTAGGTGTGACAATACTGATGCCACGGCTCAAGAATAGTGGATAGGCATCGGCAACATCTTGTGAGCTCGTGTTGTCTACTAATACGACCTTTGAGGGGGCGCCAGCAAGGTACTCTGCGATTTCGGACAGGGACTTGGGCGAGGTGGACGACGAAGCGAGCTCCTGGAGCACATTGTTGATGCCAATTGAGTAATCGCTGTTGAAAAGGGCTTTCTTGCTCGTTGAGATGTAGGCGAGGTTGAGCTTTGGGGTTGGTCGTCGCGTGGCCAATGCCGCAAGTTGGGAGAGGAAGCATTTACCCACTCCTCCCGCTCCTATTGCGTGATGTTTGTTAGCTCTAGTATCTGCAATATCGATAGATAATCATAATGTGTAATCATACCTATGATGGCAATGAAGACCTGGTTAGTTGTGGCTGCCATCTTTCTAACCTTCTGAACCGATCTTGCAAAAATGGAGGCGCAAAGGTCTTGCGTTACAGAAGAAGAAAATGTATTAAGAATTGTATAGTATATACTGGCGAGCATGGACGTGGGGTAAGCTTTCTGGTTTGAGGCCGATCGCGGGGTTGTCCATGTACCGACTAAGGGTGGGAGTCGGGATTTCATACTGTGCACTATAGCTTAGTGACCTAGGTTAGGACAGTGCACCTATAGTGGTACGTTATGACTTCCTAGGAAGTCGTTATCGTTGAAGTAACAAGACGGCATCTGGGATTGCGGCAATAGGAGTCCAATCAGCAGCTTAATAGTATGTAGCTGATCTTGTGCTATGTTTATTCGATTCTACATTTGTGATGCGTTATGCAACCAAAGCATTGGGCTGTGGTTACAGTGTTCAGCAGTTGACTTGCTACCAATAGCCATCTGCTACCTGTCTTCATAAACGTTCCAAACTAGCCGAGTCAGTTGAATATATCCGAGACGCTTACGACGCTTTACTCCGATAATCACCTCGTCCTATTTGCCCTTCAATTACCAAAATCATAGCAAAAAAGAATCTAGATGCCGCAGGATCCAAATTTATACGGCCAACGGCCGGTGAAGAAGCAGAAAAGGGAGATTCCATTGCCAAGCTCACTAGCCTTCACCTCAAAACTCAGCTCTCTAATCTCAACACCCTCGACCTCATCATCGTCAATAACAGGAGGCGGCAGTTCTACCTCGGGCCGCCCACGTCCGTCCAAGACAAAAGATGACATATTCTCCTCGATAAAAACGAAGCGGAAATCCGCCGACCGCGACCGCGACCGCGACGGAGACCCCAACAATTCAGCCAACAAGATCAAACTCAAACATGTCCAAAACACGGAAGAAGAGAAGCAGGACTTCGCGCGAGCGCGGCGCAAAATGGAAGAGAAGGCGCGACTGTACGCCGCCATGAAGCGGGGCGATTACATAGCCAAGGAGAATGAGGCCGCACCGCTCGTGGACTTCGACAGGAAATGGGCGGAGCGACATCCGGAAGATGAGGACCGATACTCAAGCTCGGGCAGCGATAACGAGCCATCGGATGATGAAGACGGCAGCGGTGGCGCAGGTACGGAGATAGTGGAGTACAAAGATGAATTCGGTCGGACGCGCACGGGGACGCGGGCAGAAGTCCAGCAACTGCAACGGCGAGCAGCGCGCTCGGCGCTCGGCGCCAAAGAACTGGAAGACATGGCGGCGATCCCGATGGCACCACAGCCCAGCAAGCTGATCTACGGCGACGCGATCCAGACGGAGGCGTTCAGGCCAGAGGCAGAGACTCTCGACGCCATGGCCGCGCTGGCGGCGAAGCGCGACCGCGAGCCCACGCCGCCGCCCGACACGCACTTTGACGGACGCGCCGAGATCCGCACGAAGGGCACAGGCTTCTACCAGTTCTCGCGGGACGAGGTCGAGCGCAAGCGCGAGATGGAGGGGCTCGCTACCGAGAGGGAGAATACGGAACGCGTGCGCCGCGAGCGAGAGGCGGAGAAGGAGAGGAGGCGCAAGGAGATCGAGGAGAGAAGACGGAAGATTGGTGCCAGGCGCGCCGAGAAGCTGGCTGATAATTTCCTCGAGGGCCTTGCCGGCGAGATGGGTATTGCTGCTGCCGGTACTGCGCGGACTGAGGAAACGGGAAAGGAGGAGGAAACAAAGAAGGGGGAAGAGGACTCGAGTCGTCGATCTGTAGACGAGGGTCGGAGGACTGAGGGAAGATAAGGGTGCTCCTTAGATCAAGAGGATATATTGATGATAATTACATGCATGGTCAAGCGTCTATCGAGCCTCACAAACGTGGTTTCCCAAGTCTATGGAGCAGGAGTTTGTTCATTTTAGAGGAAAAACAGATATACAATTCGATGCCCAATCCCGTTAATGCCTATTACGTTTCGATCCGGCCGTTGGAACCTTTGCCAGGCGTTTAAAAGACGTAATATCTCTCACCCCCTAAACCTGAACCGTATCTCGCCATTAACAGCAACAACCACGAGATCTTTTGTCTTCTTATGTACTTGCTTTGGCGTAGGGGACAAGGTAAAAATTAGGAATGGACATGCATAGTCTATAAATCGAGATCCATACTCTAGGCTTCTTGCTTCACACTCCTGTTCTTGTAAGTGATAAGCCTAGGCAGCTGTACAGACAAACCTATATATCTATAGTATAGTTACCGCCTCTTATATACAATATAATATTATCTTCTTTTACCAAGATCAACATCAAATCCATCCATCCATCCAGCTACGTATGCTAAGGCGTCACCCAACCAGAACCTCAGCCGTTACCTACCTCCCTACCCACATGATTATTGGGATGTAAACCGTGAAAGTCATAAAAAAAAAAATCTTACTCTAAGAAAGCCAACACGAAAGAGTCATTTTATGTACCGGTAGCAACCCGAACCTATGCACATTTTATACTCATTTCCCTAGATTACAAATTGAACAAGACATCATGCGGCAAACATGTGCTACCTAAACCGATCACTCGTTTCTCAATCTCACCATCCATTCAGCACCACTGCTTAACTAACTAACTACCAACTATCATCCATCTACCTAGCCAACTCCCCAAGTCCGAATAGCCAACCCATCAACCAACTGCTTGACTAATATAAAGAGTAGCCACCGATCTATATGTAATAGGCCGCAAAAACAAAAACACACAGCCGAATCGAAGTGAAATAGATAAATGTATGTGCAAGCGGCCAGGGTGAGGTTATGGACAACATATAATATCAGGAAGCAAAAACAACCCAAGTATGAACCAAATAAAAACCGATCTGGGACCATATGGTAATTTATGACCAACCCGTGATCCCACCAAACCCACAAAAATTCCAAGAGATATCACAAACGCCGGCCAAAATGCTCTTATCCGATGCCCTTCCCCGTGCGCCTATGTGCTGAGATCCGAAAACAAATGCATGAAGATAGGACTTAAGGATATCATGGGAGGGATGGCAAATGCTGTCCCGAAGGCTTTCATGTTATCCACCATATACATCCGCAATCGCTCAACTCGACGCCTTTGGGGTGCATATCATCTTGACCCTCACGTCGGTCGAAAAAGTGTCGAGTTGATGATAAGTGCCGATATTTAGGCCTTTCCCCGTATTCGGCTATAACCTCGTCGATCTCTACTACGACGGGCTCATGCTTGTCATTTAGTACGGGGCGAGCCTCTTGCCCATCACCCACGATCTCAACTTGACGGCATGTTGGTGCAGGTGCCTCCTGCTGGGGGTCGCGGCGTTCCTCGATTTTTATCTGCTTGGGGTAGTACGGGAAGAGCGGGGCGGGCATCGGCGGGTGGCTGAAATACCCGGAGGGTGCCGACGATGTCGAGGTATGTGTCTCCGAGGTTGAGGGGGTCGGAGACGGAGTCGAAAGTGGCGGGGGCCCATGCGGAGTATAATGGTGTTCCTCGATGGGAAGGGCACTATGACGATCATGCCAATGCTTAATGCCTGTCCTGTCATGCACGCTTGTCGGTGTTTCAGTAGGCGTCGACGTCGCTCCACTCACAGTGCTGCCGTACAAGGGATAACTGGGCGGATTAGTATCTTGATCGGGGTAGATGAAGACCTCAAGCGTTGTGGCCGGCCATGTACAAATCCATGGTCTATCACCAGCTTGCGCTAGGTTTTTCCGTTTGAAGTCGTAAGGGTACATGCGCCGTTGCATGTCTCGACCGGACTTATCACTCTGCGGACTACTTAAGAATAGTCTTGGTAGAATGATGGTTTTGTTGTAGGGAACCGCGAAAGCCCACGCCGGACCTTTTTCACTTTGGAAGACGTCGGTTACCAGCCGAAGTTGTTGGTTGTGGAGCGAAGGTGGCTGCACTCCATAAGAATAGACGTAAGACTCCAGCGTATATGATGAGTTATATTGCAGATCCAAAGCGTACGCCGTCAGGTCCGGCGCTTCCGGGTTGTGAGTAACAGTGATAGACAACTGAGCCATGATGGCATCGCAATTCCAAGCATGACCCTGGTTCGGATCTTTGAGGCAATTATTTGAATAGCGAGGGTTAATGAGAGGCAAGATGAATTGACCCTCTTCCAAAGGCGGTAAATCCGGAGGCACGGAATCTAGGGGTATAAAGCCAGGGTTCGGCGTTGTATCGTTATAGGGTGGCCTGTGACAAATGTTAGCATTTAGCAAGAGGAACGGGCAGAGACACAGGAGACAGTACATGTCATGAGGTGGGTGTTTCTTAGCGTCAGGTGGGTATGTCCCAACGACTCCGCCCACGATGGCGCCTACGACAACCACAACGAACACCCCAAGCCCAATAGCCCACGTAGGGACAACACCCCACACCTTTCGTCTAGCGACAGCTCGCCAACGCGAGGTCTCCTTCTCGTTGGTAACAGGCAACTCGTTGGGATTGATCCGGTTAGTACTGCCGTCGGACGCGAAGCTTCGGACCGACCGACGGGATTCCGGAGAGTTTAAACGTGTCAAGTCTTCCGTGGAGAATTCGGGATGTTGAGTCGCCAAGCCGATGCCACCAGCACCCGGAATCTGCAAGCACGGTTGCGGGACCTGAAGGGCCGGAGGTTGGGTTGGCGTTGGCTGAACGAGAGGTACAACCGGGGGCACCAGAGTGTGATGCGCCATCGGATACTTCGTATATGGCGGGAGTTGTTCCGTATGTCCAAGAGGCCCAATCATGTCCGCCACATCTTCTCCATCCGGGCCAATTCTTCTCTCATAACGATCCAATCCACTAGGGAAGCCAATATCAATGCCCCTTTGAAGTATCCGGCCCAAAGATCCGTCCTCATAAGGGCGGACCGGACGCCGATGCCCACTATACGAACCCTCTGAGACTGGCGCGGTTGACGTGGTTGCTAAGCTGGCAGTGCGTGCCAGTTGAACGCCCTGCGGATACATCTGATAGGGATGTGATGGCGCTGTCGGTCCATTGTAGGGCGATTCTGACCCATCATGTTGAATTGCCAAGGATTCACAACTCGGTTGAGGTTTCGACATACCGAGGGAACGTGGGGTCACTGCACGTGCGACCGGAGGCTCCAAGGAGGACACGGATAAATGCGCGGAGTGTGACGGATTGTCATTTTGTGCACCCTCGTCAGGCCGGAAGCCGTCAGCGATCCCCATTGACTGTAGGTAGAAGTCATCATCATCGGTCAAGAGAGTAGGCAGGCCCAAAGATAGTCTATGCGAGGTACCCTGATCCAACCCGGCTGAATTGTCGTTGCTATGTGTGCCTGCCATTGCTTCAGAGTCTCAGGCAGACGATAAGAGAAGATAATGGTAGAAAGCAAGCAGTCGGTCGGATCGCTCGAGCGAGCGAGCGCAAGTGCTTTACAACTCCAGCAGCTTCACTAACCAACGGGAGTTGCTAAGGTGCTGGAACCATCGGACACCGTCACTTGACCCCCGGTTCCTCAATTCCCGTAGAGGTTCTCTTCACGATTCCATATGTCGAGAGAGCTGTAGGCTGACGGAGGGAGGCAGCGGGATAAGTAAAAAGCGATTGAGCGTGGTGTGGAATTGGCGCCAATTCGCTGTTGGCCGTGGTGTTGATATTGGCGTTGATGTTCGTGTGTTCAGTAGTGGCTACAGTAATTGAATCCGGTAGGTCCAGGAATTGGTCTATGTAATAGATCTTGGTATCTAGGACTCTACAATTGGACACGAAGATTCCCCCGAGAGAGCTAACCCGCCCGCCCCTGCCGCTTTGCCCGCTTATTAAACTCAGATGGCGAGAGAGATTTGGACGTATCAGGGGCTCGCGAGAGAGCGCTGTCGGTCCATTTCCATACTAGCGGGTTTCGGAGCTTGGAAGATGGAGGCAACTGACTTTTAGATGCCAGGATGTCAACCATGCAAGTGGCAGCAGGTACTATGTAGTGAATGCCCAGGCCATCCAGGTACGATGCCTACAGACTAGAGTAGGTAGACAGGTACCGATCCACTGCAGAAATAATTAATTAGACTTCCCCGGACCAGTCCGCCCTGTAGCCTGTACCGGCAAATAGATCGTGACTGCTTTGTATAAGAAGCGACTTCGCCAGAAGGGGCTCTCCTAACTAGACAGGGATTGCCGTATAAGGTCTAAGGTAATGTCTAAATCCAAGATACCAACTATATACTACTACCTTCTCTGTTAGTATTACATACCTCCTCCTGCCACACGTTGTCAACTATCTACCAGTACCTATACCTACTAGCACATTGCTGACAGCACTGCTTAGATCTTCTAATGAATATGTATCGGACGAGACTGCATTATGTTGGTTAGAGGATGTGTCCTTTGTACTTAGCACAATTTGTTGGACTCGCATCAACTCGTGTCTTGCCAGGAGCCATGCACGGAGGAAACAAGTACATACACATGTAGGGAGGTGGGTTAGTAAAGGTTCCACCTCACCTCAAGTCAAGCACACTCCACCACTGATACGGTGCAGATCTACATGGCAGTATTCAATCATGCGATAAGTATACCTATGCTGTATGCCTCTTTCATCTCGTACAAGACTAATCCCAGGAAGCATCATACAACTCTCACGGACCTGCGGGCGGTTCGTTAACAGAGGGCACATAATCCGAGAGGAGAGAAGAAATTGACCCCGCGAAAGTTCCGCGAAGCGAGGGTTCGTCCTTTACGGAGACCAACCTGCAACCCTACCTACCTTGCCTGCCTACAACATTGAGAGAACAACGTTCCAGTGCAAATGGGGATAGGCCGAGACGGAGCATAACCATCCAAACTTCCATCGAGAAGAACAACGTCTTGTGAGTGGCAGTAGGGATTCATCTGATGAGCCAGAACTGAATAATCCCTCATGTGGTTCAATACATACACCAGGTTCGAGATCCTACTGTACCATTCTGATTTGCCGTGGTAACACGCCTAGAAAAAATAAAATAAAATAGAACGATTCCCGCAGCGTTTGCAGAAGTATGTATGTATACTCAAGCAGTAGTCAGCTCGAAGGCCAGAAGCACCGAAGCAATCTGGATGGGTTTCACAAACCCACGTGTTGGAACAGCATCTCTAGTACCTCCAAGACACCCTAACCTTAGAACTAGAACCTCACAGCGCCGCACAAAGGCAAAAATAAAAAAGGAAGAGTCTGACAGTAAAACTACTAAAGACAGGGATGTCTCACACATGTTACACTTGGCAAGCGCTTTCGTCGGAATAACGAGGGCACAAACAAAGCCGGCGAGGACACCCTCCTAGGAGACTCTCTGCCGCTCGGGACACGCTACTAGGTTCAGGTACTTTCTTTCTTGGACATCATTGGTGTTGACTGACATATCTTTTGCTTGACAGCCCACTCTCTCCGACCGGTTAAAGTCAACCCTCAACTTGTGTGGCCCTGTCCTATCACAGGCAATTCCCTGGTAATGGTGGTTTGCTTGAATAATCTACTGTCATGAAGAGTAAGCAGGAAAGAAAAAACAAGTTGGTCGTTTCTGCAACCCCACCACCCGACAGATACCTGTTCGGTTGTACAGATGTAGGTAGGTACATGAAATTGTTATGGCATTCACTAATAATAACGGGTAAAGTGAAGTGATCTTGAACTTGAACTGAAACTTGGCACAACGCCGACACGTACCGAGCAAGGGCAATTCATGGTATGCACTTGCAGTATAAGTGTAAGTATAAATGTAAGCATACAATATGCAAGTAAGATACTCAACAAGTTGTAAAGATTATCGTGAAACACTACAGAGGGCAATCCTGTTCGCATTCAGATATACATATTGGGATCCAGATACAGATTACTTGCCGGCACGCTTCCGTTTCTAGCTGCCGATGTGGGGGAACTACGGGAACGGGGTCTCGTAGGGAGTGCACCGTGCCGTGCACGATGTACCTACTCTGATACATAAATCCATATGTCCAACAATAGTAGGTGCCATGTAGGTATTCTAGGTACACAAATGCAGACTGTATAGTAAGATCAAACTCATGTTTTATATTCCAGAAAAAATACGATATAGGATCATGTGCTGTCTATTTGCCTACCTATGCAGGTTTCCCTCCTGTCATTTAGAACCCTAAATTCCCATCTGCATACAGCGTAGTAACTAGTTTTTCCAATGTGTCCAAGGAACTTTCTCCAGACAAATTCAAAATTGTATGGAATGTCTGCTGCGGGTGCTCATCTGATATAACTGCTTCTCGTCGTATGCAGAAACCACCATTCTCTACCTAATGCGAGCAAAACAATGTCCGTGTTGTCCAAGGCACTCGTTAGTAGGCTTTTCCCTGTGATAATGCTGGACCTAACTTTAAACAGATGTTCCGCTCAGTAGGAAGAAGGCCTACACATGGGGATTAGATATTGGTGATACTATCGCACATTCGATACCGGTGCAGTTGATTGTATCTTGGTCTCTCTCGGCTAAGGATACAGTACTAAGTTGATAATCGCGAAAGTTCAGTCAGGATAGAATATTTGATACAGATTACATAGCACAGCATAGTCTGATAGTTTCCCTAGAAAGAGTTAATTAGTAATAAGGCTTAATAAGGCTTAAAGTCTGTCCTTTACTCCAAGGCCCAGCAACATCATTTTAGCATGACGCCATTTTTAGTGCACACCACGAAATCAGGTAGCAGCCCAGCAAAGTACCCCAGAACTATCCACCTACATATAGTACCTGGCTGGGTAGGTTCTGACCACATAGTCGTCCGGTTACCCTAGCAGAGCCCTGGGTAGTGCTAGCTCACACTTTCAAGCGTTTCGCTTAGCTTTGTGGGCGCTATATTAAGCATAAGCACCTGCTTTCTGTCATTTGCCTACCTAGAGAACCTTAAATGTTTATGGTCCACCGGGGCACCGACCTCCATTCGGCAACATAAGTACATGTTTAATGCTGTATAGCTCGGGGCAACGGCTTGATCGACTAAGTTTTCAATCAATGCCTTATTAAACTATACCGCACACTGGTGCCGTCGAAACCTGCTGAGCTTAGCCAGTGGTCACCAGGTGGCCCAGTGCCTGCATAGAGGGAATCTAGAGGTGGGGAGGACCGAACGGCACTTCTAATTATCCGACTGGCGAGTATCAGAACGAAGAAGCACCACGATCGCCCAGATACGGTGGCACAGTACAGCCCCACCCGTTACGAGAATGGCGTCCGAGATGGTGTCGTTAGCCACGATACCGTTCGGTAAGGCCATGCGCGAGGCCTACTTTAGCTTTGCGACGTCCTATGTCCCTCTAAACCACGGCTCGTTCGGCGCCTTCCCGGGACCTGTGGCCAAATACCAAGGGGTTGTCCAGAGAGATACTGAGGCTAGACCGGACACCTTCATTCGTTTCACGTATCCCAAGCTTCTACTTCAGGCAAGACAGGCTGTAGCGCCGCTGCTCGGCGCAGATGCCGAAGAAGTCGTTTTCGTACCCAATGCGCTCACGGGTATCAATACCGTCCTTAGGAATCTGACTTATGTAGAGGGCGACGTCATCCTGCATTTCAGTACCATATACGGCGGTTGCCTCAAAACTGTACAGTCGCTTGAGGAGACGACTCCCGTACGCGGCTATAGTATTGACTTGGTCTATCCTGTCGGGGATGCCGAGATTCTCAGCAAAGTGGACGAGGCGCTCCTCACTATACAGCAGCAGGGAAGGAAAGTCGTCCTGGCCATGTTCGATACCGTGCTCACGTTTCCCGGCGTACGCTTTCCCTGGGAGTCATTAGTCCGACTATACAAACAGAATGGCATCGTGACCTGCATCGACGCTGCCCATGGTATAGGTCAGATCGATCTAACTCATCTCGCTCGGGTCGGACCGGATTTCGTCATAACCAATTGTTACAAGTGAGCTTGTGTCTCCTCTTCAGTGTTTACCTCGTGGTCCCAAGTTTATGAGGCTGAATCGTTCGCTAGGTGGCTCTTCGTCCCTCGAGGATGCAGCGTGCTCTATGTTCCCAAACGCAACCAGCACTTAGTCAAGACATCGTATCCGACCGACGGTAGGTATTTGCCTGAAGTAGATAGAAGACAGGTTGCCCCTTCGAAGTATTTCAGTAGTCTTTTTGAGCATGTCTCGACAATCGATACATCGCCTTACCTCTGTGTTCCAGAGGCCCTAAAGTTTAGGAACGAGGTGTGTGGCGGGGAGGAGCAGATACGCTCTTATTGTACATCACTCGCGAAGCAGGGAGGCGAGCTCATGGCATCCCTCATGGGAACCGAAGTTCTTAAGATGAAAGACGGTACGTCACATGAGTGTTGTTTCACTAATGTGAGGCTTCCACTCGATGTCCAAGAGCAGAACGGTGGCGCGGCCGGTCCTCGCAGGAGCAATGGAATCTGTCCCGAAGACGCCGAAGCCGTAGCCAACTGGATAACGGAGAGAAGCGTCAATGAGTTCAACTCGTACATAGCAGTTAGGTACTATGCAGGCGGCTTCTGGACTAGACTTTCCGCGCAAGTCTACCTCGAACGCACCGACTTTGTGTGGGCCGCGGGGGTTTTGCTTGAGCTATGTGGGCGAGCAGAACGAGGCGACTGGAAACTGGATGCAGGCACTGCATCTAGCTCGTTGCCAGAGTATCGGTAATCAAGATTTCATGAAGGCCAATGATATATCTTCACCATGCGTGTCTCGCATTTTTCGCCTTTCTGCAGCTGAGATCGGATTGACAGAAACTCGCGATAGCATCAGCCAAGCCAATGGGCTTGGAGAATTGGCCGCGGCCCGAAGACTTGATTGGTGGTAGGATGTGGGATGGAAATGTGGGAGGAGGGGTTAACAAGATCATGTTTTCTTTTACCTATCGTCTGATGAGGCTGTTACCTCATGCTGTCAATCCTAACCAATACGAATATGGTGGCGCCTTAGCACCGCCGAAGTTCGATAGGTTGAGAGCTTCCGGGGCTTGTTCTGGTGCTATTCAGCAGTGCGACGCACGACCATGCACTGATCGACCATATTGCTTCTTAGCTGATCTGGGCTTTTACATTGCCCATGCAGCTGTGCTACATGCTGCTGAAGCTGGTTGAATCTGTTGAACAAACAGGCAAAACGATAATAAACGCGTCCGAGAACTCTGCACGACTGCTTCGGATGACTACGTAGAACTCCGCTAGAGCCTGCATTTGGCTGTGATTACGGTCAGATCCATTGCTGCCCAACGATACTCATCAACGCCCGTACAATTCCTCTGCGGCTCAACTCACGTCTATCGGGCGAAGGCGGCTGAAGGACATCGAGTGAGCGTCGAGTCTCGGTGAGTGTTAAAGTACCCCTTGCGTATCGCCCTATGTGTGTATGTGTGTGCGGATGTGCGTGCTTTGGAGGGGCGATGCTTTGGAGGGGTGGTGTGCCTCTCCTTTTTTCGCCCGGTTCAAGGTGAGTAACCAACAGGACAGAGCGTTGCATCTGAACAGGGGTGGCGGCGATTGGCTGATAACTGACTGTTGCGCTGGAGCTGCATTTATTGTGAAAAGAAAACCGGGTGGACAGCAGCCAACCGCTTCACTTCACCCCCGACGAATAGTCGCCCGCAATTGCGGCTGCTAGCCGGCCGTAGTTCGAGGTCCCTTCCTCCAATCGCTCTCTTCTCGCCGACCAGCATGAACAGAAATGCATGGAGAGCTTTGTTGCTACTCAATTTTTTTTTTTTCTCAGCCGGACAAGACCGTGAGCGAGACGTGATCGTCTGATTTACAATGCTGTGGAAAAGTGATGTGACTTCAGCGAGCATCTAACCTAAGTGTCAATTCCGGGCCCCATAAGTGGCTGCACGCTTAGATGTGAGTAACCAAAGTTGAGCTGCATAGGGATTGTGACAATGTACTGATGTACAGGGGATGTCTAGGGTCCGAGGGGTCGTTGTGTAGGGATTGGCATTAGTGCCATGTAGCCGGGCGACTCTCCTGCCATAGGTAATCCAAGTCCTTATGCGAAAGCCTCTTTCCCGAAGAACCAACGCTCCTTCCCCCCCAATATTCACATATATATATGATACAAGCCATCTGTGACTCTGGCTCTCGCCCCGGTTGTTCCTCAAACAATCACCAGTTGTTCGACTTTTGCCTCGTTTTCGCCCCACTGACCGTAGGGGGGCCCAAATATCTGATTCCGGTTTGAGACGGTCTTCGTGAAGAAAGGCCCGTGCCATGCCCCTCGTGAGGCGATAGCACAGTATAACAGTAATTGCCGATCCTGAACCTCAACAGTCTTGCTCTTCCATCACCAGGCTCGTCAGTCCTGGCTTCAGCTTGTCATTCTTTTCCTTGAGCGCCTGCATTGTGACATCAGCAAGAGGATCTCTGTGAGAATTTAGTTCCAGTCTGTTTGCCTCAACCTTCGCCCGGGCTCAGCAAACAGCACACACGCACGTACACACCCATAGTTCAGCAAGATGGACCATTACCGGCACGGCTCGGGCGCGTCCTCCTACTCGTCGGGCTCGACAGGGTCAATCTGGTCCACGACACAGTCCCTGTCCTTCGTCTACACGGACGACCCGTCCTGGGCGTTTTGGGGATACGATGACATCCGGGGCGCCGTGACGCGCAGGGACGACAGGCAGGACGAGCGCCGGGTTCGCTTCGCCGCCCACTTCCTTCGGGGACCCTTCGCTTCCCACAAGTCTAAGAAACATCACCACCGGTCCTCGGACACCCAATCCATCTCCAGCTCCAGCTCCGGGTCGTCAACCTCTAGCCGGCGTCAAAGACAGTTCGCGAGGGGACCCTCGCCGATGCCGATGCCAATGCCAATACCACCACAGGGACACGGGTATCCGGGATCCCAGCACCCTCACCACCCTCAAGCTCAGTTTCAGCACCAACACCCGCAGCAATTCGGCGGCTTTCCACAGGGTCCGTCAATGGGGCCTCCACCACCGGGCCCCATGGCTGGACCCCCGCCACAACCGGGCTTCGAGGCGGGCTTCATCCAGCTTGGTGGCGGCGGTCCGCCTCCTCAGCACGAGGACCCCGTATGGGGCCAACATTCCCAGTACGATGGGGAAGTATACGACTAAGGAGAGAAGAGAGAGGTTCTAAGATGCGATTGAGACGGGACAGCCGGATGATAGACAGAGTTCTCTGTCTTCTCTCATCCGATCTTTTTGCGAGAATTGTATTTGTATGACAACGGCGTTTGGTGTTTGAAAGGAAAGGGGAGGGATTAAATCAACAAAAAAAAGGCTCGGAGCCTTGGGAGTGAATAGTCTTATTTCACCACAGGCATGTTCTCCCTTGCCTTACTCTGAATCAGCTTAGTACGGCACCGTGGGACTGGGTATTGGCGGGTAGGTAGGTAGTTACGGGTTCATTCAGCGGGCGTTTCTTGGGTATCATCACAGCCTACCTACCTAGCTACTACTACTACTATTACTACTGCTATGCGTTTGGGGGATAAAATCTTTGATTAATTCTGTTTGCAGCGATGGCGGATATAGTCGATCATTTCAACCAAGATACCCCCAAACATAATGGTTCACATTGTTCTCTATCGTCATTTCTCATCTTGCAGCTAATCCTATGATGGACTATGCAGCTACGGGGGACATTGAGATTTCGCCATAGTATAGGCATTGCACCCTACGTCTTGTCCTGTCTGTGAATGACCCCATATGCGACTCCGAGAAAATCATCATCGCCCTCGCCATACTCACAGTTATGACTGATATGATGTATCATTCTAATTATTGTTCTTTGGGTTTCTCGAACCACACAACCTGAGCATGTGGTTTGGTGCCCCTGATATTCAATTGGGAGAAGAACTTCACATCACATTATATCACAGCGAAATCGACAGCAGTGCAGGCAAATCCACTTCTCAATTTGATCCGTGGTGACTGATCACAATTGTGGACATTTCTCAGGCGGCCTGAAACCCTTCTCTTTTTCGTCATCGAGCAAGTGAATCCACCTGGAATACGGATGTGCAAGCAATGAGTCACCGCCAGATTGGCCCCCTACATACTGCGGTACCAACATACAGAGCCCCTCCCCTTTCAGCTTGCACGGACTACGGCAGCACAGGCTGTCCGTATACGAGTGGAAGGCAGCAGGCACTATAATCTGACCTTGCGGGGTACATTAGCGTGTGAGGGGGGTATTTGGTGACGGTCACCAGGACGATTTCAAAATTCCGGGACGATCCCCAAACGAAGGACGTCACTTGAAGCTCTTTATTTGCATAGCCTTTTTGCATAAGGATGA
>Ga0247782_1000531_pt1 | contig 18619 bp, 17 predicted proteins | sample UWRJL019104C5_FD_179928 | JGI IMG/M metagenome (GOLD analysis project Ga0247782, IMG submission 179928) | Plant litter microbial communities from Arlington Agricultural Research Station in Wisconsin, United States - UWRJ-L019-104C-5 | ecosystem: Environmental > Terrestrial > Plant litter >...
TTCCCTCCTTGTTCATGTAGAATTCGGTACTAATCTCTCCAAGAGGCTTCTCATCCGGCCATGCTTCTAGCGGGGCATGGGTGGTTATATCTCATGTCCCGTCATTCGTAATAGAGTCTTGATCTCCATCACGAATGGCTTCGCCCCCGTCTACAGAACCGGTCGTGGGGGTTCCGGCTTCAGTAATTACACTCTGGGACGGGGAGCTCGGAGTATATGCATTCGCGCCTTGCCGACTCCGTTTAGCCCTTCCAGCTAGAACTATAAACTCGGGATTTGGATCTAGCACGGAAGAACCCAGCTGTAGGGATGCCAAATGAGAATAGAGCGATACCGGGGACCTTTGGTTGCCTGCTCCCCACCCCCAGTCTGGGAATGGGGGTGGAGGGTAAAGCTGGGATTCTGGCTGCGGGTATGCGGGATAAGAATGATAGTATCCTCCCGGGGCATATAATGATGCCGGCCATGCAGAATAGTATGGTACTAGAGGCGGTGGCTGTTGCTGTGCGCTTTCGACTGAATCGTCTAGCTGATTGTCCGCTGAAGGGAGGTACTGCTTCAGACAGTCTTCGCACGGGTAGTCTCTTTGACCTTCAGACGGATAGGCGTCTTGGCGCTGAGGCGGATAGTGGCGTGGACATCTAAACGCGTGCTCGTCTTGACGTCGACGTTTATGACGGACTCGGTCGACCTGATTTGGAGACGGGAAGTCGTTTGGAGGGTAGGGATCGTAGTTATCTGTAAGAAGCGGATTGGGCATTTGATGTGGAAGCCTCATACGACGGTAGTTCTCTACTCGCTCCGGAAAGCAAATAGGAAAGTCGGACGAGTCAAAGCCTAGTGGTTGCGGACGTGCTGACTTGGGTTCTGAAATAGGCGACTTATGGCCTTGTTCGCTGCTTTCCCTTCCTGCGGGGTTCTCTGGAAGTGAAGGCGAGCTGGTGTGCGATGGAGGACATGACATTGTGGGCTCTAGGGCATCTGAACGCTGATTGTGTTCGTTGCTTTGGTTTCCTGCCGCTTTTTCCGACAGAGACGACCCCATGTCGACTATTGACATATTTGCAGTCTTGGGTTCCACAATGTGTGATTGTTGATCGCGTTTACCCTTTTGATTTTTTGCTGAGCTTTCTGGGGTAGCAATCTTGGTAGTGGGCGCTGGGGGGTGTGCTTCTTTGGGTTCTGGAAGGTCTGATCGTTGACTGCCTTTACTCATTTTATAAGTTGACGGGGTGGTTGGAAGAGCAGGCCACGTGGTAGATGACGCTTCGCAATGAGATATTCGCTTCATCGGCTGATACGTGGCTTCTGCACCTGCAGCAACCGCGTAAGACTTTGTCATAATTGCATGCTTCTGTTCTGTGATCTTGTCCGATTTGCGTATCTTTAGGTATTCCTTGCGTTTTGCCTTTCCTTCTACGCCCTCATTTGAGTTCTCCTGTACCTTACCGGATGCATTGCCTAACACTCTGCGCTTTAGCGACTCATCTTGCATCTCGGTTTTCTTTTTGGGGTTAGGGCTTTGCTTTAGTTCATTTGCGTCGTTTTTTAGCTTTCCTGGAGACTTTCTCGGTGAGTTTTCCGGTACATTATGCGGTACCATATCTGATATCGTGACTGATATGTTATCGGGTGCTCTTACTGCCGTCTTGTCTCCTATCTTGACCGGTACTTCCTCTTGTCTTGTGACTGTTAAATTGCCAGCTGCTTCACCACAGCCCCTATCCGGTGCTTCGCCTGGTGGCTTGAGTGACCGCTCACCCTGTGCCCCGGGTGATGCCTTGGATGATGCTCCGGCAGCTGGTTCGTATACGGCCTTTCCTGGGGGCTCCCCGGGGGGTTTTCTTCGCATCTTTCCTCGCATCTTATGTCGGACCCCATGCCCGGTAAATTTTGGAGTCTTACTTGAAGTCGTTTCCCGGGTCTCAACAGCCACCTGATGGGATACCTTGTCTGGTGGTTTTCTTGGTATGTTCTCTGGTATATTGGGAGAGGCATTGACTGAAGTTTTATCTTGTACAATCTTTGGTACATTTACTGGCTCTTGATCTGGCACATAATCCGGCATTTTGTCTGATGCTTCTGGTGATTGCTTGTCCGATACCTTAACTGAGATACCCTCTGGGGCCGTGTCCTTTGAGTTGAAATTCGCCTTCGTTTCCAGGCTGGACTTAATGCTATTGCCTGCATGATTATCTGCTTCGGACTGCAACGTGTCTTCTGGATTGTCTTGCGCGTTGTCATCTGAGTCGCGTTTTCTCGTCTCCTCTGAATCGTGCTCCTCTACCTCAAAGTTGCTTTGAACTTCATCCTGTCCGTTTTCACTTGCTTTGCTTCTCACGTTATCTTCTGTATCAATTCGTGTATCTGCTGCTGTCTCGGTCTCTAGCTCTTTCCCCCCGAGGCTTCCGTACTCGACATCTTCACCCTCTTGTACGGTTATATTGGCGCCGTAGTCTGCATGGTCTGCATGGTCATATTCGGTGGTTCCTGATTGTTCTAAACGCCCCAATTTAGCATTAATGGTATCGAAAGTAGGGACATGGTTCGAGCTAGACTATGTTTGATGACCCAGGTTCAGGGATTAATAACTGTATGGTGGGGGGTATTGAAATGCGCGCAAAGCAGAGTTACGAGCCATCAGACTATGCTGCATAGAAGATAGCCTTTAGTTTTTCATATCGGAAGTTCTGGCGTGCACCAATACGCGCTGATTAGATACGGAAAGGTAGGTTTCGACGTCAGAAGTTGAGAAAAACAAGTCCGTGGTGTAGACCAGAGGCCTCAAAATACGTGAGAGAGCAAGAGGGGGGGACAGGAGGTGGCTCTGGAGTAGATACTGACCTGCATAGTTTATTGATAAGTCAATAAGTCCACTTTGGTCCGGAAGAAAATATGGGACCGCCGGAATTATATGAAGGGACCTCTTTTCGATATGGTTTGTGCACCAATGCACCCTTTCGCTACGCTGATAGTCGAAAAGGTAACTGCAATAGCGTTTAAAATCGATAGAGACGGCTCTTAGTGCGCTATTTTGCTCTTTACACTCTTCATTGATCATGAGCACTGCCTGATCCGCTTCCCATTCCTTTCTGGCTTCGGCTACGCGCCCAGTGATAGAAAAGTGGCTTGGATCGAGGCCGCAACTCAATATAACTTTCCACAATATGGATTCTGACCAGGCTGCCGTCGAGCGTTCATGGCCTACGAGCCCTTTGAGTAAAATCCACCGCGTTGATTTTCTTTCCAAATTTGACTCGGAATGGAGACCGGCCAGGGAAGAGCTTCCATGAGCGATAAAGGGAGATGAAGGTTGCATTGTGCCGCCATATTCAAGAATTTTGGGCATGGTCGGTCGATAGAGCTGGTAAGTCCGGGATAAATAGAGGCGGTCAGAAGGCGATAACAGCCTGACTGTTGTTACACCGTTGTAGTTATAGCTGAATGGGATAGAAAAGTGGTGAAGTGTTTCTGGATATTGTGAGCCTTGTTGCACCTCTTATACGACCCACAGTATCGTAGCATGGTATCGAAGCATCAGGTTTCTGGTCGACATACTAATAGCTGCAACTAATGACTTGTCGTCAGGGACACAAAGCCAACCTGTCCTGTCACGTTGATCTACCGAGATATGGGCGACAAGAGCCCCATTAAACGAGAACCTAAGTATTAATTCTCTATAGAGGACACCTTGGGGCATCTGAACGAAGACATTAGCATCGGCATAAGTACATGAGACGCCTGTCACATACGTTAAATAGGAGTATGGTATGACCGTGGGCTTCCTATCCCGGGTTCACGGCAGCAAGCTCCGGGTATAATGTAGACGCCATGGCGATCTGAGGTCCTGGAATGTCGAAGCTCGAGGGATTGAACTAGTGGTAATAATTTTGAAGTTGGCAGGTATTTAAGATAGACCAATACCTAAGCATAGAGAGAAACAGCCACACGCCTTGATAAGCGTGTCGCTCCCTAGAGATAAAAGAGTGAGAGCGAGAGTGAATTACTTATCATGGCACTGAAAATCTACTAGGGGAAGACGTCAGCAGCTTCTTCTAGAAGCCAGGTCAATGCAATAAGGTACCTGGGTCCTTCTCAGAGCACTCTTCACGTGGGATATCACATTGGAAAGGGCTACTGCTGCCTAGGTACTACCTACCATCCAGGAGTTCATGAGGCATCAGTAATGAGATGCCGGTGATGAGAGTCCTGGTCAAGGCTGAAATCCGAGTAAGTACCTTATTAACATGTGGCCTTCTCCGGGAAGATCAAGTGCGGAAGCAAGCGCTACCCACATGCATATGTGTAGTAGGGCAGGTACCTGGGTACATTGGGCGTCAAGACAACTCCACCTTGGGCCAAACTAGTGTACGTGGGTAAGCACTCGGCCAATGGCAGAGCAGTTCGTCACAATCGCTTGTCCGTTTCAGGCAGAAGAGACTAAGAACCCCAGCTTCTTGTTACCCCTCCTTTGCGTCTCAGGAAATGCGTCTTGCCCAACTCCAACTTTAGCTAATAGCTTTGTTTTCTCCATCTACCATGACCCTTTTATTGCCAACACGTCACCAAGCGCAATAATCCAAAATTTTAATCCTTTTTTGTTGCAACTATTCCGGCCTAAGCTGCTACCCCTAAGGTTTTTCCTTCCGTATCTCACCTTTGCTCCCTTCCCTCACCATGCTCTTAAACAAATAAAGTCTTACCAAGCATTCCCCTGAAAGTTTACTTGCCGAACTTCGCTGACCAGCAGGGTACAAATTCGTCGACATCGACCCCCTCAGTCCATCATTTTTTTGGCGCCCTTGACTTGCCCAGCTCTTTGTACTTCGAGTCCAAGAAGAGGTTCCAACAGACCCTCGATTACCGTCTCTTTTCTGCTTTCTCCCCCCTTCGCCGCCGTCTGCACGTTTAACTGCACGTATACGTCGCATTCGTTGCTCGATCCGTGACCTCAGGTGTTCAATAACATTGGCCTAGCTTGACAAGCTATAGTATCTCTGCCCGCGTACCCAAGTACATAGCATAATCAATATAAGAGACAGTATTACCACAGCTTCTCATTCTTGCTACTGCAACTCTCGCGCACACCGTGCCTCCGTCCCCCAGTTCCTATCCTCTCCCAACAGGTCCGACAGAATCGGCAGACACATAATTATCGCAGGCTACTTCAGCAAAGCATCGACCCATCCCACCCGGCCAATACGCTTGCTCTAAGTACGTGAGAGTGCACTCTAGTTGTCGTCCTCCGTTTTTGTCAAGTTTGGGGACTTCGGCTAACTTCTATTGCGTTTGAAAGTCATGTTGGGTAGCCCACAGATGAATATGTATGCTAGCGAAGAGGAGCTTGCGGCACTCCTGTCTCGCAACCTGACACTCCAGCAGCCGCTTCCAGGATACCGAGCCCAAGAACTTCAAGAACAGCCTAAGCAACAACAAGCGCCCCCCGAACCTGAACCTATCAAGTATTCTATCTCGCAACATTACAACCACTCGGCCCATGTTGCGCATGAGAATAACTCTGTACCCGAATTCCAACGACCGTCATCTGAACCCGCCGAAACAATACCTACAGCAGAGCAAGTTCTGAGCCGCCATGGAATTGACCCCACGTGTCTCTCTCCGCCTCAACTTGAGCTATTCAAGACAGCGGATACGCCTCAGCAAATTCGCCTCATCGAGCTTTGGCAGATTTATCCTCCGAAGAGGCTGGAGAACGAACAGTGGTTGGCTTGGACCTCAACGACGGTCGAACTAGAGGAAACGGCAGCATGTATCCGTCACGAGCTAAAGATAGAAGAGGAGAAGGCACAGAGAAGCTCGTTAATGAGCCTGGATGGCACGCCACTTACGCCAGTCCAGTCATCCGACGGGCATTGGGTGAACACGGCATATGTGGAACCCTATATGATGTCAGGTTACGATATGCTCGCTCGTCGTGAATACGAGGAGTCGATGAAACAGCAGTTTGAGGAGGATATGTCGCCACCTAAAGAGGTTTGCAGCCCCTTTGGGCCCGCTGTCGGCGGCAACGGCTACCACCCCGCTACAGATCCGGTCTATGCGAATGACTGGACTCATCGGCAACAGGCCATGGAGAACCAGTACGGGGCATTCCAGCAGATGGGCGATATGGAGTTCTAGTCGTGCGGATGTTGTGTGGCTGTTTGAAAATAGGGTCAGGCAATGCAAGGCCAAGCCTTGCAATAAGTAAATTACAGTATGGTTCTAGTCCTAATGAGGGTATAGCTAGATAGATACTTTTTGGATCGAAAGGGTTCCGTCTAGAAAAGGGACCACAGATACGGCATAGCCTACTATAATGTAGATTGGCGTATGATGTCGTTTTGCAATGACCCGAAGACGGCCATAGATTTCCGACCGTGAGTATGACGAGAATAACGAAAGCTTGGAGATTCTTTCGAAAGACTGCATGCGCTCATGCATACATGGCTTTATGCTAGGGGACGGCGCCGGTGGCCACTGCATGAACTTTCCACTATATATACTTAAGTACCTACTGCTCATCATTTTGCTTTTCCTTTACTTACCTACTAAGTACTTCTCTCGTTCATCATTCTTTCCCGCTCTCTACATATCTCAGCGCAATTGAAATATGCTACTCCAAGCATACAACCGTATAGTTTAGGATCTCAGGAGATGCAACATTACTATCTTCTATGGTTAGCTATGACATCTTATCTCATTTTTCTGGTATACTTAGAGTCTTACAATTCCGCTCCGGGCCAGCGCCGACTAAGCATAGACAATTTGCATAGTCTATCTATGATCATCCCTAAATAAGTACGTAGGTAGATACAGGGTATATCTGCTTCATGAAAGGAGAAACCTCTCTTCCTTGTGATTTAATAACAATAAATCACTAGCAGAACTTCCATGCGACATGGCAACTTGGCTGGCTTGGGTAAGTAAGTAGGTAAGCGGGCAGGAGTACGTAAAGTTGATAACCCCTGACTCTGAATTGCTACCCTTGAGTCACGTTTTAGTACAAATTGTAGCTAACTATCCTAGTACCTAACTAACTCCTTGGTTAAAGCTTAACTGCCAGGGCCAATGAAGCAATGATGGCTTTGTTATTTTGTGCGATCTCACTTTTATATATAATATAGTCCACTCTGAGATTCTGTAGCTTAGAGTAATTTGATTGAATTGTTGCGGTCGGTCTATAAAGGACTGGGTGCTGAATATGTTAAGTGCCGCGAGATATCATGCATCTATCAGCAAGTATTCCCTACTCGAGGTATAATCGGGTTCATCAATAGTTTTGTTCACAAACTTAGTAGGCCAAAGGGAGAGTCTGTAGAGTATCTAGTACACTTGTGTGGCCATTGTGATAAAGAAGCTAACTCAGTTAACGTGGGTCCCCTTTAAGTTCGTCGGTCTGTCGGGGGGGCGGAGAGAAGCAAGTCCAGTTCCTTATCATGCATAACAGTCTAGGAGTCCAATTTCTCTGCGAAGCTGTTTGTGTTTCAAGCATCACACCGACCAGCCGGATAGCAACATTAGCCATATACCTACAGAGAAAAGCAAGACCACAACCGATGTTGGTCGACGCTGTGCTAGACGCCGCGCTGAACGAGGGCTGGGTCATCCAGGTTACGTGTGAGAAGTGCCTAGACTTGATTTGGCGGCAGGTCTATCCTTTCTCAGCGCCAGTAACGTTATAATAAGACATATTACCATAATCCTAGGCAGGGGCTTGCGCCCCTTCGTCTAAGCCGCCGTAGACGCGCTTGTCTTCATTTGGCTACCACGGTCGTTGCACTTCTCGATATGCAGATATTAGGTACGAGTCACTCAGGCATCTCATCTTCGAGGTCTTCGGCGTCTCCAGCATCTCTTTTCTTCTTCTACTTCTACCTGTTCTCCCGGGTCTTTCGGCGCGGTCGGTTTCGGGCTCGTGCACAAGATCGTAAAAGGATATTACCCTTGCCCGTCGGACAACAATGAAGGAGCAAAGGTGGTCCATAATGCCGCCATGCCGCCAGCGGCTTGAAGACCTTCATGGGCTTGCTTTTTCTCAGTAGGGCTCGAGGATACATTCTCACTACATTTGGCCGCTCGGACTCGGCTCGGCTCTGGTCACGGCAAGTAACCTTCTTGTATATCCGCCTTGTCGTGGTAGATTTGGCACTAGTGAGCACTAGTGAGGCGGTGAGGCGGTTGCCGATCCCTATGTGTATATAGGGAGCATGTCAGGCCTGCCTGACATGCTCAGAGGAGATTCCTCATACATAATATAATATATGGGAGAGGGAGATAGTACGCTTGGTAGGCCTCTCCGTGACACGCCTACCCCTTGAAGAATATGACCACAGACGCCGTGTCAGACCTGCACGACGACCACCCAGCTTCGTCTTCCACAGCGACCTCTCGACCTTCACAGCGGACGATAGAGCGCACCACGAGCGCCGTGGTCGCCTCCGTCCATCATCGTCATCCCGCAGCTGTTCGTTCGTCACCGGCTATGCACTTCCAGGCGGAAGTGGCGGTCTTCGGATTATAAAAGATAGATGTCGATGTCGATGAGTACTATCTAGGATAACCCTTTGACGATTAAATAAGTCGTAAGATGCTCACTAATTACTGGGATATGGTGACTGAGTGGTTTTCTTTCTCTATCGCCTCGACAGATGTCTCTCTTTTAGCGCACGCGGCATTGGGGAAAGGGTGCCGTCCCTGTTAGGCTGCATAGTTATTCACATTTTCGACCCTGACATCCTAGTATTGGCTCATTGAATCCCTCATACTCAATTCACAAATGATCTTCCCAGATCATGTTATGGGGTTGACGACAATTCCATTTGACCTTGTCTGTGGCGGCCCAGCCTCAGACCTAGCCCTGTCTACTTACGGAAGATGTACCTCATGGGCCACAATCACTTCGATGAGATAGATATAGGTGAGTACCTACGCTGTCAGAGAAGTTTAAACTGCCAGTGATAGGCAATGTTTTAGCTACTAAGTATTGTTTCGTACAGTGAGCAAAGATGGCTCTTATACAGATGAAGAAATTTCCTGTATCTACCTGACCTTAAGTAGTTATGGAGGGATAACAGCAGCCCGTGCTCTCGACCCCGGTTCCTTACACCTATAACATTACTTGAATAAGAGGACTCAAGGGTAAGGCTCCTTATTAAGGGGCCCACTCAGTTGAACACGTAAGCAGCCAGAATCCCTTCATTGATGCATGAGAGACCCAAGAGTTAATGACGCCGAGCCCCAGGCTAGTTTATATGTAAACTATGATTACTAACCGAGTAGCTTTAACATTACTATAGAGCGAATTATATTACTAGAGATGTGAGCTTTCACCAAGTCTTAGGTCGTGTCCCACGGTCCTTAAGGTTAAGAGTAGGCTAGTATCTCAGTGATGCAAGACTACGCTTCTTCCCTCCGGATTGCTATACGGGTAATTATTTAAATAGCTTGGTAGAATCTATGACGTAATCAAAGGCAAATACCTAGGTAGCGTCTCGGGCTGACTAATGGTGGTGGTGCGACGTCCAAAAGTTGTTTAGAGCTATTCACGCCTCCCCATCATTGTTACGGTCCTATACATACGGATTCCTTATAAGTCAAATGTACGATTTGGATACGTTATACTTTTGAAGTAGTATCACTGATTAGCAGCGTTGCATTTCTCAAACGGTGACCGTTGTACTGAAGCTTCGGTACCATGGATCGTGACCTTTAGTATAATAATACTGTTTATTCCCGGTTTCACCAACTGTTCTCACTTTGTATATGTTACAGAATAGCCGCTAATAATGTTTGTAGTCCTAAAGCATTATGTATTTCTTAATATATCTTACTATCCCGTTGTAGCCAATTATCTAATATGTCGAGAGGCTCGTGATGACATAGGAAGAAACGGCATCGATATACTTCCTGGTACTGCTAAGCCGGGTTTTACTGATAAATACTTTGTTACCTTGATATTCTAGATATCAGTATTAAAGTATGTAGGGACAATGTAACAACGTCTTCTGTGGTAACGGAAATACAGTTGTTGTGTGTATAATACATCATTTATAATCATACTGTTGACTGGATGTTTATATTATCAAAGGAGAAAATGCATGACGGTAGCATTAATCCTAAATGTAACCGACAATGAAGCAAAACTCACAGATAAATATCACATTGTATTCAATACAATACATAGATATCATCAGGCATCGTAAGACTGTCATCCATAGCGTTAAATATCAAAGGGGTTGAAGGCTGCAGATGACGTTTTGTTTTGCCGCGCGCAACTAGGATATAACGACCACTCTTGGCCAATTAGCCTTATAGAAAATCTGCCTGTAGCAGCAGCACGAGTCTCGGCCTATCTGGGCTATGTATTAATCAGGTCATCGACGGAGATCGATTTATGCGAAATCTCACGAGCCAACCAGGTACAGACACGAGATGGATACGCCAAGAACAGCAGTGTACGAAGACGTTCCAGACTCGAGACTTAGTGAGGAAATAGAAATAGAAATAGAAATGATAGGAGGTGGGAACTATCTGGGTTCCGTTACTAACGGATCCCGGTGTTAATACGTTGAGGCCAACTGGGACTGACCGGGACTGACTGGGACTGAGACGGGGACTGGGTAACAAAGTAACGGTACACTTTAACTGCCCCCCATGCTCCCCCCCCGCTACCGTGGTTCTCCAAGCGACACCACGTTACTGGCTGCCCGTGCAGGGTTCCCTGCATCTAAGTACACATAAAAAAACTCGACCCTTGAATCGCCGTTAAGTCAAGCACACAGAGGTAGTGCTCGAGACCTCTATTTGGTCCACCTTGAACCATATCGAACCGTCTTACTAGGGGATCGACGCTTTGGACATAGGATGGCCCGATTTGTCAATAGCCATAGGCGGCTCAGTAGATAGACTTTCGAGATCGATGACCTCTGTTTGCTATCCTAGACTAGGATCCGCACCCTTGATTGAAAGGCTCAGGGCCTTTTTGAGCCATCCAGCGTCACCATACTATGTGACAGGAGGAACACGCTCGCCCTAGAAACCTGGAAAGGGCTTGGGGTACCAAATAACACTTCTCGACACCTCCTACCCCGGCAGATCCGTTTCCATAATCCCATTGTCGATCCCTTTGCTGCTTATTAGAACTTATAATGCCCGTCTGAAACCGGTATTCAGGTGGAAGTCTTCTGCTCTTGTCATCAAGTCTGCCTAGTTTTCCTTATTGCACCTTAGTACACTATCTTGAGTGTCAAAGTCATGCCATAGCGTATGGATCCTAGATTATTACAAAGTCCCTTTCACTTGGGAAACTCAGAGGAAGCGGCGGAGAACACAGCGGCAGCAAGTCCGTTTACAGGGTTGGTGGACGAATTCCTGGTGTTCGGTGGACCAAGTGGCTTCAACGACCAACATCTCTCTCGAAGGTAAGCCACCCTAATCTAGGCCTGTCGGCAATAATCTGATCTATGCTAGTCTATTCGAACTCGATAGTCTTGCTGCTACGGACTGTCTACCCAATGGCTCGGATATGCTCCAAACCCCAATGACTCCATGCCAGCAAGTACCAAGCGACATTGTGCAGGCCAATCAGTGCATTGCATCACTGGACCGGCCAATGTCGGTGTTGGACTTGTTGGGCAGCCCGAACGACGACAGACTAGCGGACCGCACCGACAAACCACGCTGCTGGGATCACGGATGCAACGGCCGGGAGTTCTCATCAAAGAGCAATCTAATGAGACATGTGAAAGAAAAGTCGGGCGCCAGCAACAAGTGCTGCTGCCCCCTGTGCGGCGCAATCTTTACGAGAAGCTCCGCCAGAGACACGCATCTGGCCAAGATGAGCTGCAACAAAATCAGACGATATTCCAACGGCCGACCGCGGCCCAGTCGCCTGGCACTACTAGAGAACCCCCGCGTGGCTGCTGTGGCAGCAGCAGCGGCAACTACCATGGCACAGGACCAGATACACTGGCAAGCCATTGACTGGGATATGGGCTCCATTGGCGATATAAGCAACACAGGGCATGCAGACACATTCCAATAGGCGAGGTACAGATAGGACAGGTGGCACACGACCATGACGGACAGACGGACGGGCAGACGGGCAGACAGGCAGACAGGAAGACGGAAGAGGCAGCGTGCCGTACCTAGATCCGGCACGCGTTACAGGAACAGGATGCTTGTACTTTTGGATGTTCGGGAATAAGGAGAACATGGCGTTCATCAAAGGTACCCGTATAGATATCCAGCCAAGGCTCTTGGGGAATAACCATTACCAAGCAAGATAAATGAAAGTTATTATGACGGTTGCATCGCAGGTCCGGCCCAGATGGGCCTAAGACAAGGCCAGGACAGGACAGGACAAGACAGGACATCCGGATATGCGATGCACCTGCGAGGGCCATGCGTGCGATCACACAAAATTGGGACGTATGTACATATGTAGGAGATGGATAGAGAGGGACAGGCAAGTAAGTAAGTACATAGTGGGAATCCGGGGGCCAATCGATTCAACTCCCTTAGAAAAACGGTTGGGAAATTGTCGTTTGACGAAACACTAAGAGAACCGCCCAAGCGTTACAGCGCAGGAATTCCCACTCCTCTCCATCTAACCAGGTAAGTCTATTTAGACACGCATCAGTGGCTGACGAGCGAAGCCGAAAGGAGACGATGAGAGGTTGATTCTCACGCATTGAGCATGCAGTCATCCACATGTACATGCCTCTTTGCGTGTAAAGCTGCACGTACATGATACAAACAAACATACATACAGCCACAGGCATGTACACGTTTGGCAATGCCGCTGTCTGACCTGCAGATCGGTTAACACTTCGGGGGGCTGAAATCATCCCCTAGTCTACTGGTCCAGTTCAGATACTACCCAAGAAAAAAAAAAAAAGCGGCGAGCATAACGGGAGAATTTTTGACAAGTCGTCGCCCCGCCCGTCCGCTGCGGGAGGGACGTGAGTGGGAGGATGACCCCGGAGGGTCCCCCGGGTTTCTTTCAATCTTATCAAAGCCATGATATAGGGGAGCAAAGGGTGAGAACCTTGCAGCCTGATGGAGAGCGGAGAAGACGCGCGCGTGATGAGTCGAGATGTTATCGCGCCATATTCAGCCTCTTGGGACTAAGTGACAAATACAGTATTGATCATCCCTATAACGTTACCGCAATGTAATGTCTGATCGCAGGGCAAGCAACATTGGCATCTGCCAAGCATGAGATTATCAACATGCCGTAGTAGATTGAGCCATGCGGGCTGATGTCGAGATGTCGAAAGGATAACGCCTTAAATACCACCAGGGTCGTATCGCTCCAATCACGACATCGAGCTGAACAAGCGATAAGGGAGGGAATGGAGGGGATAGAGGGGGGAGGTTCAAAAAGGGACGACAGATTTGAAAACCTTGAAAATCTCCTAATCGTCATCTACATTAATGTATGTACATCTGTATCTAGTTAACCTTAGATATGCCAGGACAAAAGCGGGAGTGCGGTCCGACCCTGCACCAGGGGACGTGTCACCTTACCCACTCATTAGGAAATATTTCATGACGATCTCTCCCTAGACCGTGGGCCTCCCAGCACACCTACCACGGCTCAGCGCGATTAGCCTAATCGATCGTCCTATCTTGATCTTGTTTCCACCTGTCCCAAGCATGCAGAAATCAAGATTCCTTTTCGATTCACATACCACCTACACTACATATTCAATGCTACAATGCACATCGGGATTAACTTAAATAGTCGACTTCCTTGATTCTGTATACATACGCAAAACGCCACAAACTACCCAAACTACCCAAACCCAGCACAAAAAGCGATGATCTTATATGCTTTGAGCAGAAAGAGGGAGAAGAGGAACAAGATCCTGAAATCCTGAAATCCTGCAATTATTTTGATATTTGATTACTTTGATAGGAACGAGGTCACTAACCTACTTATCTTCCTTCTACATACAATACAATACAAAACCAAAGATTGACAGCAATGGAAATCAGAAATAAACGTTTAATACTCTATTCGACAGTTTAGATTTTCCCCCTTATTTTATTCAAAAACGACCCAGCAACGAACCTCAATCGACCGCCTGACCGGCGCGTCCGCCAAGCTGGAGTCGTCCCAGAACGCACCGTGGGGGATGACTTTGGAGATGTCCGAGTCGAAAGACGAGAAAACCAAGGCCTCGTCCACGTCGAGGGCGCTAGCGTAGTGGTATTTGTAACTGCAAGTAGAATAGAGTTGGGTCAGCTAAGCTTGTTTTTGTCTTCCGGTCGTGCGGCGGCGATCACCAGATCATGGGGAGATCAGCAAGATTAAGTTTCTGGGGAATGTCCGTAACTGACAAAAACGGAGTTCTCCGAACCCACCCCCCTCTTCTAAAAGAAGTAAAAAGCGAAAAGAAAAAAGAAAACAATGAAACGTACTTAGGGTCATGCTTCAAAACACTATCATGGCTCTTCTCCCCTCTGATCGCGACACGTGGGTCATTCTCGGGGTACACCTTCGCCATATGCGTCTTGTAATGCCAGTCTTTCACGTCCCTATGATTGACAAAACACAGGGGCCACCTCTGGATTGGTTCGCCGATGGTGCGCCAGACATTGACCTGCGCGTATCGGACCCCCTTAGCCAGGAGATCCTCCGCGCGATCAGACAACAATTCGCGCATGCCGTTCTCGCCCGTCACGTCGTCGCGGTCGACGTGCGCCACGGGCAAGGCGGTGTGGGATAACTTTTCAGTGCTGAATGTACCCGGACGCATGTTGTTCTGTCGGATTCGGAAGACGTAGGGAAGAACGCTCTGGGAACCTGTAACCTTTTTGACGAGCGAGGCGACTTCTTTGAAGTATACGTCTTCGATGTAGGCTTTGCCTAGAAAGAGATAAATTAAATGTTAGAGAAAAAAACTACTCGTCTACAGCTAGTGCTCTTTTTTCTTGTCCGTCATTGTGATTATTATTCCTCACCTTCAGGGGTCGTGCCAGCTAGGAACTGCTCCGGCGTTAAGGCCGTCTCGTGCTTGACGAGGCCGTAGCCTTCTGTCTCAAAAGTCGGCTGCGGGCTCAGCGTCCTGATGTCCTGGACCTCTATCTTGACTTCCTTGGGGTTGTTCACGTTGGTCTTGCCCGTGGCCCAGTCGACGTAGCCGTCGTCTTTGCCGTCTTTGGTGCCGTTCCACATGCCAATAAGGCCCGAGGTAGTCGCGACTGCAGCAGCCATTTTAGGATGATAAACAATGGTGGCTATTATGAAATTGAGGCTCTTGGAGGGGTGAGATGATTAGACTCGAGTCGAGTTGACTTGGTTTGTCTCCTGAATAGAACCTTTTCTTCCATTGTGACCTTTGGGGTTGGTGAAGTTATATGAATTGCGCGGCAATCGCTGTTTTCTGAATTGCCATGTCATGTCATGTCAAATTCACGAGGCCGACAAAAAGTCCGTCCGGTTTGCTGACTGTCGGTTTGCTCGCGAGCGCGCGCCCGCTCATGCGCCCATATGCAGGGCTAGCCGCCTTGAGGTAACATCCGCAGGGTATATTCATGGGGGTAGGGTTACCGGATCTGGTGATTGACGGATTGCTGGATTGCAGGATCTCAGGATCTCGGGATTAGGGGTCTAGATAGCGCCTAGGGAATTCTAGAATTTCAATTCGGTTTTCTTCCCCCGGGGTAAAGGTAAATTCTAGACGCGAAATGGTCGTTTACCAACTTCACGATATGGAAGGCTTCAAGAGGTGAGTAATAGTAGAAGAAATGTTGATTCATTCATAAACTGTTCACTTATAGCTGTGATCTCAGACTCATCTTTCACTCTGCTCTCATTGATTCATTGATTCATTGAGTCTGTAATCGTGTCTAAGCCCTAGTTTCTTCATCTCTAATCTCATTTTGTCACCATGGCTCACCTAGAAGTCCTAGATTCCCGCACAGGGAAGTCTTACGATATTCCAATTGACGATGGCTACATTCTAGCTTCAGATATTGCCAAGATCGGCGTTACGGAGCGTGCTTCTGGGATTGAGGGTGAAAAACAATCAGAAGTCCCTCGGAGTCTTCGGATTCTCGATGTCGGTTTTCAGAATACGGCATGCGTTGAGTCGAAGATTACCTTCATGTAGGTCAATTCATTTTTTGGTATAACAATACAAATCGGCTAACTGCTAACATTCCAAATGAACAGTGACGGCCATCGAGGCATTATACGATATAGAGACTTCAACATTGAGCAGTTGTTCCACGACTACGTGTATGAAGATGTCATGCACCTGCTCATCTGGGGTCGTTTGCCTACTCAGGCAGAAAAAGATCACGTCCGAGCTGGAATGGCACATGCTATGAATCCTCCAGAGAGCGTTGTGAAAGTAATACAATCATTTCCGTGCGTATTTCAAATTGCTTAAACTTTTGACAACTTACCTCAACCTCGGCAATTTCCTAAAGGGGAATATGACATAATTGAGGCTGACTGGACCGAAAAATAGTCGCGAAACGCAGACGATGCCCATGATGATCGCCGGCATGAGCGCTTTTGCTGCAGCGGACGAAGTCGTCTGCGCCACCAGGAGTACGCAGAAGCCCGTATTCCACGGTCGCCTGGAGGTCGCCGATGAGGCTATCGTAAGGACAATCGGGTACCTCGCCGTGACGATCGCGCTCATCTACTGCCACAAGAACAACAAGGACTTCACGCCGCCCGAGCCCCACCGCTCCCTTCTGGGGAACCTGCTGTGGATGATCGGCGTGGCGCAGGAGAACCCGAAAGCAGAAGAGTGCTTCAACAAGCTGTGGATTCTGTACGCGGACCACGAGATCACCAACTCGACGGCCGCGGTTTTGCACGTGGGCTCGACGCTGGCGGACCCGGTCTCTGCGGTTACGGCCGGCTTGATCAGCGCCTACGGCCCGCTGCACGGCGGCGCCATCGATCTCGCGTACCAGGCGCTGGGCATGATTGGCACACCCGAGCGTGTACCCGCCTTCATCGAGGGCGTCAAGAGGGGCAAGGGCCGTCTCTTCGGCTACGGCCACCGCATCTACAAGACCAGGGACCCCCGCCTCTCGCTCATTGAGGAACTCATGGAGACGTACAAGGAGGAGCTCGACGCCAACCCGCTGGTTCGTGTGTCACTCGCCATTGACAAATACGCGAGCCAGGACCCTTATTTCGTTGAGAGAAATCTCAAGGCCAATGCCGATTTGATGGGATGCTTCCTTTATACGGCGATGTGAGTGGGATTTGATTTCATCTAAAGACAAGCTTAGCAGACTAATTTGTTTTTCTTGTCAGGGGCTTCGACCCAGACATGATCATAGCTATTACGACCGTGTCTCGATGCCCAGGCGCATTGGCCCACTGGCGCGAGAGTCTCAGTACGTTTCTATCCTGCTCTCTTACTTATTAATCCCGGTTCTTGCATGCATGTAGCGTGGGCTAACCCAGCATAATCAGCCCAACCCGTCAAGCTTTGGCGACCGTTACAAAAATACGTGGCGCCTCTAGCGAACTAATAAGGCACGGCACTTCTTTATCGGGCAGCTTCGTCATGTCAAGCACCGCAGCGAATTCCTCGCGTCTCTCCACCTGGGATGCGACTGTTTTATTGTAGAAGATTATCTCCGTAATTGCACTTATCCCTGGCATAATGTACCCATTTTTCTTTTTAAACCCTAGATCGGAAAACCGTTTCGTGATGCACTGACGCTCGTGGGACTGAGCCAAGAGGGCTACGTAGTAGTACCATGAAATATCGATTTTTGTTTCCGCCATAGTTGATTCTATTCTATTCGGAGTACGGTGTATAAAGTTACTATTGCAGTGCTCGGCATATCGAGCAGCCGCATGTGCATGACCTTGACGTGCATCTATTTGTGCATTTACAAATACATCATATTGATACTATTAGAATTGTCCTCATCGAGGAGCCGAGGTAGAGCTGTGTTCCCAAGTAAGTAAATGATGTAGTAGTAAGGTGCTTATGAGTCCTCTGTGAAACAGATACACTTCAAATTGTTCCTGTCGACCCTCTACCGACTTTAAGGGTATTATTCCTTTACCGGGAATCACAACAGAATTGCAAGGATAGAATGGCGGAATTCCTGCCATTATGACAGCAGCCAGTCCTGGCCACGATGTGGCTTTTCTCCTGTCAGATTCTCTTATGCCTACCTAGTCTATCGTACTCATAGTAGAAAGCTGCTGACTATAGCCAAGACGCCAAGCCTCGCGCTATTAACCTCACGCAGCTTATAGATGTATTCGTAGAATTTTACAAGGACAGGGGTATGGGTCCTTTTTGATATGTAATACAGATGTACACAAGACACGTTATTGTGGTTCTTTTTAAAGTCCGATGCAACTCATAAACGGTTCTCCCTCGCAAAAAAGCCCCCATGATGCTTGAGCTGCTTAAGCGAGAGAGGCGAATGACGGACAGGAAAAAAAGCGCCACAATACTTTCGGCATTACTATTTCGTGATCTCGAGTCGTGACGCCGTTACACGCCCCCAGAATAAAAACCATGTTCCGCCTGCCATATCTAGGCATTATCAGGTACAACGGCGGAATGGCTGGGGGCGGAATGTTACTCGGGAAGGGGGAGGGGAGGGGGGGGGG
>Ga0247782_1000532_pt1 | contig 18546 bp, 8 predicted proteins | sample UWRJL019104C5_FD_179928 | JGI IMG/M metagenome (GOLD analysis project Ga0247782, IMG submission 179928) | Plant litter microbial communities from Arlington Agricultural Research Station in Wisconsin, United States - UWRJ-L019-104C-5 | ecosystem: Environmental > Terrestrial > Plant litter >...
CCTGCAGTATATCTTGTGGTGCTTGCAGGCACCACTATATCCTTTTGGGAATTGGACTACAAAACCTTTAAAAAAGAAAATGATACGGATATTCCTAATTTGTGGGGTTGCAGATCCCTTTTTCAAAACTGTGACATTAACCAATATCTGTTAAGTTGTGAAGAGTGTTTATGTTTGACGGTAGCAAGGGGGCTGGCTGTACGACCTTAGTTATTTCTCAGGCGCTGAGGATCTTGGGACAGTCTAGAAAGAAGTATAGTTGTCTAGCAGATGAGAAGCGTTAATTCTAGGCGTGTAGTAATAAAGTATTATAAGACTTGGACTTACTTAAACAGATTAAGTGTGAGCTATAAGTATAAGATATAAAAGGGAACTTCTTAGTGTATAAAACAATTCACAGAAAGCAACTACAGTAGGTAGTATTAAATAAAAATGAAGAGGGTAGAATAGGCATAAGTAGTATAACTTATTCTATCTCCTTTTTAACTGAGTCTTTGTCACTTACTCAGCTTTACACTAATGCATCTTTTATATATACAGAGAGAGAGAGAGAGAAAGATGTTGATATAGATGCCTATAACACAACACAACCACAGACGGGTGTGTGTACATGCATGTTTTACTTGATACTATAGACAAAGCTAAGCTACCTGCACTATGTTATGGGGATGGGTACCTAGTTACGGTCATACGTACATAACGCACCCAGCTTGTTCTGTACTGTCCTGCTTATTCTCTCCCATCTGCCTGCATCTGAAACGTCTTGCAACGTACTTACCTATCAAAGCTAATCAAGTTAGGTACACTAGTATCACGGATGCGAAGAAAGGTAGTGGGCGTGGAGACCAACTACACGCTGTATTTGGGGGAAGATTTCAAGCTGAAGACTAGGAATCTTAGAAAGGGCTTCGCAGCTAAATTAGATGGACATATTCCTCCCACATTCTGGTGGCAGAGCCACGGCTAATCCCGGGAGTGATGGCTCCAGCTGCCATTATGCATTCATCCCATTGCGGTGCGCGTGCCTCCATTGGCGTGAGGTATGCCATTGACATGAGGGCCACTCACACGCAAGGCTAGGCCGAATGGCTGGCCAGGCTGTCAACAAACAGAATCAAAACCAAGGTCCCTTTCCCCTTCCTCTTCCTTTTCTTCGAGATACCGTGTCTACCTACTTACATACCTAGGTATCCAAGCGTCTAATCATACAAGTAGAATAATATAGGTAGGGTAGGTAGGTTGTTAGTTAACCAGTTAGTTGCTTTGGCCTGCCTTATCTTTGGTCACTCTTCTTAAATAATTATGCGTACATACTTGTTCAAGGTAGAGAAGATAAAGAGAATAGATAAATTTATAGAAAAACATAGGTTTAGGTAGATCAAGTACTTTTGCAAAGCTATAAGTTTAAAAGTAAAGTATCTAGCTTAAGCATATATACTAAGTATGCTACTATAAAACTATAATAAATAAAACACTAAGTATAATAGGTAAATAAAATATTATAAAAAAAAATAAAGATATATTAATATATTAGTTTTTCTTTAAAGGGTTAAAGTATATAGCATACTTTTTTGTTGCTTTTATAATGGTTTTTTTTAGCTATATAACAAATAAAAATATTTACTTAGCTCTTTAAAGGTTACTAATAGTATAATATGTTTCTTATAAAATAAAACAGTGAGTATATCTATGGTTTAAGAATCATTTTTTATTAACTATAAAGTAATAATTATACTTATTAGTTATTAAAATTAACATTATCTTATAAACATAGTAAGTACTTACTCACTTACAAATTTTAACTTAATTTTATATATGTATATATATAGACGTACCTTAATAGGAAAACAAGAATCTATTATTCCCTCCTTATTGATGTATGCTGTATATGCGTATGTAACTCCCTTCTACTCGCTCGCCTCCTTGCCTGACCTTGGATACTTACCTGTCTACTTGTAGTTAGGTTTGTAAGTTCCAGCCTCTTTACCTAACTTAGCTTATTCTCGTTACCTATACCTAATATGTGTTCAGCCTAGGTAAGTATGTAGATGGTCCCAAAGGGCGGCGGCGTTCAGCAAAGAAAATGTCAGGTGAGCAAGGCAAAGAAGAAACAGGAAGAATAAAAAGGGAGGAGCTTCAAATAAGGCATATAGCTCTCCAACATGGCATCTCGGTAGTGTTTATGTATGTAGGCAAGTGGATACGTATCTGTACATAGTAGTGTTTTTTATATTGTATACTTCCAGTAAGTATAACAGTAGGTAAATACTGCGAACATGAGCCAGAAATGTCTTTCTTCTTCTCTTTACATGTGTCTAGTTTACTTCTCTACGTGTATGTATGTAGGTAGGTAGGTAGGTCATTAGCTAAGTAGAGTTCACTATATGAATAAGTATGCTTCAAGTTCCTTTGAAACTCTAGTGAAAGCATGTAAAGCAGGTATATAATTTTACATTAAATTCACTAATAGGAATTATTTGCATACCCAGGTCAAACACAAAAGTCCTGCCACGGGGCTTTCTTCCCGCCCGGCTGTTTCAAATGCAGGAGCCGAACGGAGTTTAAAAATGGGGAGGGGTCGTCTTGATTTCGAACTTATGAACTGTGACTTGCCCTACTCGGTCTTCCCTCCCCGAGCCTCTTTTGAAGGACTCTCTAACTTATCTAAGATCTTGTGTACATACAAAGTCTAAAGAAGTAGGTAGGTAGGTAACCTCTGTAGGTAGGAGTATAAATATGTAGATAAGGTATATGTATGCATGTAGGTATGTGGTCCATGAACGTGACTGACTGGATGGAGCCCATTGCGATACAACACATCTGTGGGGGGGAGACGACAGAGACAGGCGAAGATAGAAAGACAGTGTGTGTGAGTGTGAGCGTTAGACAGGTAGGTAGTATCCAACGCGCACCATTGGGCAATGAAAGAAAAAAAGAAAGAAAAAAAAAACGTGTCAAGTACCCCCAAACAATGATCTTGGGACATTTAATGCGTACATATGTATGTATGTACATTACATTACATTACATTACAGTAGTGTGCCAGAAAACATGTGCAGAAAAAAAGCAAGGAAAGCGGAATGCTAGCTTGATACAGCAGGTACCTAGGTAGGCCTAGGTTGGAAATGGGAAGGGGGAAGAAAGACACGAAATGCGAACGCTTCCTAAGCGAAAACGCGGGGTAAACAGGGGGTTGGGGGGTAGGGGGTCTGGGTTTTGATTTTGCTCTGCGGTGGGTGGGTATGTAGGTAGGTGTGGGTTCCTTATTAATTTCAGTACGACGCAGACATGCAGCACATACAACAGAGAGATCGTATAAAGATGGGATGAAAACGTATCAGTACGTAAGTATGTATATGTATGCTGTATTTAGATAAGACCTTATTTGAAAAATAGATGGAATGGAATAAAAATAGTCTCTCTTGTAATCAATCGACGATCCTCCCAAATCGGAAATCTTCGTCGTCTGAAGTCACAAATAGAATATTACTATATGGGCATGCATGATTGATTGTTGCATTAACAATGCTCCCGGCCTTTATTATTCTCATTTCCATTATCCGTTTCTATCTCGAAATAGAGAAAGGTACATAAAAATGAAGCGTCTGATACATAACTGCGGCCTATTTTAACTTATTTAGTAAAGCAGATACACGGGTAGAGTTTGAAAGCGGTTTTTGATTTTCTTCACACCTGTTCCCCCTGATCAAGAGAGAAGGCCAGGAGACCAAATAAAGCATCCCATCCCCATCCTGGTGTAGATCTTGGAATAGTACCTAGATGCATTGCCGGAGTCAAGGGTCGGCTATTACCTAGTCTTATCTATCTTGTACCTAGGTCATACATAGGTTAGGGGGACAGTCTACCAGGTTAGATAGCTTCAAACAGAGATACCTACTTGACGTCAGCAAGATGAACCAACAATGATTGGTGCGCATAGCGACTAGAGACACAACAAACAGGATAAGGTATTTCGTGTATTTATTCGGAATAGTTTAGATAGTACTATAGTAGTATTCGTCCGCAAACCATAACTCCGCCCATTCGATCTGATCGTTGCTTTCATGGGCTATGCTATGTACCTTGGAAAAAAATAATAATCCGCGCGACAGACCGAGATAATACCCAGCCTATATATATCTCTCTCTCACTCATTCTGTGCTGCAGACCAAAGTCGCAGCTAGTCCAAGCGCCCAAATCATAAAACAAAAGACAGTAGATGTTGCCACCTTTGGGTATGTAACTGGGGGGAAACAAAACACGATGAATGAGAAGAGTAGAGTAGATGGATGATAAAATGCTGGAAAAGATCGCGCAAATGAAATAGCTACAAATTCATGACTGGGCTCGCAATGGGTATGATATGATATATCTGGGTATGGTTGGTAGCGTTCTGGGTACGGAAGAACTTGAAAGAATTACAACCAAAATAATTACCGGCTTTAGCTAGCTAGCCCAGCTAGCCAGACCAAGATGGTATGTTCATTTTCTTTTTCCACCCTAGAAAAAAACCTATTGTAGATAGAAACCGCTTCCACCCCCGGGTCCAAAGCCAGCCAAGTCCAGATGTCGGATTTTGAATTAAACTCTAAAGTTCATGGGCGTCGTCAAGGGTTCAAAGAAAGTGCGAAAGGGGGAGAAATAGCAAGTAAGGTAAGCAAGCAATATGGCAAAAATAAGATTATAGTAGAGTCCAGTATTTGGCCGAGAGAACTCCGCCGGGCAGGCGTTGCGATCGAAGCTTCGATGCACCTAGCGCATATGCAAAAACGCTTGGTTGCTTGAATTTCGGTGCTGGTGGTTGGTGAGTTTTGGTTGGGACTTGGCTTGGCTTAGGTTCCTGAACGACAATGCACGACATGAACTGTGCACAACATGCACGAATAAAGGAATCTGGGGTAAAGAAGTTGGGGAAGGGGGGAGGGGCTTATTTCCAGCCTGCTTTGCAATTGGCATCCTGGTTTCGGTCCTCGTTCGAATGTTCTAAAGCCGGCCTGATTCGGGAGTAGGGAAAGAGATTGGCGGAGTTTGCGCGGGGAATCGGGCCGTCCTGCCTAACCATCACCTTCACCCATGAAATCTTCCCCGCCAACCATTCGTCGTCACCTGCTCCTTCAGCGGCCACTCCGCATCGTTTGGTGCAACCCAAAGGAGGCACGTCCATGCTGCGAAGTAGCTGCTCGAAGAGAAACCCGGATTATCTTGCCCTTGGGCGTGGCTGTTTATCCGCCTCTGCCCCCCTTCATGGTCGAGATACCGTATACGGATCGGCCGTATGGAGAACATAGACAAAGTCGGAAGCTGGGCTGGCGAGAGAAGAGGTAAGTGGTGGGCACACTCGAAACGTGGATTTGGTAAGGCTGAGGAGACGCAAGAGAACCGAAGCGGACCCCATTCGTGTCGCCTCTCCAAGATTGAACGTCGCATCGCAGCCACGTCTATCTGGAAGAAGTCGCTTGAAAGGGACACCGGCTGTTCCGGGCATAACCGAGTAACCAGGTAACATAATGCCACATCGTAATGCTGCAGCAGTCACCTGCAAGCCGGCCAAGACAGATAGGTTAGGGAATTTTAAACGATGCCGATCAAAACTGGTGGGTTGACATCACGCTCTCGTAAAAGGGATGGTTGATATGTATGTGTAAAGTGGCAAGGCGAGAAACCGGCCGCGCTGCAGACGGAGATGTCGAGATCCGACGGCTGACGTGCCTTAGTAAATCCACCCGCGGACCGATGGAGAAGTTTGTTCGCAGTAGATAGAGTCATGTCGTGATAAGAAGTCGTATCGAAATGATGAAATAGTGGATTAGCTTATCAGCTGTTTAGAAAGGTGCGTCGGCGCACTTCGGCTTCCTTGATGATTTCGGCGGCTAAGCTGAGGCTGGGCGCTAATACCGCCATCCTTTCAATGTCCATTATCACATCATTGATGATTTGGTCTAGCGCTTCCCGGTGCGGTACCAGCGTCAAGAGAATATTCGATAGCGAAGGCGACATGGTAGCCCCCATTACTAATAGTGTCTGTGATACTATAGAAAGCGCTCCTTGCCATAGGTAGGGCATATGTCCGGCATGACTACGGGCAAATAATTGTTAGATTGTGGAGGGAAAATCAAAAACTCGGGGATGCTGGGAAGTTCCGAGGTAGGGAATGGGAAGTGCGTTTTTTGACCAATGATATTGGCCAATGCAATAAATCAGCTAGGAACAAGCTACTTACTGGGCTGATATGTGCTCCAACTGCCGAATCGAGGCTTCAAGACATTTGTGACAGCTTTCTCGTACTGCGGGGTCCAAGACGGCTTGTTCATTGTCCAGGACTGCTAGAATATATGGGCGATAGATGATAGTGCGGCAAGCAAAGAACCTTAAGCGCAACACCGTCTGAACCGGATCGGGTAGAGTCGTCCGAGTGAAGGGGAACTGTAAGGGAAGTGGCAGACTCTCATACCATTGAGTGAGCTGGAAGTCGAGCTCGGCCACGACGGGCTCGAGACTAGTGGTAGAAGCCATGGAGTCTTTAGAATAAATCAATTGGCTAACCCGGTTGAGAAGCCTTCGGAGGGCAATCTCGGCAAGGAAATACCACAAGTCATCCCGGCCGACGGCCTCGGACTCCTCTCCCTGGAAGCCTCCGGGTAGTCCGACGTTCTCCTCGAACTGCACGACGCCCGAATGTGGAAGATCTAACTCGGCTAGCAGATCGCTCTCAAAGAGCAATGCGTTCCAATAAATTCGCTCCAGTAATTCCCTCTGGTCGTCGGGTACGCGTGTTGGCGCCATGAGCAATAGTTGTAGTTTGCTGCTCGTCGTGCACAGTAAATTCCAAGCCTCCAGTGGTCGCACCAGGTAAAACAAATAGGCTGCTGCTAGGAGATGACACTGGGCGGCTAAGACGCTGTTAGCAGTCATCATGCCCGGGAGAAGTGACCATGCCGCCGTGAAGTACTGCAGTCCCGGGGGATCCTCTTGAGGAACAATCCTCGAGATACTGCCACGCAAGCTTGCCTGCCCTAAAGACAAGACCAACAGAACAATGCAACTTTCGGGACCTTCGCGAAAACCGGTGGATAAGGCGGTGCGATAATGGCTCCTCCATGTGTACGGGTTGACGCAGGCGTACCAGACATTCACCCGTTCGAAATAGGCTTCGATATACGCATTAGTGTTTGATAGATCGACGCAAGGCGTTTTGGCCAGTGAGTGGAGAGGTTCGCGTGCTAGCTCTAGCTGCAGGATGATCTGCGGGTCGTAGGGACGCTGAACGAGATCCCGTATTAAGGGCCATTGAAGTAGATGGAGGGCGGCATTAGTGTGCACTTTAGGCATCGTGGAGATGTTCGTGCCCGGGGTATGGCTTGTCCAGGTCCCTAGACCTCCGCTTGGGATGATGGAAACGAAGCTGCCCGAGGGATTCTGTATGATAACATTCTCGCCGCTCAGAGCCGTGCCGTTGCTTATCGGCGGTGAATCATGCGTGAGCTGCATCGCGTTCGGGTGGTTGTTGACTATGCTGATCTGGAGAAGGCTCTCGATACGGTTCAGCCTCTCTAAAATAAGCTTGTCGCCAGCATCGAGTTTGATTCCGGGTTCGCGGTAGATACACTCGGCACCGAGCTCGGTACAGAGTTTGCATTTTGGTTTTGTGCCGTCGCATCGTGACTTTCGCGAGCGACAAACTTCACACTATAGAGACATCAGTTTCAAGCATTGTAGACCGAGGCGAGGCCACACTAAGAAGCCTACCGCGATCGTTGCCCTCCTACGAGGATAGTCGACAGTTGCGTCTGTGTTCCGTCGCTTCAGCGGGTTTATCGATCCTTCTTCACTCGGCGACTTTTGCATCCCATTGGTTCCCATAGATCCAGAAGACGATTGCTCGTTCGTCTGTGATAGGGTTCGTGCTTTCTGAGCCGACCCCAAAATCCCTTCCCGACTAAAGCTGGAGTTGCGTTGTGGCTTGATGCCCGTCGGCGATTTGACTGACGATGATGAGCCGTTGATGGCTGTCAGCTGCGGTGATGAGACATCGATCGAGAACGTGTCCCCCCTCGACGGCAGAGGGAAAGGCCGCCCTCCAGAGCTTGCAGCTCCAGCCGAGAGAGGCGAATCGCCAGTTGAAGACGGCGACATCTTCCTCTTCTTCTCCCTTCTTCCCTCTTCCCTTCCTTCGTCTACCTTTAAACGCCCGAGCCTAGGCGACGACAAACCGACGCAAGCGTCCCTACCCTTCTCTGAATACCTGTCGTATCGGTCGTACCAATCAGACCAGTTTGACCTATAAACTTGGAACCAAACTGTGTAACCAAAGGCGGATGGCCAACTCCCTCAAGACTGATTCGCATTTAACCTTGGAGCCGAACATTCGCAGGCAAGGTCGAAGAATGATGACGAAGAGGGAAACTGGGAAAGGGTCTTTCACCCGCCTGCAAGGAACAAATACAGAGCTTATTGCGTTCTGGAAATGGAATTTTGAGTGGGCACACCAACACTCACAAATTGCAAGGGCACCCTTGACGATTGTGTGCGGTGGTGTGTGTGGGTGATGAGTCTATAATAATAATGCCGTGGTGGTACAAGCTTGCACAGCATACAAGAAAATGCCTAGGGTAGGGTAGGCAGGTAAGGTACGGTAGACAACTAGAAGTAGGTAAGGTCTAGTCCGACCCCTTCCTTCCCCTTCTATGTATACATCCAGTCCTCACTTCCCGTCTGTACCTACTTACTCACATATCGTGCCTCGTCCACCACGACTTGAGTCAAGTCATAGCGCGGCGAAGGAGGGAGGCCCCTACCCTAGCCAGCGCTGGAGAAAGCCAGCGACCGAAACCGCCCACAGCATGCAGACGCGGGACAGACTCCCAGCAATAGAGAGGATCGCTCAATCCCTGTCACAGTCCGGGTAGCCCCTGTCGGAAGCCCCCAGAAGCCCCCCATCAGCAACCCCAGCGCGACCCCCAGCTTCTCGACTTGGGTTGCGTCGTGGGCTGGCTCGGGTCCTCTCCACACTGGTGATAAATTATTCCCCAGATAATTGCTTCACACCACGGCTTAGACCGTTAGACGAACGGTCTTCAGCGGAGGTGTGCAAGCACGCGCGCGAGTGAGGTGCTACTGCTGTAGCCTGTACGTATGTACATAAAAGAAACCCACTTCCCGGATATGGTGCCGGATTTGTGATATCGGCGGTACTAATGAGGCCTTTTTCTTGGCCGTTATGTTCTACACCCATTACAATTTTCCTCAGCCTACAGCATCGTCTAGTATCACCGCAATTTGTGCGCTATTGCCCGTCCTTCTCGCCCTTTAAAAACCGCCAGTAGCCCTAGCCTAGAGCAGCTTGAACGTGTGAGGGATAACGCGCAGGATACCTATGTGGACCGTGGGGCCTTCATTTCGGACACGGGCTGACCTTAGCGCATATTCTCGATCCTCGTCCTAAGTGCCTGACTGATTGCGGTGACGGACCGCTCTTCACCATGATGATACAAAGACATGTGTCAATGCCATGCATTTCGATGGGGATCGTACCTATCCACTCGGGTCTACCATCTGCCCGTCTTCAGTAACGCGAACCCTTGTTTGAGACTACCTATTACCTACTCATGTCTTGTGTATGTATGCCCAGATGTTGGATATGTAGCTATGTAGCTATGATGTACCTAGAGCATGTAGGTCATAGTATCCTGAGCAAGCGGACTTATGAGTGATGTGTGGTGGAGCCGCAGAGCGTGCGGCATCTTCCCGTAGTCAATGGTTCGACACATGGCGAATCCTTCCATATCATGGGGTAATTCGAAGGAATTTCTGCTGCGCAATTGTACGGCTAGCTGTGCAGCAGGCAGGAATACCTAGCATATCTCCTACATGATACATCAGGGACCGGAACCAAGAGTATGATGCTCGGTTTTTAGATGAAGGAAGCAAATGGCGGCGCTTGCTGAGTAGCCAAGATTGTCAATCAGGAGGAGTCGTAGCCCACTATAGCTTGACGTTGACGAAAGCCACTGGTGAAGCGCACTACCCCCCGCATTTGTATGCATGCAATTCGCAAAGAGGCTCCAAGCATACCCATTCAGTATGTAGGTAGGCGCCGAAATCTTGGATAAGTACCATCCTTTATAGGCAAGTATCTGGTGAATGACACGCAAATTGCTGTTACTGTCTAGTTATCTCTTCTTCCGCTTGTCGCCACATGCTACTTCAACATAACAGTATAGACGGTGACCACTCAGGATAGAGGAAAATGAGTGATCGTCGAATAGCGAGCTATCTATCGTATATTTCGGAAATAACTAACCTTAGGGAAGACCAGTCGTAGGTCCTTCTAAATCATGTTTGGCTCTCACCTACTCGAACCCTCTCAACTTGCACGGAGGCAAGCCTTGTTCTTCGTATTTCATGTACAAAGTACAGCGACTTCTGTTTTGTAATCAGACGAACAGGTACGTAAGCATGAGATGAGCTGGGAACTTTCTACTATAATAATGGTGATTGTGATAATGATAATATGTAGTTATGTCCAAGTTAATGATTCACCAGTTCACAGACCAGTTCGCATGAACCCTTGCCGTTGCATAACTCTTACTAGGGCCTACCGTACTTACGGAGTGCGTGATGATCGCTTAGCTATGTGTATGTATGTAAGTACCTAGATAGAACAGGGTCTGAGCATGCCAATCCTCATCTTGATATACGTTTCACTACAGATGTACGGATCCAACGGATCATCCAAGGCTGGATTCTCATTACAAGATGTCAAAAGACCCCACGGCCCATGGCTCGAGCTTCGAGCAGACGAGATGACTACTTTCTTGTATACCCTCCAGGTAGGGTATGTAAGTATGCTGTATGCTACGACAAGCGATCAGGCGTGTGATATAGATGTAAAGATTAATTAAGAGGTATGCAAGTTAATCTCAACTTGAGGAAGGTGTCTCTGGGAAACAATCAGATGGCGCGCAAGGGCGAAAGGCGCATGCTCCCAATTACTAGGCATACATAGTAAAGGTGCGGCTGTGAGGATTATGATTAACTTCTTTATCAGCATCCTTCTCATATCTTGGTCCTATGAGTATATTAAAAGCTATGTAAGCCTCTCTCCAATATCATTTCCGACCTCCACGTCGCATCGATGAGCCCATGCTGTGGCTTTCATCTACCTCCACGGTCTACACCCACACCTAGAAACCCGATAGCTAATTACCTTCCAGACCCGTACGCAGATAGAATACTGGGATAGTGCAGCAGCTTAGTTTACAGTAGGTATACCTTCTGTCAACTCATGACTTATCATCATGAGAAATGGCCTAGGGACAAGCCGCTCTAACTCTCCACTTCCTGCCGCGTCGGTTTCGCATTCCCGTATATACCAAGACGCCATCGACTACCTTATAATGGCTAGCATCTCGCGAAAGACACGAGAGAAAACTTAAATTTCCGCGGTACCAACAACTTGGTTGAGTTCGACTGCTTCATCTAGAGAGAAAACCGTTTAGATGCCCAGCTCAGCAGTACTAGCCCGGCAGTAGTGGACAGCCCAACTGTGGCTAATGGGCGACGATCTCCCAGCCCAGCAATTCGCTTAGGTGCCCTACAAAGTACATGCCTCAGGTGCCTACTCTGCCTACACGTGCATGCAGGACCGGATTATCTTGCAGAGTGAAACCGCAACATCAAGTCACGAGGTCTATCTCCATTACATATCCTGAGTCTCCGCTGCTTGCTTCTCCCACAAAACATTAATTACTTTGTATCCTCTGGCCAGCCAGCCACCTGGCCAGCTGATTCCATGCTTGACGTCCTGAACCTTCCAAGCTCAGTCGGCTCTGCTGTAATGCTGTCGTATTTAGTGGCTGAGTAAGTGCACATAGGTATGCTATATATGTAATGATACATTCAAGGGCAACTTTTCTTATTAATTACGCTTATGAGAAGACAGGACAAGACAAGAATCCTGTCAGCTTCGGGAGTTTTGGGACCAGCAAACACACTAGCTAGCCGATTCCCGCTCGAGTCCTGACGCTTACTCTTCTTCGGTTACTAATACACCGACCCTTTCTCACTAATAACGAAGCAAAAAAGTCGAGGACGCTACGGAGGAAAACAACAACAAATCGGAAACACGGCAGAAGCAGAGGATGACGGCTGAAGGAAGAGGTGTGTGGCTGGCTTGCCTACCGCTCTTAACAACTAACCTGATCAGTTAGGTACGTGTATCTAATATGGGTTAATTATCTACATACAACTTCAGCAGTTGCGCATGCGTCGTTTCCGAAGCGTCCGGACAAGTCTATGCCGTATACAGCCTACGTTTGCTCCGTAAGGCCGCATTGTTACTGCTATAGTTACCTAAACATACCTGATGGCAGCGTGAGATCATGCTGCTATACATAATAAGGTATGCTGTAGAGATGCTGTAGAGATGCTGTAGAGGATGCTGTAGGTAGGTAGGGCGTCTGGTCGATATCAAGGATTATTTGATATGACAGGTGGGTTGGCTCACGGGCCGAATACTAATAACTGGTTGTAACTTGGCGAAACTTGGACAACCTTACCCCAACATCCAATCAGATGGCACATATTCTTTTGAAGGACGACGCTAAGCAGTTTAACTGCCTCTGTTAAGGTCAGATTTGATCGCGCACCTTATTATTGGGTAGCTTTTGAAGGGCTCTCGATACAATCCAAGCGACCGTCGGAAGCCGAAAATCTGCAAATGCTATTGACCCTTCTCCATTGAGCTGAATATAGGTACAGCATAGGTCGAAATAGATAAGATAACGAGTAAACTCGAGCCTATATACCTTCTCTCCGAAAGTATCTTTATCCCTTTTATTGGACTATCGGATCATAACATGTCACTATAGAGTGTCCCTACAGTTGGCGATTCCTGCCTTCTTCAAGACATACCTGGCATCCAAGCAAGGCCAGGCAAAGCACTCACTTGATGCTCCGAGATCTTGCGTGGCGTTTGTTCCTGAGCGGGATGTACCACCTCATCACGCGACGTTAAGGCGCATCGGCGTCAAGACCTTCATTCAAATATCGATCCGTCGCCCAATTTCAAGATGAGAAGGCTAGACCATCTATTTGCTGGCCAAGGGACATCCACAAGGGACCGTGAGCCCTTAACATATCAGATTATATCCTCCACCTTACGAGGTCGGCTGACAGCTTGCGGCTTGCAACTTCTGATGCAAGGACAGCTTACCATCTCCGATCAATCGTACTAATCCAAATCCTTTCTCCCCGCGGAAGCGCATCGATATCCTATTTTCTACGTATGTATGTAATGTATGCATGCTGTAGGTCTTCAAGTAAGGTAGCTATCATGACTAATTTGGATTTTCTTCATGCGGAGAATGCGGTGTACCCCATTACTCCTTTCATTCATGGAGCGTTCGGACATAAAGGTATCCCAAAGAAGAGTGGTTTCGGAGACCATCCGTCGGCAGGTAGGTAGGTTAGTTAATGAAGCCCAGCACAACACTTGCAGTTTTGATGCAGTGTGTCATGTCACGAGATCGCGGCCTTGTGGGAAAAGCCGTCACTAGCCTTTCCCTTTCCCTTCCCTCCCCCTCGTTCCCCTCCAATTCATCTAGGCTTCCTTGCACAGATACTGCTGTATATAGATACATATATATAGGCCTTGGCGGATCTCACACTTGGGAGAGGCAGGCCAAGACAAAGAACATGAGGAGCCAGTAGGGTAAACAACCGATTGGGGTATCCCGCCCAAGCAGTACTGAGCCAAAACGGGGGGACCTGAGCCTGTCACATACATACATACATACATACATACATAAACGTAAAAAATAGCAATCTAAATCTGTATCTGTGCAGGGGACAAAAAGAGGAAAACAGAATGACTTACCTAATGCCAGGCAATGTGTCTGTCTGTCTGTCTGCAGGTGTAATTATGTACTGCTATAGAGCCAGCTTGCTTAGTCTTCATAATATTAAGAACACGACCGTGCGTTTCGGCAGGAATCTAGCGACTGTAACCTCACGAAAAAAGCTCAAGCTAGGTATGTAGTCTATAATTCTTTTCTGGCCAAATTTAGCGACGCCCTCTTCCTAACAAGACACGCAACCCAGCTCTTCCTCTCGTTGCTCTGAGATATTAAGCTAGGTTAGATAGTTGTCAGTCATTCGGGTGGAGTCGCACGCGCGGCCTTCATTTCGTTCATTACATTATTATGCAAAACCCGCGACGTCTTTCGTTCTAGATGCGGGATGCGCGATGCGAGATGGGCGAGAGAGAGAGAGAGAGAGAGAGAGAGAGCATAACAAACTTACGTAGACATATTTATGGACCCTTTTCGGATACTTAGTATAGTAAGTAAGAGGTAAGGGTCCAGCAGCATAGTGATACCCAGTCACTCTCATCCATTCGCATGTCCTCGTCATCAATCTAAGAGAAAGTATGTCCCCAGTTTACCGCTCACTTTCCCGAACGAGGATTTACGAGGCCCCCTTTTCCCAATCAATCTACTTGTATGATACATCTAGACCAAGCTAGAAGCCAAGGTATGTACACGTAACACATACAGTTGTTTTATGGTTTTTTTTATTTTATTAATAGCATCACCCTTTCACATATAGGCATGTACTTGTCAACAAACAACACCCGGTAACAGACGTGTCTTAGGTGTTACCCTATGTAGTTCATTTGATCATCATCGCAGATTAGATAATATATGTATGTAGCAAACCCACGGAGAACTCGCAGAGTCACAGTCAGCACACTTGAATGAATGACGTTTTTTCAATCAAAACACATATGAAAATCTTTATTGTGCAAGTGATTACATAGTTCTCCGCGGGATCATCCAGCTGAGCTTGTTGTCCCGTCCCCGGTTTCTGCAGCACACCATCCTCTCGTTTCCCGGAACGGGAGTAGATCGTGAATTAGAGTGGCAAACTTTTAATCTGTATCGAATGCAGTCATCCCTCTCTCTCTCTCTTCCTTCCTTGTCTGCCTAGACTACTGTCCCTCCGTTTCTGTACCTATTCAGCATTGGTTCGGCTCTCGCTCTTCTTACATACATACTTGAGCCCCCTCCCCCTCCCCCTTCCCCGGACCCTAATATGTACGTAAGTATACTTACACGACATAGCATTGGCTCAACTCGTATGACCATCGTCAGAACCCCGCAAAAGAGTCTCACGATCTCCGTGGACTTGGCCAGGTATGTACTGCAAGGAGGTGTACAGTAGCTTCGAGGGGGGGATGAGGCTCTCGACGCTACCGCACGGCATACATACATATACAGTACGGTTTGGAGGGGTAAGTATTACCAACCAGAGCAAAGAAGCAAATCGAAAACCAACCAATCCCTACCCCTTCTGCCCTCTTCCGCCCCCTTGTCCTCATGAGACATGTGAGCAATAGTAAGAACAGTTATTATAAGATCACGATAAGATTTCGAAAGTCTATAGTTGGTTTTTTCTTGCGTGTGATCTATCATACCCAACAAAGTGTCAGGTTTGGTTACGGACGATTCCGAACGTAACAGGCGACTAAACAGGATTCTCACTGCTCACCCTGTAAGGTTCTCGACTCTCGATCATACATACACAACAAATGAGGGGAAGGAGAGCAAGGTTCTTTTTCTTCTTCGGCTTTTGTTTATATTGATTGCCCTTCCGCCTCCCTCATTTTTGTATCATCGTGATCATCATGTGATAAGCTCGATTTCTCTGCTTACTGCCCTAGTATATGTATGTACAGTATGTACCAATTTTGTGTATACTATATAATATGTATATGAAAGAACCGAAGCGAGAGAAGACTCTCGTCTAAACAATAATCATAATCATACTCACATCACACTCCATCACGCACCTAATATACGCGAGCCCCCGGACGGAGCCCCGGAACTGCATTTTAATAACCCCACTTTTTAACGTGGTAATCTTCGTAGAAGATCGCGTGGTTCACCTCGCCCTCTACTTTCACGGACGCCACGAACTTCTTGAGCAGGCCCGTGTGCACGTCACGCTCGATGACCACTACGCGACCGTCTCCCTGGAGACCCACCGTGAGGAGGTTGCCGTCGCCATTGACTGTGGCGAGCAAGCACGAGAAAAAGTCAGTCGGTCGGTTATTTCATGTCGTTATTTGGCTCCTTCCTCGGCCGGCTTTCGGGGAAAGATGGGGTGAGGAGAAATGAGGGGTGCAAAAAGGGAGAAGCGATTAAGGAGAGAGGGGAGAGGGGGAGATAATACGACTTTCTGACCGCCTGGGCCAATGACTTTATAATACGGGGGATATAGATATATAGGGGGGTACTATCTATCTTTAACAAACGGACACTAGTTACTTACTGGAGAAACCTCGTGGGCCCGACCCGCCGGCGGCGAATTCCTGTACCTTCTTGAGGTGGCCGGTCTTGTTGTCGATAGCGTAGCTGATCAGCGGGTCCGAGGCGATTTCAGTCTTGTTAGCCGGGTCAAAGTTCGGGATGCTCAGTGAGTATTCCCAGCGAGAGGAGATGACGAGGAACCTCTCGTCAGGCTTCACACGGTGTGATAGATAGCGTTAGCCTTGGACTGATAAGTGATTGAATGGCCGACCGAGACCGCTTGATCCCGGTTGCCAGGTATCCATATACTTATACGTATAACAAATATAGATATAGGTATATGCATGGCTGCTTTAAGAGCACAGGCTGACAGGCAGGCAGGTACGTATGCATCACACGCTCTCACTTACCGTAATGTGGATCTCGGCAACTGCCGCAGTCGATGCCAGGGTGCGATTATCGCCGTGCGTCGGCATGGTGAACAACTCGGTGAAACCGAGGGTCTTGTTCTTGTGGTAGTGGACTTCGTAGCCAATGATGGTATTGGTTAGCTCGGTGACGAGGTAGAAGTACGTCTTGTTGTAAGCCGTCTTGAAGGCGCCGTGTCGAGGGCCCGCTCCCGGAGCGACTGCTAAGGGCTCGATGGGCGTCAGCTTCAGCGTGCCCGCGTTGGCCTGGTACACCCGCACCAGGTCAGCCCCTAGGTCAGGGACCAACACGAACGCCGCCGTCGGGTCCAGCAGAGCCTGGTGCGGGTGAGGAGCCTCCTGTCTGTCCGGGTTGGGCCCTGGCTTCTCGAGCTTGTAGGTCTCGTTCTGGACCAGCCTGATGCCGCCCTCGGGCTCCAGGCCTACGACATTGACTCCCCCGCCGGCACTAGACGACGAGAAAGGATTACATGGTTAGTACGTACATATGGAAGAAAAAGGGGGCCCATCCGTGTCAGATATTTATTTCTCCACCTTCATTAGAGATTTCAATAATCGGGGCCAAATATGGACCTGGGAATCCTGGGATGGGTATCGACATCACAAGCCCCGTTATTTTATGTATGGTCCTGCCCATCTTCCCCTCTTCCCCCTAGTAGGTAGGTAGACGATAAGTAAATTCGTTTTTGCGGTTACACTCACTAAGAAGCAATGGCGAAACCAGAACCTCCCACACCAAACTCAGCTACGCTGACAGGACCAGCTATCAGTTCGACTTCCGCAATGGGCGCCAGGGAGCCGTTTGCGCTCGTGTAGAACGAGGTGATGGCCCCGTTGGTTTGGCCCCAAGCCTCGTCAAGGCAGTAGAGGAAGGACTTGGAGTAATCGAGAGCCAGCCACGAAGGATTGGCTCCGCATGCCGTCGTGGTAGCGACGGTTTCAAGCTTAGATGTGGCACCGCCGTGCTTGCCGATGCTCCTCCCTTCGACCAGGTCCAGCGTGGTGACCGTGCCGGCATAGGACGTCACGTACAGGCGGGTGGCGGACGTCGATCCAGCCACCAGCAGCCCTGCTGCTGCTGCCACGGTGGGGAACACACCTTGCCGCATTGTATTATCACTGACGGCGGGAGCACTAACAATAATGAGGTAATACCAGAGAGGCTTAACGATGTGGTGGTAGAGGAGGTAGACTGGGAGAGAGACCTCGAGACATGTCCTCCCCCGGGCCAATAGCGCTCTTAAGCCAGCGCTGCCGCTGCTCGCATCGTGGCCATTGTCACTTTTCATCTGGAAGAGAGTCCCTCTCTTTCCGATGAGGCAAAGTCCAATCGTCGTTTTCCTCCGAGGTATTGCCTAGTATACATTAGGCTCCGGCCGCACACAAAAGGCACGGGCCAATAATTGGTGGACCTTTTTCTCTGTCTGTTGCTCGCAGGTACAGTAGGTAGGTACTTCAGCAGTCACTACTGTTACATAGAAACTCTCGAATTTATCCGGACAGGACCCCTGAAATGCAAGTATTCCCCGCTACTAGTACTTGGACTCTGGGCGCTGCGGAGAAAATCAGTTCAACGCCTTCTCTAGGTCAAGTATAAGGGATCAACCCCAGGCGCCCCCATCCAAGTAAGTCCGGCGAGCCAGCAGCGCGATTGTGCGCTCAGACATCTTTCTTCGGGTACACTAGTCACTAGTCTAGGATGTGGGAATGGATGATGCCAGTAGGTACAACATAGGTCTCTAGAAGGCTAATTCTTTCCTTTCAAGCGGTCAGCTCACCTCATCTAAATTTTTTTTTTTTTTTTTTTT
>Ga0247782_1000533_pt1 | contig 18537 bp, 12 predicted proteins | sample UWRJL019104C5_FD_179928 | JGI IMG/M metagenome (GOLD analysis project Ga0247782, IMG submission 179928) | Plant litter microbial communities from Arlington Agricultural Research Station in Wisconsin, United States - UWRJ-L019-104C-5 | ecosystem: Environmental > Terrestrial > Plant litter >...
AAGGGAATCCCGCTCCTCCCAACTTAAATGGGGTGGAAGACATTGAAGAACCACACAGCTCATATATCCCCAGCGGGAAAAGCAGGAAGCAACTCAACTACCTGATAGAATGAATATACCGATAAACAGTAAAGTGTAATTATTGGCAGGAGTAAGTCACTCATGTCACCGTATCACAAGTGTGGTCAGTCTCAAAAGCTCGCTTAACCATTTGGCTCCTGATCTTATTGTTCAAAAATCAATACGGGCGGTGTATCAAGTTGTGTTGTCGCGTCGAGACTCATCGAAGCTAAACCTTATCTCTCTGTTCTAGTCATTGAGAGTGGTCGAGATTTGTATAGTGCGACTTCAGTCCTTCACCCAGTCCTTTGGCGATCAAATTATACCTTAGAAAACCCAAGAATATTTGGTTCGTCATCCTCTCGTGTGGTGTGCTTGGTACATCACTGGTTCTTGGGAGATCAGGCGTTGGAGATCCAACCATCCTCACACTGGCCGGTATCCGTTAGTCACCAACGTTCCCGACATCGGAAATCACTATGAGGACCACAATCTCTACATATACTTTACAAGTCAAGTCTTCCTCCGGAGAGTACTTTTCCGGCATCCATGCAGGTCGAGTGGACATTGAAAGCCTTTGACTGATAAGGGCGGTATCCTGGGCTGGAATGGCATCAGAAATTGGCGCCCTAGGAGCTGACTTCAAGAGCCGGCCCAGAAAGTCCGTGGTCTCAATGACGTTCTTAACGGGGTAAGATGCGCCGCTTCAAAACAGCGTTCACCAACACTGACCGCTATGGTAACAACAAGCTTCTACGTGATCGACATACCAACGTTCCTCGCGGGCAATACTTCTCGCTTGCCATCTTCACAGCCTACCCCTATTCACGGGACCGCATGGTATGCTTCCGACTACCTCCTACATCACAAATTTGTAGAGTCTAATCAATTCGGTAAAAGCACATTGACAACCGTCTTGAATTCAAGATTGGTTATCTCTCCGACCAGCACGATATCGATCTGAACATACAACTCTGGGCATACAACAAGCAATGAGCAGTCACGCAGCGGATGTCGGTTTTCTGAGGCGCGATACGTGACCGGCACCCGTCCTTCGATGCCGACTCCACGGATTCTTATAGAGTGCCGGTAACAGACCCCGAGAGAGACGTCACTTTCTTTGCAAAGGACGACGCTGCGACCGAGACGTGGATTTGCCCAGATATAACGACTTGCTTGCACGGTCTCTGCACCTGTAAGATGGCACCGCTGGAGGACATGGGCGTGGTCGATGAGAGCTTCAGGGTATACGGTGTCTGCAGGCTGAAGATTGCTGACTTGAGCGTCGTCCCGGAGAATGTGTGTCCGAATGCGATGAGCACAGCCTTGTTAGTTAGGGAGAAGGTGGCAAATATCTTTGCATAGAAACTTAGTCTGTGCAGTAGGTACCCATAGATATCCCATTATCTCTAGCTCTGGATACTACGTAGCGGAGGCGGGATTTAGACAGATAGAATTGAGCCCGCTGTTCAGCTCCGTCGCGGCCTCTGCGTTCCGTGACGGGCGCTACGGGATCTGTTACAATGATCTTGAGCATTGTTCTCCTAACTATCTGCAAGAGGGCGGCAAAATATGTCAGTCACCGACATCGACGTCTGCAACCAAGCCACCATGAACACAGCCCGGATCAAGATCGAGAAAGAGTCCAGCAAACTGGACATCGTCATCAACAATACCGCCATCGCCGTCTACCAACAAGTCGACACGCTGACCTCCCGCCGACGAACCTTTGAAACGAATGTGTCCGGGCAGGTAATAGTGACAGAAGCCCAGAGCCCCTCCTCCACAAATCGGCGAAACTGTACCTGATCTAAGTATTCTCGGACTTAGGCTCGGCCACGAGGCAGCTCGATCCGAACTCCTAGTAGTACGCGATCAGGGACTACCACTATCGGATGAGCAAGTCTGCACTCAACATGCTGGCCGCTTGACACCGGTACAACTTCGCCGAGTGGGGGAGTGCAAGGTTCTTGCTTTCAACACCGGCTTTACCGTGTCGAATCTTACCGGCGAGCAAGGCATTCAACACGGAGCTAGAGATCCGAAGGACCCTGCTAATGCCCTGGTTGATATTATCCTAGAAAAGAGAGATGCTGATATTGAAAAGAATGGTATAGTTGGCCTTGCTGGTGGTATGCTGCCTTGGTAGACTTGGTTTACGCCGTTTCAAACAAGCCGTGTCCGGAGTCTTCCGTCACGGAGTCGGAATTCTGCAGATGTTACAGCATACCTAGGTAGGTACCTACGTTGGTTAACAAAGCACTCCACCCTTAGACGCATACTTACGGTATATAGAAATAGTAAATTACGTATAAATGAATACATATTAACTTTACCGATTTCAAGTGCTGCGCCTCGAACCGGAGATTTTGGTAGTTATCCTGTATCTGTCGTTGACCTGCATATTTCACATTCAGCTCGTTCTCTAGCTTGGGACTAATTATCTATAAGGTCCTCTATCACCTAGCCGACTGAATCACTCAGTCACCATAATTCTCCAGTATCGCGTATTCATCGTAATACTTAATCATAAGTCGGGTCTGAGCTAACACGTTCCTTGTAGCACAAGGCTCGAAAAGCTGTTTCTACCTACCAACTCGTAGCTCTTTAACCTGTAGTATTTTCCTTCAAAATGGGCAAACCAGACAGCGGACAGCAGAGTACACCAGCAGACAACTCCCAGCCGCCCTACCGCGATGACTGTGACGACGCACCGGACCTAGACATCGACGACTTGCCACCAAGCTACAACGACATCCCTCACGACCCTTCTTCGTCCTCACCCTCAGCGCCCCTCCTTCGGGCCCCTAGTACGACAAGTCCCAACCACATAGGTAACAATAAGAGTAGAATCCGACCAGTCGACCCAGACGCAACAATCTGCAGAAGCTCGAGCTACGACATAGAGTCGTGGATAGCCCGCAGCGTCGAAGAGCCCGAGCATCTAGAAAAGTATGTCCGACAACTGGCCACGATACCACCACGGCCGCAAATTTTCATTCACGGCTGCCATACAGAGACCAGTAAGGATTCGAAGGGAAAAGAACGCGAGGACACTATCACCGATTTTGCCATTTGGCTTGATCTGAAGCCGTATTTATTTGCAGGCGCAAACGCACACGTGGCCAGTGATCAACAACAACAATATGGGAGAAAGTCGTGGACAAGTTTAAGGACGGTCGAGAATATCGAGAGCGCATATCGCGGGACTAGGCTCCGCAAGCGCGGCCCTCGCCCCGCTACCGAGGATAATATTATCGAAGCGGGCGTCTACCCCGATGACAACAAGCCGGGCCTCCGGGAATGGTGCCACCGCTTCGCTGCGAGTCCCGCGGGGTTGAAACGCTTCACCTTGCGTCGGGAGGTTCTCGGTTTCGACACGGAGCTCTTCACGTCTCGCATACACCATCTAATCCGCCACGGTCTCAACTACCGCGGTACCCTGAGGGTGGAACTGGTCATGAAGAACGGGGAAGTGAACTTCCTGAACGACCACGCCGTAAATCGCTGGCGGTTGGCGACGTGGGTGCGGTGGTTCTTTTACTTGACCTTCCTCTGGGTTCTCGCCTGGCCGTATCTGTGGCTTAGGACGAAGAAGTGGGGGGTCGTGGTTGCTGAATGGTCTTTCTCTAGGATTAATTCTCTTTCCGGTGAGAAGGAGTATGTTAGTTTTTCCGAGGGTCAACTTTTTGATTTGTGGGAATCACCAATCGCCAAGGCGGTTCTGCAGGGAGAGCGTGGTTCCGTGCTTAAGCATGACGACCTCATGAGGGCGCGTCAAGAGGCGAACTATAACCCAACTTCTTTTAACTGTTGGCATGATACTGGTAATGCTATTGCCGGTTTCTACAGGCCTGGTATCGGCGCGGGAGTTGGATTCAATTACCGGCTTGGTTGGGGTGAGAATTGCTAGACCTTCCGCTGGCCTTTTTCATGTTCTTGAGGGCCATTCCGGTGAGTGTATGTGTGCTTCCAAGTGGGTTCGATATCTAGACCTAGGATGATGATTTGCTTTTGACCTAAGCATGTCTAAGTCTTCTCTAGGCGTTTTAACGACTTACGATGTTCTCAACATGGGCGTATAGAAGTTAGATTGATATCCCTGGCTACCCGAATTTGACCCGAAGATCATTATACCGAAGGAATTTAAACATAAACAGACCCGATTCTCTCAATCATGCGTGGATACAACTCTGAGGATATGCTATCGGACGCCCAGTTCCGGATCAGGGTCAGCCTCCGGTCTACTCAACATGAGCGACGATCTTGTACCAACGTAAATATCCGACACCCACGTCGAGTCACCTTGACACTGGGATATGAACGGCCGACCACAGAACATACATATCACTGAGAAGATGAAAAGAAATTCAGACTTTGAAGCATAAAGTTGAAATTGTATGTACGTTATTTGGTTCAAAGTATATACAGACGAAGAGAAAACTATGTACATGAATATAGGAAGCCCTAAACTATAGCGAGAGAGACTTTCATCAATTCATTCACATTCCACGTGTCATTTGGTTACGTTATTCGCCATAAGCCTAATCGATGGCTCAAGGAGAAGGGCGAACCGGCCAATATTCTAAGACCAGCCACCAACAGTGACCTTGAGGATGGAAGGGTTGGCACCAGCGACGACACCGGCAGCGTTGCCACCCGCGGGGTTGACGTCGTCGTAGGCGAAGGCGTAGCCCTTGTTGTCGACCTCGTAGTTGTGGACGATGCGGCAGTAGTGGCTGGTCGGGTCGGTGGTATAGTAGCTGCTCTCGGGGAGGGAGGGCTGCTTGTCGCCGCCGTCCAGGAGTAGGGTAGAGCGCGTGAAGGCAGCGCACAGCCGCGGGATGACAGCCAGATGCACGTCGTTGTCGCCAGAGGCCTTACCGAAGGGGCCAGAGTCGCAGCCGAAGATGTCCCGAGCAGTGGGCTTAGGATACGCGCGGTTGTCGTTGGCACACTGCAGCTGGTCGCCGTTGACGCGGCAGGCCACCTCTCCGGCGCCGCCCTGCGTGTTAATGATGAGGTCCTGGCCCGCGTACTTGCTCCACACCTGGTTGATGTAGTCGTTCCAGTAGTTCTGAAACTCGGTCGGGTTGGCGGCCACGTACTTGTTAGGCGACAAGACGCGCCTGGCCTGCCCGTCGCTGCCGACGATGCAGAGCTTCTCCCACGACTGCCCGTCGTTCTGCGTCTGCTGCTGCACGCCCTTGCACACGTCGTTGACAGCGCCGGGCATCAAGCCGGGAACCTCCTGGACCTCGCCGCTGGCCAGGGTGAGACCCATGCCGAGAGACAGACCGACGAAGTCGACAAAGCTGATGTTGGCGTAGATGCTCACGCCGTCGAAGTTGAACTCGGCGAAGCCCCATAGCACGCCCGAGGAGGGGTCGTTGGGGTTCTCGGCGGCGGGCTCAACGATGGCGGAGACGCCGTTGCCGTCACGGACGGTGAAGAATTTCAGCTCGCCTTGAGAGAACCAGATGCGGGCCGAGATCAGGGGCTGCGAGAGCGTGACTTGCTTGACATCGCCCTTGTTGCCCATGCCGAAGGCGATGCCGGCGTTGTTGATCTCAATGGGGGGTTGGCCGGACGCTCCAGCCTGGGGGTAGATGTAGCCGTTGGGGCCTAGGAAGCAAGGGGCCCCCGAGGCGTCGTGGCCCGACAGGTACATGTTCATTCCCGTGCCGAAGTTGTTGACAACGGAGATGACGAAGGAGCCGTCCTGCGCGGCGTTGATCTTGAAGTTGTCGTGGTTGACCAGGCTGTTGTTCTTGAGAGGAGCCGTCTGGTTTACCGTGTTATCCTCGGTAATAATGACGTCCTTGATACCGCCCGGGTGCGCTACCGTTGGTCCTGCGACCGCTTGGGCCACGAGCCCGAATAGGGCGGCCGTAGCCAGGCTGAAGATACCCTTCATAGTTTCTTTTTTTGTTTGTTAGAAAAAAGGAATGACTACCTGATAAGACAGGAGAAGGAAGGAAGGAAGAGGAAAAGAAATAGGAAATCGCTTTGCTGGTTTGGTTTGAGACATTCTTCATCGGAGGGGATGTCGACTGGGCTTTATATAGCCACTCGCTTCTTGACCATCCATATTTCTCCTGTTGCTATAATCAGATGCAAGCCCGCAAGCCATTCCTGCAACTAGGAGAATTGTCAGCAAGTAGCATAGGCAGGTAATCGGAGCCCGGCATGGAGGGGAAACATGAGATGGCACGTTGCGATCTACGGTAGGGTCAGGTCAGGTAAGCTTAGGCTGGGCAGGCATCCGTCCAACGGTTTAACCTATCTTCCTTCTGAGTCGAGAGGCTACACCAACCTTCCTCTTCCGGAACACAGTTTTCTCAAAGAGCCCCTTCCCCCGTTCTGGGCGGGAGGCGGGAAGGCTACCATGTCGGCCGAAGGTGTTAGCTTCAGGGAAGTTGGCTTCATTTCGCCGAGATTCATCCCATGCATCCATGCCTACCTAGACTACTACTACCTTACCTTAGCCTTACCTAACCTACCTACCCAACTAATCAGCAGAGGGTACGGGTTGTTCCTCAAGCGTCGATTTTTGTCTTTCGATCGACGATCATGGGAAGTTTAACTGTTTAAATTGTGTATGTATTTATTTCTCACCGTAGATTCTACGTTGATCGTTTCCCTCCCGAACCACCGAGTTCCGGGTTAGTGCGCGTGTTGATCCGGGCAAAACCGAGACACCCCGCAGATCTACGTACACACATAGAGTCGCCATATTATGACGAACTTCTATAGAAGGGTTATCAACTCTATGACAACGACAGCTCTATAGAAACAATTCAGTCTTCCGGTGTAGTTACAAACCTTATGTGTTGTCCGCAATGGAACTCCTCTTCTCCAGACAAACCGATACCCGTGTCCAACAAGCTGTAATTATCGGAGATAAAAATGCCTGGATGCAATCTAGGTGTCTCGAGAGGTGTCTCGAGCTTCCTAGTTCTTCGTCTATTCTTATGTCTTGTTACGTAAAACCAAGCTAAACTAATTCATCGTTGCTTTTCGGCTTTCTTAGGTGAACCCCTTGTCTCATATCACATGAACGAAGAAGCGTGTAACGGCCCGGATAAGTCAAGCACGTGTCTATGTTTGACGCAGGAGGTCTCTCAAATTCGATACAGATTCGACGAGCTACGTAGTGCTGAAGGAAAAAGAAAAGTGCCGCGGCGGTGCAAGTGCAAGCAATCCTCCAAAAGTATATCTCCACCCAACGATTGCAGGGATATCCATGTAGCTATTTTGAGCACCTTTGGAAGAACTTGCGATCCTACAGAGAGTCCTATAAGTCAGGATTATGAAATAGATATCATCGCAATTGAGTACAGCTTTTGACCTAGGCATATCGTCCTCAGAATCCCTTCACATGGTTGAGCCAACGATGGACGCACAGACTTTCAAGATCAAGATGCTGCAAGAAAGAAATGCTCCTAGCGTCGGACGGTAGTACCAAAAAGAGAAAACTACCTCGAATCTGAATCGGAATCCATGACAACGATTGAAATGGATTTGAATAAGGAAATAGCCTATTTGATCTGATTCGACGACCTCTCTCCCGGCGCATTGATGTCCCGAAGTGCCGTTCGTCAATCGGGCCTTGCGGCTTAGCGGCTTGTTGGAGTATCGCAGCTTCTTACTACCTCATCTCACCATGCATGCCTTTTCGGCCGCACCATGACATAACAGTTCGCAGAAGTAGGGGGTCATGTAAGTGGGTAGCCGACTATGGGGTACAGCAAAACGTTGCACCGTACCTGCATTGCATCTGACTGCGAACTGCCTGGGATGGAGATAAATACCGACGTAAATGCAGGCATCACGATTTGGCTATGGCTTCAATGCAACCCGTTCTAGACTGGATCTAATTAATCGTCGAGACTTGAAACCCCCTTGAACTCCCTATTTAGCTAGTGCTACGGTAGTTTGGGGAAGGAGGATAACGTCAATTTCGCCGTTGTCTCCGTACCCCTGGTCATTTATCGCGGCCTCGATTGGTTCAACTTCCTTTGCAAAACGCTTGGTGTGTGTGACCATGTGCCATTTAACCAGAGCTGTGCTTCTTAAACTCTCCTTCTGCATTAAAAATGAGAATAAGCAGAAAATGTCCGTCAGACGTATATAGAATCAATGTGCGAAGCTGCTTCGTAGATGCCTGGATATTTCGTGCTTACGGTATTTACTCACTGCCATTCAAAAGCCACTTAACCTGGTACTGTTTTTAGAACCGCATGGGTTGTTCGTTTGGCTCCTATCTCACCTACTTATAACTCAAACCGAAAATACAGGTATAAGGCGAGCGCTATAATTACTGGGGTCGTGTAAGTGCCGCACCTTGTACAGATCTGTGAGTCTGTAGTTCTCTGCCGGGATCCCAATAAGCATAAGCTTGATCGGACAAGAGCGCAAGCGAGAAGAGCAAGCGAAGCCACATAGGTAGGTTAATTGAACCTCCCATTTTGTATTGTATCTCATATAATATACGCTACTTCAGGAACAGCTGTAGAACACGCGTACGTAACGGACAATATGTATCAGTGCTTGAGCCAAGCTGAAGCTAACCTTAATTACCTTGGTTCCATCTTTTTTCCATGAGCTGGTAGCATGGAGGTAAGCCTCCATTGCCTGGGAGCTCTCCGCCAAGATAAGCAGTGGATGGGTTCGTCTAACACCATTGCCCGAGTGGGCAGGTTGTTAAGCCTTCTCAAGGAACCGGACGTGCTATTCTTGTAGTCCATGCACCCCAGCTCAGCAGTTCCTATAGTGCATTTTTAGAGACAAGAGGGTTCTTACTTTACTAGTTGAGTCATGTTTCCTGTAGCTAAGTGAAATAATGTTGACTGATTATGGGGATTATGGAGCGCAACTCGGCGCGTCAGAAATAAGATTTGGATACACGGCCGCATGAGTTGTTAACTGCTATTCAGCAAGTGTTGCGTGATTACCCAGTATAGTGGCCACATCAGGGAGCACTCAGACAATTCTGTTACTGCTCTTTAAGTCCTCTAGGTGTAAGAATAAGTCTGGCCATCTTCCTCGGTTGTTTCGGTGTTCGGTCCTTCTCACGCCTAGAGAGGCTCTTATTATTTTGCATCCATAATTCTTAGAAGAGTTAGATCCAACAACTATCCCGCATCGGCCGCAACCTAAAGATAAAGTCCTTGATCGAGGCATAATTCCCGGTGACAAGAACTTGCCCTGATACCTGCCTACTCATGCAGACTAGACTGTGAGTTTCTCTCCAATTACTTGTTCATTCTGAGATACTAAAACTGGCAGTGTCGGCGTGGCACTTCCCCTTCCTGAGGACTTTGAGGATGATATCAGAATATTCTAGGTGTGCATCCAGACGGATAGTAATAAAACATACTGCCTCGCCCCTGTTTGGTTAGATAATCTAGTAGTTAGTTACGTACTACCCCGGGCTTTCTCTGCTCTTATCTCCGTTATAGTCCAGTTGAAGCTTCTTAGATGGTGATATAGAACCAACCGGTTGATTAAGGTTCGTGTTCAGGATATTGTCTTCTTGCCTGCCTCGAGTTCATCTTATCAGGTACTTAGGTAATAAAGTATAACTTGAAAGCATGTCTGTACATCTCTGCCGTGATTACAAGTTATCCTAGTCCATCGAGGCCCATAAGTATCCCTATAGCCACGGACAAGATGACTAACAAATCTGTTTGTAAAGGAGTTCTAAAGGGGTTGTCACAGATTAAAACCTGTCACAGTTCTCACTGCCGGAGGGTCCAGTAATAACTTATTGTTATTGCAAAAGGAAGGAAGGTATCTCTGTAAAGCATAGATTTCCTGTATTTACTTATATAGGGATAGCTGTAGTCCGTGCTCAGTGTTCGTGCTTCGGGCCGGGTCTAGTCCGGATCAGAGCCGTGGCAGAACCACCACGCTAACCTACAACACTACTGTTAAAAGGCAGAGAATCATACGACGTGCACTTTGCAACTCCGCACACTTGCGGTACGACTCTGCCAAACCCGAGATTCCCAATGGATAGCCCAAGGCTTGAGAGAGAAATCGATCGAGAACATATATGCAATATCGCATTGGTCTGGCGAGAGCGCGCCGTACCGCACGGGACAACGATGAAGACCAGCCAGAAAGACACGCGCAACAATAGGCCAGAGACAGCAGCTGCACGCTGCAGAGACATTCTTGCTACCAACCCAAGCTAGGCCGCGTAAAGCACCTGGATGGATGTGATATCACCCTTCGTTGCAAGCCCGAGCACACTTAATAAGGTGCTGTCGGGGTTTTCGATACGACAAGCGGCTACCAATTCCACATCTGCATGCAAGCTAGCCAGATTGAAGATATATTGTAGTATCATGTATTTCGCTACGGGAACGAGGCCAGTCTCTCGGCCTCTGCTCGAGAGGGTTGGCTTGTGCCTGAGTAAAGGGTTTGCGCAAGGAGCCCCAATCCTGCACCATTAAAAGCTAGCGGCGACGCATTGTCGCTGTGCGAGTAGATCGATTTGTCCGTCATCAGTACTTAGAATAGTACGTAAATATGTTCGCGTGCTACTGCATGGTGTACAAATAAGTCGGGATGGGATTGGTACGGGCCGTATGTGTGATGATAGACCACATCTTAAAGCTACCGATAGCTATACACGTTAGAAAAGAAATAAACAAGAGGTGCCTATAATCCTACTTATCATCTCATTCGGCACTACGACGTAGCCTGAGCATGTCCTCATTCATTCATGAGGCCCAGAACCGTTCCACTCGAACGCTTGGGTTCCAAGATATGTGGTCTCAGCCACAGCACCAGCCATAAGCACTGTAAGAGACACGGTATTTTTAGCAGAGAACACTGTATCAGTACTAAGGGGGTGTTTTATTTTTTGCTTATGGCTTAATATTATGGGGATAAGCCATCTTGGTAAGCAACCTGTTTTATAAACTGCTAACAGCTTATCCTTACTATAATTATACTTATTTCTGCTCCCTACTGCTTAACACTTGTAGCTAATACTAGAGCAGAATTTTTTTTATTTTTTTAGCATAAGCAATAAATAACTCTTAAGGTAGTTTTTTTACTTATATAACGTAATTTTAATATATTATAGTGTTTTAGGCCTAATTAGGCCCTTTTACTGCATTTTAACCTTTTTTACTGCGCTATAGCATGCTAAAATAGCTTAAATTTAATAAAATTAAATGTTTTTTTAAAGGGCTCGCTGCTGCCTTGTAGCTATAACAGTAGCCTATATAATACATAGGCTTAAGCTCTTACCTAGGCCTTGCCTTTACACTAATAATAATATCTTTGCAAAAATTTATATGCGTAGGCTTTTAAAGGCTAGCAAGAAATGCTTTTAATAAAGCCTTTAACAAAGCCCTTAATAAAGGTGGCAACTTAACCCTTAATAATAACAATATTACAAACGGCTTGTTTGCCTTTATGGCCTTATAATAAGCGTTCTAGCCCTTTAAAACGGCGTTGTATAGCCCTGTATTGCTAAGGGGGCGTATAAGGCCTTTAAAAGGGCTATAGATGGGTCTGTAGTGCAAAAAGGCAGTTTAAGCCCTTACTACCAAAATAATATTATTTTGCATAGTTTTTAGCATAGTCTAAAGCCTTACAATAAGCAAAAGTTAATAATTTTTGCAAGTAAACACAATTTTAAAATTATGTTTTATAGCAATCAGCCACTGCTTGTTGATTAGTATAATTTTGGCCTTACAAGCAAGCGCTTTTAGATTTTCTAATGACAGGGATGGCACAGGCCATAAGAATAAGCCATAAGCAAAAAATAAAACACCCCCTAAAAACTGCCTGTTCAGTGTTCATAGACAACAGACCTCAATCTGAAGACGTTAGAGTTAAACCATTAAACCACCGTATCAATAGTACCTATTATCTTGCTTGTAATGTTTTCCGCCGGGTGTATTTGTCTATCTGGCCCATAAAACACCGTCATTTCAAAATGAAAGGCTTCAATATGTCCCGTTTCACGGTAAGAATTCAAGTCCCTTCCTTGGAAAAGCATAACCACTCCAGAGCGGCGTTAACATTAACCGCCCCTCCTTCTCCGCAGCAGGAGCATCACCATGCACGCACGCAATGACCCCCAACCTGCGCTTGCATCCGATAATTTAGCGTTCCGGCCCGGGTAGAGGGAATCGTAGCATATAAGAATAGAAATAAAAATAAAGGCAGAAGCCGACTCACTCCCCATTTCTGTGCTTAGAGCCTCTTCAATCGCCTCGCTTACATCGTTTATATCAAGCGCTATGGCCCAGAAGACGTTAAAGATTGCTGTTATCCCTGGTGACGGGATCGGCGTGGAGGTGATGCCATACGGTGTAGAATGTCTGAAAGCAGCCGGCGCGCTCTACGACATCGACTTTCAATTCGAGGAATTCGACTTCTCCAGCGTAGCCCACTATAAGAAACACGGTGACATGCTATCGCCGGATTGGAAAGAGACCCTGGTCAAATTTGACGCTATCTACTTCGGCGCCGTGGGTATGCCTGACGAAGTGCCCGATGAAGTGAGTCTTTGGGGCAGCCTGCTCAAGTTCCGCCGGGAGTTCGACCAATACATCAACCTGCGTCCCTCGCGCCTGATCAAGGGTGTGAAGTCCCCCTTGGCGGGTCGGGAACCGGGGGACATCGACTTTTGGATCGTGCGTGAGAACACCGAGGGGGAGTACAGTTCCATCGGGGGCAAGATCTTCGAGGGCACGGATCGCGAGATTGTCATGCAGGAGACCGTCATGACACGCTTCGGCGTCGACCGCGTCCTGCGGTACGCCTTCGAGCTAGCGCAGAGTCGCCCGCGGAAGAGGCTGACGAGCGCAACTAAGAGCAATGGTATCAGCACCACGATGCCGTATTGGGATTCCCGCGTCCGCGAAATGGCTAAGAATTACCCTGAGGTGAACGTGGATAAATACCACATCGACATCCTCACGGCACATTTTGTGCAGCGCCCCAACATCTTCGATGTCGTCGTCGGAAGTAATCTATTCGGAGATATCTTGTCCGATCTCGGCCCCGCCTGCACGGGCACCATCGGCATCGCGCCCTCGGCGAACATCAACCCCGAAGGGAAATTCCCGAGTCTTTTCGAGCCTGTACACGGCAGCGCACCCGATATCGTGGGTAAGGGCATCGCGAACCCCGTGGGTATGATCTGGGCGGGCCAGATGCTGCTTCAGCATTTCGGCCATACGGAGGCGGCGGAAGCGTTGTTGAGAGCAGTGGAGAATGTCCTCGGGAGATCGGAGGTCGAGGTCTTGACACCGGATATGGGTGGCAAGGGGACAACGAAGATTCTTGGGGAGGCTATCATAAATGAGCTCAAGTCTTTTGGAAAATAGATTTTCGCGAGTAATAAAACAAGCCTGCACCCTGTCTAGTCCTTAGCCGTTAGGCCGCGTGAGTGCATAGGAAACGCTACTATAGTTTTTATCTACTGTTTGCAAACCTTGTCACATCCATGTTATTGTAGTAAGTATAATATGACAAAGAACTTATAACCTTGTCTGTCCGCGACGTTTGGGTTTCCTAAAGTTGAAGACGCCGAGGTGATGTAGCACAGACCGCTCTGTTGGAACTCCAATCTCGGCGCACGTTAACTGCTGCAAAGAGTAATACCTTAATTTGACGACTTCTCTGGGACAAACAACATGGAGGCGTGGTCTCACAACTGTCACTACATATTTGCAAGGTCCGAGCTAGAATCTGCCGATTATCTAAGGCGCAATGTCATTTTCGTACTAGGTGTTATTACGTGAGTCAGTGTCTCGAAATCTCATTCTTATCCTACATCGTGACTTACTAATAAGTAGCCCTGATATCAAAGCTGTTTCTTTTACCGAGAACAAAGAGCAGATATAGGAGATTTTCACCGGTTTCAGCATTTACGAACGGCTTTAAAGACAAAGAGACATATCTAGGCATCCAGGATAATTACGAAGCGCATGTGAGAGTAAATTGTAGTCTCAACCTGCAGAAGCTGCCTGGTCACAAGCTCCGCAAATAGTGCGAGTCTGTTAATAGGTATAGAGGTATAGATCAGTTTTAAGCTATTTAAAGCAGAGCTTGCTGCCTGTACGAGAGAACCAACAACCGGTTAGGTGCCTATTATATCCTGTCCCTTGTGGCATGATGTCTATCGAGAGCACCGCTCTCCCTCCTCTAGAGCTGACTATCTCCCTGAGATTCCTAACATAAATAGTTAATCATCTAGTCTCTTGCAACGCCTGCGGTCATGTAGTTATTATATTTAAGAAATGGTGGCATCCGGGAAGGTGTACGGCCAGGCGACGGGTACTGATTATATTGTAATAAAACATTGTATTCAGCCTCGGTTAACTTCCATATATGCGCGGCTTCTTGCGAGTTGATGTTGTGTCGTGCGTCGCTACCCTGCGCTTAGCTGCTGCGGAGGGGTCGCCGCCCATGACGTCGGAATACTCTGAGTCGGATAGTTCGAACTCGTAGGATATGGGGGTCGGCAGCGGGGGAAGATCTGCTGATTCGTCTCCCTCAGCTGTATAAATACTTTCTCCTCCTTCTGCGGGATAGCCATCCGGGTGACATTGAGCTGAGCGAGATCTCTCCAGCAGCTGGAAAAGCTGGTCCTTAAAGGGCTTTACGATCGGATGCCCGTGGCCCACCGAGCGTACCACGGTTTGTATCCACTCGTACGTTGGGTCCGGGCGGCCCTCGTGGGCGTACTTGGGGTTATGACTCGGGGAGTCCCATAGGAGCCAGCATTTGACAATCCTGGTCATCATCTTTTTGATTTTCTGGAATCCGTCGTCCCATTTGGGGTTGGGTAGGTGGCCAAAGCCCAGGATCTCGACAGGATCAGGTTTCACGCCGTTGTCGTCCCTGAGGTCCTCGGCAGCCGCCGCCGCCGCCATCAGTATCATTTCGGGGTCTGGAGGCTCGTCTTTGGGTGCGTCCATACACATTAGACTCAGGGTCCCCAGAAGCGTGTTCCACTGTATCCACATAAAGTCGTGTAAGTTTGGGCCTTTGGCTATCGCTTTTTCAAATTCACTCTCGATCAAAGCCAGGTCTCTGTATAGCCGAGGAAGAAAATCGTGCATATTGTCCAGGAACGATCCTGGGATAGGATAAACTGCCGGCATAGCTACGGGTGTTAGATAGATGGGGAGAGTGTTGTGCTGAGTGTTTGCTGCCGCCAGGGATTAAAGTCAGTATAGGCAAGTAGAAGAGAATGATGCGTAACCAATGGCATCAAGGGAGCATTGTTTTGTGGTTATCATTAAGGAAGGCGGCGGAAGAGAGGCGAAAGCTCTAATGAAGGCCAATGCTCAAAGTGTCCATGTACCGTATCAACAGCAGTGTTGCTACGAAAACGGCATACGCGAGTACTACATGCCAAAAATAGGGAGGACAAGAACAAAGCAGCCGCCGGATGCAGGTTCATAGAGGGACAGCCTCAACTGAATAGAGAAGAATGGTATCAAGCAGTCAAAAAGACAGACTTAGAGACGGAGGGCTACTGCTACAACCGGGGACGGTCACATAAGAAAACTAGAATAAACGTAGATTAAACTAACGTTGCGGAACCGCTTATGGCTGGCCACATTCGTTCGAGCAATGATACTTTCAGAAACCAAAGTGCAAGAAAAACTAACACACTTGTTCATCTAGAGTGTAAATCCTTAGTACAACCCTTCCCGTTACCGGGCTTATATATATTATCTCGGATATACTAAAAGTGCATAGCACATCATGTCAACTGTTGCTGCGCAGCGGCGGTCCTTGCACGAGCGTTACAAACGACTCGAGGGTAAGGCCCTCCATCTAATATTTGGCCAGTATGGAGCAGGGCAACACACGACGTGGCCCATCAGAGGGCTGCTGACCCAACTCCAAAGGGATGTTGCCGGCCTGGCTGATACAGTCAAGGCAAACGCCAGGGATAAACTAAAGGATGCGTTGGCGCTTCGAAACCAACTGATGGCACTGTTTCCAGACGGCACTACCTCGGCCAGACGCCATCAATTCTTCATGGGAATTGAGTCACAGATGATCCATATACTAGACATAAACATCGCTCCGCCTGCACCCGTCCAAGTAGCAGCAGAGACTAGCAAGATCGTCGACGAGGTGGTAGAGGCCATCAAAGAGGACCAGAAGTGGGGATTTGATGATCTCGAGATCTACTTCTTCGAGATGAACAAATGGCGCGAGAGAATCAGGGACCTCTTCCAGCGCGCAATGGCTGACCCGTCTCTGATGAGCGTAGCTGACTTTGGTACGTTATTGATGCATAATGGTATTCCCCTGGTAATAAGTCTACGACTAACAAATTTCTCGTCAACGATAGCTTCAAGTTTCGCCGTTCGCGAAATGTGCAAGGTCGCCAGGTCGGTTGTCTCGATGTTTCCAGAGCTATTCCAGGAAACCGGATGGATAAAGTTGGAGGATTTCTCAATCGCCTTCCAAAAAAGCGTGGAAGCACACATGGAGTCAGAAGACACGGAGAGCGAGGAAGCGGACGCGGGTGGTCACCAAGGGGAGAAAAAGGAGAAGGAGACCGGCGCACACACTTTCCCCGAACTTATGCACTTCTTGACTGAGAATTGGGAAATATGGTCTAAGTACGAGATTCTGCCACAAGCCCCAATCATAACGCCCCAATGTTTACTGACTGGTTATACAGCTACGATCACAACTTCCAGAGAAAGAGCGAAGTGATTCCGCCGATTGGAGGCGCCATAGGCGACGATGTGTTCAGGCGCACCAACTACTGTATGAGGTGCTACCTGCTAAAGCTCTTGGGATCCAATAAAGATATCGAGAACCAATTCGCTAAGCACGATTTGGAAGGGCTTTGTCTCATCGCCGTATTTCTCGACACAATGCTCCCTTTGGCTAACGACCCCGAGCTTCTGAAGACCGTGAAGAGGGCCGTGTTTGCCCGGCTGGTAGAGTCCACGGAGCAGTTTCTAGCCATGAGGAAGTGGTGGCCCCCGAAGGACGACCATGATTTCAGGTCGAGAGTCACTCACCTAACTAAGATGATCAACCAGCAGACGTCCATCTGGGAGCTGGCGACCATGCACACGTATGCGGATGCCATGACGTTCAACCTGAACGATTATGTGTTGTCTGCCATGGATCCACCAGGGATGTTCCACGCATACCAGGCATACGTCATGCTCGGGATCGAGGAAGAGATTCCCGAGGACGTGAGAAGCAAGGCTAGGGCTTTCGTGTTGCGGTTCGAGAAATACATTTTCAAGGACAGGGTGAAGCCTCGTACCCAGGCGCAGTGGAATGCATCACTGAAGAATTGGGTCTATAAACAGTACACGAAGAATGCACTAGCAAACAGCATTTTCCACGGCAAGTCGTTCGTATTGCAGATACTCCGAGCCGACACATACGAAGGACCCGGCCCAGAGCTGGGGATCAACGAGGAAGAAGGGAGCGACGAGTGGTGGCAGGCGATCCAGGACAGGGCCGCCGAAGAGTTCCAGTTGCCGTCCCTCATCAAACCCATGGACGCCATCATGACGGACTGGAATACCAAGAACCTTAAGGGCCTGCTATTCCAAGTAGCCCATGAAAATTGGAAGGCGCAAAAAGGGAAAGAAAAGGCCAGAGCCGTGCTAAGAAAGATCCCACTCAAGGCCACGTATTTCCCAGACGTGTAGGTCAGGAACGGAGGTACCGAACCTAGCCAGGTTAATTCGATGATCAATGGAACTGAACCTTTTATGTTGATGATTCAGTAAAGGGACCCAAGAAACAGGATATTCAAGCAGGCAGCTATATCAGTCCAGACTAACCCTGGATAGGTAGCATGTTGCACGTAAAGCCTAGAAGATCTCTCTATCGTCAACGAGAGCTTGGGAATGGATAAGAAAGATGATTTTGTTTGTAACACGAGGTGTCGGAAGGGGTTACTAAGTGCGGATATTTCTCTTGGCTATTATACAGAATGAAACACCCCATTATCTCCAATGTTGGTCAGGAATTGAGGCAATCCACGAGGCATGCATGCCTAAGTGGCCTCTGAACACCGACGTAGCAACCATTCCCGCCCAGAGGCCACGACCGAGCCTGGTTCCATGATATGTACACTCCATTTACTGCTCATCTTGCCAGTACTGGTCTCCTTGGGATCGGCAAGAGTCCTTCACGCAGTAGAAGCCACCACCACGGTTATTCTCGTTGGGCGAGCTGATCTCGATCTCGCCGCCGCTAGGCTCGAACCCGGTGCACGAGTTATAGCTGCCGTTGCGAACCTTGTACTATTTTTCATACCGCTTTGTTAGCATCAAAACTAATCCCTTTATAGAGGCCAAGAGAGGTATAACTTTTTTTTTTTTTCCTTTTTCACAAAAGAAAAACAAAAAAAAAAAAACCGAGTGAAGAAGGAGAGCACGAAAACACTTACAGCAGTGTGCGCAACACTCTGGAAGATGCACACGGTCTCGCCGGGAC
>Ga0247782_1000534_pt1 | contig 18484 bp, 5 predicted proteins | sample UWRJL019104C5_FD_179928 | JGI IMG/M metagenome (GOLD analysis project Ga0247782, IMG submission 179928) | Plant litter microbial communities from Arlington Agricultural Research Station in Wisconsin, United States - UWRJ-L019-104C-5 | ecosystem: Environmental > Terrestrial > Plant litter >...
GTATTTTTTTATTAAATAGCTATATCTTTTTTTTATTATAATATTACTAAATTATTTTATTTAAAATATAACTTTTTAGTTTTTTTTTTATATTTATTTACTAACCTTTTTAAGTTAGTTAAATATTTTAGTAGTTTTTAAATATTATATTTTATTAGCTACTTTTTTTATTTTACTAAGTACTTTTATTTTTTTTAATTGTTTTTATACTATATAATATTTTTAATAGCTTATTTATTTTATTTATTTTTTAAGTTTAATAGTTTTGCTTGCTTGCTAATTTTTTTATAATTGTTTTATAGCTTTAATAATAATATAAAAAATACTTTATATACTTTTATATACTGTTTTAGCAACTAAATATAATATACTTATAATTTAATTTTTTTTAAAACTTTTATTTTAATATAAATAAGTGCTAGCTTTTTTTTATATTTAAAATAAAAGTATATAGTTAATAGTTTTATAATATTTTTAATATTATATTACTTAAGTATATAGTATTTATTATAATACTTTTATATAGTTTTTATTACTTTTTTTAATATTTATATAGTGCTTTTTATATTATGTTTATTTTTTATAGTTGTTTTTTTACTTTTTAAACTTTAAACTAAAGCTATTTTAATATATATTTAATAATTTTTAAGTAATAGCTATATAAAGCTTTAAATAGTAAGTAACTTATAATTATATATTAATTATTATTATATATAAACTTAGCTTTAAGCAACACTTTTACTTATTTTGCTAGCTTATTAATAGTATATATTTATAAATATTTGTTTTAATATTTAATGCATTTTTTTTATTTAACTATTAGTTTATAAATACTATATAGTTAATAGTTTTTTATAAATTTTTTGTTTATTATAAAATTTTTTTTAAAACTTGTTAATAATAAGCTTATTTTTATTGCTTACTATATTTTTTAGCAATTTAAATTAACACTTTATTTTTTTATAAAATATAGTTATAAGTTTAGCTATATTTAGCGTTTTTATTATAAGTATAAATAAAGCTATTTTTATAAAGCAATTAATAATTATTAAAATTATATTATATATTAAGCTATTAGCTTTAGCATAAAATAAAAACTTTATAATAAAGTTTAAGCTAATTTTTTGCTATAATTAATTTAGTAATAAAAGTGTTTATAATTTTTTAAATAGCTTATATTTTAGCTATTTAATTTTTTTATACTTTATATATATAATAATATATTTATAAATGCTTTAATTTAACTTTTTTTAATAAAACTTTTTTATAAAAGTTTAGCTATTTTATTATTTTTTATATAGCTAGCTTTTAAGTTATTATAATATTAATATATTAATTATTTAATTAGCACTGCTTTAGCTAAAATAACTAGTTTTTTTTAAAAATATAATACTTTTTAATTATTAATATAATACTTTTTATATATTTTAGCTTATTAGCATATAATTTTTATTAACTTAATAAGTATTAAATTTTTAGTTTATAGTTTTTTAATTATTTATAAAATTGCTTTAATATATTTAATTTAAATTGTTAAAGACAAGGTTACAATGTTATAATAACAGGGGTAGTAGTAATAATAATAATAATAATTAAAAGGAAGAAAATGCTATAAAGGAATATTAGCAGTATATATACATAGCAGTACAGTGCATAAAGTGCAAGTATACAATCTACACTGTTGTATCTTAATATAAATACTATTTTATTTTAAGCTAACTTTTTTGCTATAAAATATAAAACATATTAATTATAAATAATAGTTTTAACGCTTTTTTTATTTTTTTAAAACATATTTTTTAACTTTTTAATAGTTTATTTTGCTAACTAAGTTATTATTATAATTTATACTAACGTATCCTACGGCCATATTTGCCACCCGGCTATATTTGCCACTTTTTCTTACCTTTGTACGCATAACTTTTGATCTGCTATATCTTTACTACCTACTATAGTAGGCCTTTAAAAAGAGTTTGATATTATTTTTGCGCTTTAAGCAATTGGTATAAACCTAAAACTAAATATTTAATGCGCAGCTAAATTTTATAATGTATTATATATAACCCTTTTTAACTAAAAACGTAGTTATATAATAATATTTAATAGGTCTACTAATAAATAAAAACTTATTAAATTTAAAAAGCAAGCTATTATATAATATATACTTAACTTTGTTGCACAATTGTTTTTACTTAGGCATAGTAGTATTAAAAATATAGCTAACTAATTGCTAAAGTTATGCAATAAAGAACGCGTTAGCAAAAACTAGACTTTTACTTTTGTATAATAATAACTAGCCTTTATAACACGTTTTAATTATTAAATTAATTACTAATGCGTTTTATATAAAGATTTATTTAAATATTGCAAGTAGTTTACTTTTGTACAAAATATAATAGCAAAATATAAAGTTTAAAAAAAGAATATATATAACTTTAACAAAACTAGATTTATTATAGGCAAAATTTTGTTTAAAATAGTTATAACTATATTTAATTATATAAAAGACTTAAAAGTAGTATAGTAAGGCAATTATAAATAAGCTATAGTTATTTAGGCTGTTTTGTTATATAGCTATGTTGTTTTGCTATATATTATTGTTATAAAAAAAAACTATTTATTATTTTAGTATAAAAGCACTTTATTGCTTAATAGTTAAGTTATTATAACTATAAAAAATAGCTAAATAATAAATAAGCAAAGTATTAATTAAGTTTAACATTTTAATTAACATATAAGTAGTTATATAAAAAGCGTATATTAACTTTGAATTTTTAATAGCTATAAAAGCTATTATTTATATAATTTTAAAAAGTATTATAAAAACAATAATATTATTATGCTTTGTATACTAGCACATTTATTGTATAAGCTTTAGCTTTTTAATATTAGCTGTTTAAGCTTTTTAAAATAGTTATATAGAAAAAAAATTAAATACTTAATGTAAGCATATATTATATATATATTAAAAAAAAATTTTCTACTTGCGTTTTTTAATGCGTTTAATATATTAATAATAAAAGCTAATATATAAAAAAGTTTTTAAAAAGCAAGATTAGTACTATATAACCTAAAATATATTATTGCTTAGCTAAATTTTTGTTTAACTACTTTTATAATTAAAGCTTTATTTAATAGCTTATTTTTATTTTAGCAATTTATTACTTTAAACAATATATAAAATATAATATTTTAGTTTATATTTATTAAACATTTTATTATATAATATTAAAATAGCTTGCTAATATATATTATTAAAAGTATATAGCAAATTATATATAGCACAACAGCTATTATATATTGTTTAGCTTTGTTAAAAAAAAAGGTTATAACTTTTTATATAGCAAACAACTAACTTAGTTAACGTTGCTATATAAAAAAAACAAGATTATAAAATAAAAGATTACTTTATATATAAAATATAAAAAAGTTATAAGCTATTAAGGCAGCTACTACGCAAAAAATAGTAAAAAAGCGTGCAAGTAGTGGTTATATAAGGAGGTAAAAAACTTGCATGCAATGCTATAAAATATGTAGCAAGCTTGGCTATAATGTGCAAACATATTAAAATAAAAAAAAAACATTTAGCAAATCTAATTTTAAATAGTTTAAATTAATTTTTTGTTATATAGTTGAGTTATAAAAGATTGTTTGTATAAAGGTGAGAAAAAGTGGCAAATATGGCTAGGTGGCAAATATGGCTGTGGGATACGTTAGTATATAATATATATACACTTTTAAAAAGATTTTAATTTAAAAAAAACTTTTTATTTAATTATAAATAACTTTATAAGCAAGCTAGTAAACAACTAATAAATATAAACGCTTAAAAGCTAATAAAAAGCGGTTTTATGCTTACTTAGTATAAAAATAATAAAAATAATATATAATATAAAAGCTGCTAATATAATAATAAAAAGTCTTTTTATTAATAAACTAGCAAAACGTGCTAAAAAATTTATATTTAACGCATTTTATAACTTAACTTAAAAAAGCGCTATATACTTAAGCTAAAGTAATATGTTTATAACTATTAGCAAATTAATTAATAAATATATAAAGCTTATGTTATTATTATTAATAATAATTAAAAAAGTAAAATAAAAACTTTTATTTTAAAAAAAGCTAAAAAAGTATAAATAATAAAATATTTAATAAAATAAGCAAAAATTAATATAAGTAGCTTTTTAATTAATAATAAGCTTAATAAACTTATTATTTAATATAATTTTAATAAAATAATTAATAAAAGTTTTTAAAAAGTATTAAATAAGTTAAATAAAATATTAATAAGCTAAATATAAGCATAAAAGTAATAGTAATAAAAGCTTAGCAAGCTTTTAATATAAAAGTTATATTAGCAAAAAGCTAAAAAAAGTAATAATTAAAGCAAAAAAATAAAAACTAGCTTTTTATAAGCATAAACTAGTATAATACACCCAAGTAAAGAGTGCATATTAATATAAGCTAAAAGCTTATGTTATTATATATAGTAATATAAATAAAATATGTAGATTAAATAAGAAGATTAAATAAGGCGCGCACATAATAGAATTGTTCTTTGCTATAGCTTTTAGCTATGTTTGCCTTACTAATATATCTTACTTTTAATATAATAATTTATACTTACTTTTAAAATACCTTATAAATTAGTGCTTTTAGTAGATTTTATTACAAAATTTAAACTAAACTAAACTATTTTAATAACTTAGTTATTACTATTTTACTTCTTTAATTTTTTTAAGGACAAAAAGTACTATTTTATATAGCCTGCAGATTTAAGTCAGCTATTAAACTAACTTTAATTAATAAGCTACTAATTATTTTTAAAAATAGTAATTTTAGCTAACACTATTAACTAAGCCTTTAATTGCATACTTTGTTAAGCAAGCTAGTAAGCGTAAGCTAAAAGCACTTAGCAATACTTACTTATATCTTGCAATACGCAAATGTTTGCAAAAACTTTAATAAATTTATACCTGTTTACTTTGCATTAATACTTATAAGGTATTATAAAGTTTTATTTTATTATTACTTTAATTATAGCGTAGTTTGCTTTATAACATTTAAGCTATTTTAAAAATAATTACAAGCGCATAAGACATTAAAAGCTTAAGCACTAAACTATATGTTTATAGTTTAATATAGCTAAGCAGCTAAAGCATATGCTAAGCTTTAAAGTGCTACTAAAAACTATGCTTAAAATCTTAAAACTAAAGGTTAATAATAATTAAGGGCAAGGTTGCTTAGTTTTCTTAGCGCTTAAGCTTTTTAAAGTTTTACTAAAACTAACTATATAATTGCGCTTATAATTACTAGCTTATATATAAGAGCACTATAAACTACTTAAAAATAAACTATAAAGCAAACATATAGTACAACCTACATTTAAAGCAGCTAAAAGACGCGTAAAATTAACTACTTTAAGTATTAAACTATAATATAAATTAAATGTTATAAAAGCTTTAAAGTTTAAATAAAAAAAATTTAAAAATTTTTTAAATTAAAATAAGAACTAAAAAAAAAAACCTTTAAAAAGATTGCTTAAATATATTAATTGCTAATTTTTAATGCAAACTAAAGCAATTATTAAGCTATATTATAACTTTAAAAGTTTTAAAAAATTAGTTGTAAAAATAAATAATAAATTAGATAAACTAGTTATTATTATTTATAATAAGCAATACAAAATAAAGAAGACTTAAGAAAAAATAAATATATATTTAGATTTTTAATAAACTAATTATAAAATTCTTAAAAGCACTTAGTTAAAAAGTGCTTTTAATTAGCAAGCTTTTAAAAATATATTATTACTAAAAAATTTATTTTTTTAAAAGATATAGCGTAACAAAAATAATAAATATAAGCACTATACTATAAAAATAAGTTTAAAGTTTAAAAACAAACTGTTAAACAAACGCAAAAAAAAAAAAAAAAAAAAGCAAGCTATAAATCCTAACCTTAACAATAATAGTAGTTCTTTATTATTTTTATTTAGTTTAAATAATAAATAAAACTATAAAAAATATAAGCTTTTATATAAAATATAAAAAAGCAACGCTATATTAAGCACTAATATAAATAAAAAACATAAAATTAAAAAAAAAAACGTTAGCATGTTTATTTTTAACTACTTTAATTTAGATAAGCTATAAATAGTAATAAATAAACAAAATACTATATATATAAATATATATTAGTTTATTTTTTATATAATAAGTATATATAAAGAAAAAAATAGTATTTTTAACAAAGCTTAGCTATAAAACTTCTTTAATTGTTTTTTAAGCAAATTAGCTTTTTTATAATAAAACAAAAAACTTACTACTAAAAAATATATTAAACAGTGTTAAAAAAGTTTTAAATTAATGCTTAAAGCTTTTAAGCGCTAATTTAAAATGCAACTTGCTTATGCTAGTTAAAAACTAATAAAAAAGCAACTAACTTTAAAAAATATTGCTAAAGATTGCAAAGCACTGCTAATATATATTTAACGCAAGTTAACTTATGCTTAATGCTTAAGCATGCTGTTAAAAAATTATAGCAATTAGCTTTTTATTATAACAATAATTTACAAACAATTTAATAAGCTTATTAAAGCTATACTTTAACTACTTAAAGCAAAAAATATTTTGTATAAGTATATATAAAAAGTAAAAAAAGCGTATTAAAAGTTAGAACGCAAAGCTTAAAATATATACTTAAACATTAAGCCTAATAGTATATTAACAAAATTGTTGTTTAATACTTATACTACTAATAAAAATACTATAAAAATATTGTTGCAATCTTTATTATAATAAAATAATAGTTACTAATTAAACTATTGTAGCTAACGCTATAACAACAATTAATAGTATAATAATAAAAAATAGTATAATAATAACTGTTAATATAATAATAACTAATAAAACAAATATTTTTTACAAGACCAACGTAGCAGCTATAGTAGCTAACGCAACAATTAATATAAATTTTGCAACAAAGGTTAAAGTTATAATAAAAACAAGACCTATAATAATTAAAGCAATTAAAATAAAAGAAATAACTAGAACAAACATAACTAACGCAATAAATATAATAATAATTGTTGCAATAATAAATGTAAATATAATTGCTTTAAAAAAAAAAAAAAAAAAAGAGTTTATTTTGCTAAAAAAAGAAATAATAAGGCTAGTTATAAATTTAATTAAGCAAGCTTAGTAAAAAAGGATTTTGTAGCTAAATTTAACATTAGCAAACAATTTTACTTTGTTAACAACTTTAAACTAATTTATTATAAATGTTGCAAAAAGTTTTTAACCTTTTTAAAGCTAAAAAAATATATTAAACAATGCATAATATATATTGTTTTAAAAAAAATATTTACTTTATTTTTTGTAAATTTTAGCAAAAAAACTTATAAATACTACAACTAGCTCTTGCTTTTATATAATTGTTTTTTTTAGTATTTATGCTACTGCAAGCATGCTAAAAATAGTATAATATATAATATATAAAAGTGTTTAGGTTGCAACTTACTTATAACCTTTATAATTAATAAGATTGCTACCTAAATATAAGCAAAAAATATATTAATTATTAAGGCAAGCAAAACTAATTATAAGCAAATTGCTTTAAGATTGCATTATATATATTTAAACTTTAACGTAATAGCTAAACTAAATAGTAAGCATATTAGCGTTTATAGCAATACTAGTACTAGCACAACTATATTTAATAAATTTTTTTTATAATTTACTAAGCACACTATTAAAAAGCGTACTAACAAAATAGTAAGCATTAGCAATAGCGCGCTAAAACTTAAAAAAATAAGCTAAAGTTAAGTTGTACGCCTTTAGCAACAATAAGTTTAGCAACCTTGCTATTATAAAATTTAAGCTAAAAAAATAAGTAGTTAAAAATAAACTTTAACCTAATGCTTTATTAAAATCTAACTTTTATTATAACTATAAAAAAGTTATTAATTATAATATTTATAAGCTAACGTTTTTTAGCTTAAATAGCTTTAGTTTAAACTTTTATATTAGTTATAATAGTTAAAAATGCATACGTAAAGTTACTAGTAGTTAAAAAGTAACTATTGCTTTAAGCAAAAGCGCATATATATAAGTAAAGTATAAGCTGCTACCTAATAATTACAAATTTTATTTTTTAGCTATATATAAGGCTATAATAAATATTATAATAAATGCTACTATACTACAAGTAGTACTTGTGTACAATATTTTAAATAAACCTATTAAGATTTATAAAAGTACTAAGCTTAAATTAATTAGCAAAAGCAAAAATAGTACGCGCTACTAATCTTTATAAAAAAAGGCAATAATAACATTAGCTACTATAGCTAAAGCTTTTATTAGTAGCGCTTTTAGTACACTTTTTAAAAACTTTGCTATTTTTATAAACATAAAATTTAGCAAGAACATAGTTGCTTTTAAATTAGCGTTAAACAATAGTTAAGCTTTTAACTTTACTATTAGTTCTTATAATTTAAAAGCTAATAACTAGCTACTACAAGCTTTAATTATAACTTTATTTGCTAATATAATTTATAACCTAGTTATAAAAAATAATATAAATATACTATAAAAAGCTAAACGCTTAAACAAAGCTAATAAGCTAGCTAAAGGTAGCCTGCTCTTACTTAATAAACCAAAGCTTAAAATTTTTAAAGTACACTTTACTTTAAGCATTAAAAAACTAGTTAATGTTTTAAAAATTATAACAACTAATAGCATTTATATATATGCTAAACGTATATTTAAGGTGCAAAAGCTTTATAAACTAATTAACTTATATTAAATATAAACTAATAAAAGCAAAATTAACATTTTTAAAAAAGAACAAATGCAAATCTTATTAGTAAATAGTTAGCAAAATGCAAAACTTAATACGTAACTATACTTGCTAAGTAAAAAAGATATAAAAGTACTTAATATTATATATAATGCACTTTATAAAAAGGGCTAGCTAAAATAAGTAAACAAACTATGCCCCTTTGCGCACTTTGTTTTTGTTGTATAAAAACAAGTGCATAAAGTAGATAAAAAACACGTTATAATAAATTTTTGCACACTTAATTACATTATAGTACTTAATAGCTATTTTTTTTTTTATAAGCATTAGTTATTAAAAGCCTTTATAAAAAAAAATATATTACTATAATTAATATAATATTGTTTTTTTACTAGTTTAAGGTTTACTTAAGCAATTATTATAAATTTATAGTTATTAGTTCTAAAAGTATTAAAAAATCTACTATAGCGCTAATAAAATTTTATAACTTTTTAGCTTATGTTTAAAAATATATAAACAAGTTACTTTATAAGTACTTATATTTTAGTTGCGCTTTTATTAATAATATTATAATTTTTTTAAATACTTTTAAAAACTATGTTTAGCACCTGTTTATAATTTTTAAACTGTTTTAAAAAAAAAACATTGCTATGTTTTTAACTAAGTCTTTTATTAAATACTTATTAGTTAAACTTTTAAGTTTTTATATAGATAGCTTAGGCCTTTTTATTATTGCTAAACAAGTAAAAGCATTTTGTTAGCTTGCTTTTTTATATAATTTAAAAGCTTTAAAATAATATATTAAAGTAAACACTTTTTTAAAATTATTTTTTCTTTATTACGTATAACTAGTTAAGCTATTATAATTGCAAAAAATAGCTTTGCTAGCAAAAGGTTATAAAAAAGGTAAGGTTATAATAAGCAATCTTAGTAAGCGCAAAGCATATTATTAATTAATATACTATAATATAATACTAGCTAAATTAAAGTTATTTAAAGTAGTATAAGCTATTATTTGCTTAAAAAACTTACTTTACTACTATAACCTTAAGCAAATCTTATTTATGCAAATTAATAGCTTTATTAAAAGAAAATATAGTATTATAATTTTTTATTTAGCAAAAAGGTTTAAGTAAACACTAGGTGCTAGTATTTTATTTACTAAAATAAAACTAGTAATATATTTAAGCAAGTGCTTGTTTAAAGCAAAGACTTAGTATAGTCTTTTTAAGCTAAAAGTTATATGTTTAGTATAAGCTTTTATAAAGCTTTAAACAGTAATATAATTAAGTAAGCAGGTTATTGTGCTTACTAATTATGCTATAACAAAAAGCATTTTAAAGCAAATAACTTTTAATACTATAAGCACTAATTAAGCTAACAAGCGTTTAATTAATTTATTTATTTATTTATTATAGTATAAATATTAAGTATATTATTTTTTAAAACAATTAAACTTTATACTTAATATGCTTAGTTATTTAAAAGCGTTGCAAAACGCTAACAATAAACATAAAAAAATTAAGCGATCTAATAAACTAGTAGTGCTAAATACTATATAAAATATAACTTTTAATAATTTTTTATTATTAATAATGCTAAACGTTGCAAAGCATATAGCTAAAGCAATTATTAATAACTAATAGCATAAAAATTTTAAAAAAGCTTATTACAAAAACTTAAAGTATAAGCAAGTAATTAACAATTTATAGCACAAAAAGTATTAAACAATTAATAAAAACGTTAAAATTTTTTTATTGCGCAGCAATTTTTTTTGCATTATAAATAAGCTTATTTATAATGTGCATATAAAATAAAAGCAGTTATACATTTTATATTTTATAATTAAACAAATAATAAAAATAGTATATAATAAAAAGTATTACGCAAAACTAAAAAAAATATTAGAAGATCTTAAGCTTTATAATATATATAAAAAAATATAGCTTATAAATAAGTATATAAAATGTTGCTTAGTATATAACTTTAATTAAACAAACTATTAAAAAGCAGTTAATAATTTATAACCTATTTAACCTAATAATTTATTACTAATACATATTATAGTAATTAATTTTATTTTGTTTTTACTAAAAGTTAAGTTAATTAAAACACTATAGCAATTAAAAAGCAAACTATACTTTAAGTTTTATAACTATATAATAACAATAATATGTTTTATATTAAAACAAACTTTGTTAGTTTTTAAAAATATAAAATATACTGCTAAAAAGTAAGCTACTATTACTATATAACAATAACTATTAAGCAACTAAAAAATACTATAAAGTATTATATTTAATTAAAACCGCAAGTTTACTTTTAACTTTTAGCAAAGCATATAAAAAGCTTTAAGTACTAAGTTATTAATAATAACAGCTTATTATTTACAAAGTAATAGCTTTTTAAAACAAAAAAACTAAACTATTAAGTTAGCTATATAATTTTATAATTTTATTAATTTAAAATTTAACTAAGTAGATTTAATTTTTATTTTATAATAAAACTTTAATACTACATACTTAAAAGCTATTAAATTAATACTGCATAAGCAGCTATTTAGTTTTAAGCTATAAAGTCTAATAAATATTCTATTTAATTAAAACAATAAAAAATAGTTTAAAAACATAAAGTACTTATATAATTATTTATAACAAGATGCTAATCTTATAATAAATTTTATTATAGCTAAAATAAAACAAAGGTTTAATAAAACATATTATTATCTAAAATTTAAAATAAAAAATAAAATATTATTATGCTTTTATAATAAATATTACTTTTTTAGCAACCTTTTACACAAATACTTTTAGCAAAAAGCAAAGCTATAAACAATAAAAAAAAAGGTAAGCAATTTAGCTTATAAACTTAACTTTTTAGCTAACTATTATATACACCTTATAATTTTAGTAGCTTAGCTACGTTTTTGCTAAAACAAAAACAATTTTTTTTAATATACTATTTTGCTACCTAGCCTTATTAAAGCTAACTAATACTTTAACACTAATAAAAAAAATAGCAACATTTATAAAGTAAAACTTATTTTTAAGCACTAGCTTAATTAACATAAAAACAAGTACAACTATTTTATTAAATAAAAAAAATAAGGCTATAAATACAATAAGTAGCACTTAAAAAAACATTTGCAACATTTATAAGAGTTAATTAACAAGTACTAAAAACAATATAGGCCTTAACCTAGATTAGCACACAAAAAGACTAATATTAAAGAGATCTTGTTACAATAATATAGCTAACCTTGTAAAGCTCCTAAGGAAGCTCCTAAAAAAGCTCTTAAAAAGGCTTTTAAAAAAGTTTTTATACTAGCAAAACAAAGCAAAGGCCGTCCTTATAAGAACGTTATATAATAAAGAATATTAAAAGTACGGGTTACTAAAAATAGTAAGTTTTTTTTTGTGCTAAAGCAATCTAATACACCTAGGTAAAGGGTGCATATTAATATAAGCCAAAAGCTTATGTTACTATGCATAGTAATATAAATAAAATATGTAAATTAAATAAAGAGATTAGATAAAGCGTGCACATAATAAGATTGTTCCTTGCTATGGCCTTTGGCTATGTCTGCCTTACTAATATATCTTACTTTTAATACAATAATTTATACCTACCCTTAAAACACCTTATATAGTAATAATTATTATAATAGTTAATATAATGCTTTTTAAAATAAAAGTAATAATAATTTATAAGCTATTTAATAATAATATAATAATTACTTTTAAAAAAAAGCTTTTTAAAAAATTTAATAAAAGTAAATAAGTAGTAATAGCTTTTAAATTAAAAACTATACTATAAAAAATATTAGTATATATAAAAAAAATTTTATAGCATAGCTAAAAAATATTTATATAAATAAAAAGCGTTATAAAAAGCTTAAAAAAATATATAAAAAGGTTATTAATTATAAAAAATAATTTTAAAAAATATAAAAACTAAATATAAAAATATTTTAATTTAAATAAATATTTTAAAAGTAGCTAAAAAGTTTTATAATAAAAGCTTATTATAAAAAGTATATTTTTTAATTATAAACTATTTAATTTAAATATAAAAATTAAATAATATTTTAATTATTATAATTTTAACTATATAATAGCTTATTGCTTAAAAAAAGCTTATTATAAGTATTATATAGCTTTTAAATACTTTTAAAAAAATATTTAATAAAAAAAAACCAGCTTAGCTTAAATATATTAACTATAATAAAAGTTATAACTAAAGCTTAAAATAAATATTAAAAAAAAAAAAAGTATGCTAAAATAGTATATATAGCATAGCTATATAGGTTTTAAAATAATAAAAAAGTAGTATATTTAGTATATATAGCAAACAATATGCTAGCACTATTATTAATAGCTTTAATAACAGCTTATTTAAATATTTTTAAAAAGCTTAGCGCTAAAATAAGCTTATTAGCAAAAAAATATATATATATAAAATAACTACTAGCTTACTTAATAATAATTTTTTTAAGTATTATGTAAAGGGGACGTACCTTTCTTGAGGACCGACCGTTAGGAAGGTACGTACCGCTCGCGCAGGCTCGCCGAAGGCAAGCCGAGGATTAGCCGAAGGCCTGATAAGGCCTTACGGCCACGCACAATTAGCACACCAGATAGAAGTAATCTTCTATAGCTACCTTTTGGAATCTAGCACATCACCTTGCAACGTACTAAGCCCAAAACCTTACATATTAATTTATAATTAATATTATTTTTTAAAATATATAAAAAAAATTATATTAAAATATTATATAAGCGCTAAAAAAAACTATATATAATATAATAGCAATATTTAAATTTAAATTTAATAAATTAAAATAGTTTATTACTTTAAAAGTAATTATTATTATATTTAAAAAAGCAATAAAGCTACTTTATATATTAATAAAAAAATAGTGCTAAAAATATTAAATATAAAAAGCAATATAAACTAAGCAAATATATAAATAAATAAGAAGCTAAGCGCTTTTATAATTTAAGCAATTTATTTATTAAGCTTAATAAAAGCAAAATAAAAAAGTTTAATTTAAAGCTTTTTATTTAAATTATTATTAAAAAAATATATAATAATAAAAAATTTTAACTTAATTATATTATTTAGTTTAAAATTTAGTAAAATATATATTATATAATAGCAAAAAGCTTTTAAAGTTTATAGTATATTAAAAGCTATTATTAATAACTTTATTAAAAAAGTTTATTAAAATAATAAAAAAATAAAAAAACTTTATTATTAACTTTATATAAATAATTAAAAAAACTAGTATTATTTATTAAAATAATTTAAAATAAAAAAGATTAAATTATTAAACTTTTAAAATATTTATTAAAATTATCAAGCATATAAAAAGCTACTTATAAAGTATTAAAAAGTAAAACTAGCTATAAATAAATAAAATATATATAATAATAAAAGCAAAAGTACTTATTATAAATATAAATATTTTAAAAAATAAAAATAAGCTTAATAAAGCTTTTAATAAACTATTAAAGCAGCTTATAATTATTATAAAACTTTTAATGCTATATAAAACGCTTAGCTAAAAAATAAAAAAAGCGTTATAAATAACTTTAAAAATTATAAACTTTAAAATAATTATAAAATAAACATATTAGTAATACTAAAAAAAGCAGTTAAAAATAGTTTAAAAAGTGCTTTATAATATTAAAAAAAAATTAAAAAAAAAATAATTAAAGCTTAATAAATAAGCTAAAAATAAGTAGTAATAAAAGTTTTAAAAAAGTTTTAAACGCTTTAAAGCTTTATTAAATAAGCATGCTTACTAAAAGTAATATTAAGCATAATAATATTTTTTTTTTTAAAAAATAATTTAAAAAAGCTTATAGTTATTATTATTTACTAAAAAAAAGCTTAAAAGCTTGCTAATGAATTTTTTTTAGCTTTTTTAGTTAACTTATAAATTATAATAGTTATTAATACTTTAAAATAAAATAAAAAGTTAAAATTAATAATATTATTATATTAATTTATAAGCTTTTTTTATAAAAAATATTAAGTGCTAATAAGCTTTTTAATAAGTTTTTTAAAATATAAAGTAAGCTTTTATATTGCTAACTAATAACTTTTATTTAAGCAAGCTCTTTATTAAAATATTATTTTAAATATTTTTTAAAAGCATATATAATAGTTATACTTAAACTAAAAAAAATATTTTAAATAAAGCATACTTTAAAAAAACATAAGCTTATATTATTAATTAGTATTATAAATAAAGCTTTTAAAAAAATATATATATATAAGCATTTAATAAAAGTAATAAAAATTTATAATTTATTTTTAAAAAGCTAAATAAATAATAAAAGCTAATAATTAATTAAAATAATATTTAAAATAGTAATAAAAAGTATTTAAGAAACATTTTAATAAAGTAATATTATATTTTTATTATTATTAAATATTTAAAAAATATTTAATATAGTTAATTATAAGCGCTTAATAAATATATTATAAAAAAAAGCTTTTTATTATAAATAATAAGCTAACTAAAAAGTTTTATTATAAATTATAAATTTTTTTTTTTTTAATAAAAAGCTTATTAAGGTTATTATATTATTTATAAAAATATTATAAAGCTTATTATTATTATTATTATTATTATTTTTATTTTATATATTTATGCTATATAAAAAACTTATTAAATAATATTTAAAAATTATTATAATAAGCTTTATAAATAATATTACTTTAATAATAGCAAGCATAAATGCTATAAATAATTATAAAAAGCTTAAAAAAGCTTAAAATATTTATAAAGCATAAGCAATATATTATAAAATAAAATTTGTTTTTAAAAAAATAATTTACTATACTTTTTAAAAGCTTAATAGCTTTTTATAAAATAAGTTATACTTTTTAAAGCAATTATAAAGCTAAAAAAATATATTTAATTTTTTAAAAGTTATTTTAAAAAAAGCTAAAATAAAACATATAGGTAGCAAAGCTATAAAAAAAGCTTATAATATAATAGCTTATAATAACTAAGCTAAAAAGCTTTACTTAAAACATTAGTATTACTAAAGCTTATTAGCTATATATAGCAATAATTAAAAATATTTTAGCTTATAAAGCTTTAATATAGCATTAGCTAATAATAAAAAATAAACTTTAAAAAATTATTTAAAAGCTTATAATAATTTAAAAAACTTGTTTATAAAAAATAATAAACTAAGTGCTTAATTATAATAATCTTTATTATTTAAAACAGTTTAAATAGCTATAGTTTGCTGTTATTAAAAATAAATAAATAAAAAAGCTTATATTTTAATTAATTATTAAAAAAAAAATTTTATATACTTAGTAGTTTTAGTTATATACTAAATATATAAAAAAATATATATTTAATTTATTTTTATAATAAATATTTTTTAGTGCTTTTATAAGCATAATTTTTTAAATTATAATAATAATTTTATAATCTTAAAAATATAAATTATTATTAACAATTTATTAATTTTATTTTATTAAGCTATAATTATATAATATTTTTTTTTTAGCTATAGCATATTTTTTAGTTTAGCTACTATTATTTTTTATTAAGCTTATTTTTAATTATGTTTTAAGCTTTTTAATAAGTTTTTATATATTAGTTTATAATATATTTTTTTTTAATTTATTGCTTTTAATAATTTTTAAGTAAGTTTTTATTTTTTTTTAATTATATTTTTTTATTATATTATTAAAATATTTTATTATTTTAAAAAAAATTTTAAAGCTAGTTAATATAAGTTTTTAGCTTTTATAGTTTTTATTAATAGTAACAAAGTTATACTTTAGTTTTAAGACTTTAAATAATTGCTTAAATATATTATTTTTAAAAATAATTTTTTATTATAAAAAATATATTAAAATAGGTTGCTTTTATAATAGTATAAGTTTTTTAACAAAAGTTATAAAAAAATAAGCATTTAATATAAATAAGGTTAAAAAAAAAAAGCAAAAACAAAAGTTAAATTAAAAAAAACGCTTGCTTAACTTTTTTAATTTTATAAACAACAATATTTATTAAAAAACAAGCTAATAAAATAATTAAATAAAGTTTTAAAGCTTTAAAAAAAATCTAAAAAAAATTTAAAAAAGTTTTTTAAAATTACTTTTTTTTTAAATAATTTTATTTAAAACAAAATTAATTTTAAGTTGCTTTTAACTTAAATAATTAACTAAAGCTAGTTAGCTTAAATTAGTTAAAATATTAGCAATAAAACTATTTAATAGTTTTAAAAAAATATTTTAAATACTTTTTAAATTTTTAAATATTTTTTACTTAACTAAATACTTAATTGCTTAACCTTATTAATATAAGTTTAGTATTTTTTTAACTTTATATTTATTTAAGTTAAGTTTAACTTTTAGTTTAGTTTTAAGTTTAACATTTTTTAGTGCTAGTTTAAAAAGTAATATATAAAATATACTATATATTTATATTTTTAGTAGTAATTTTAGCTTATAAGATATTTATAATAATAATTTTTGAATTTTAAAAAGTTTAATTTTAATAAAATTAAAATTATTGCTTAAGTGCTTTATTTTAATATTTTTATAAAGTAAATAAACTTTAATAATTTTTATTTATTATAATAATATTTTATTTAATATTAATAAAATTATATATTTTTATATAGCTTAAATTATAAGTTTTTAATATGCTATACTTATGTTTTTATGCTTAATAATATTTAATTTTTAAATAGTTTTTATTTTTTATTACAATTATAACTATAAATAACTTTAGCTAATAATATTTTAAATATTTTATTATTTAAAATATTATATATAAATTATGCTATCAATAATAGTTTTATTTAGTTATTTTATTTATAATTAATATAGCATTGCTAATAGTTTTTTAAAACTTAGTTAAGCTTTTTTAAAATTTTAAAGCTTTAATAAATACTTTTTAAATTTTAAAAGCTATTATATATTTTTAATTGGTAATAAACTATTTTAATATACTATACTTATTTATAATATATTATATAATTATATATATTAACGTATTCTACATGTTAATTGTACACCTAGGTTAATTGCAAACTTTTTCTAACCTCTATACAAATAATCTTTAACCTATTATATTTTTACTGCACATTATAGTAAGCCTTTAAAAAAAGTCTAATATTATTTTTGCACTTAAAGCCTTTTATTTAAACTTAAAACTAAGCGTTTAACGCGCAGCTAAAATTTATAATGTACTATTAACACTTTTAGCAAATTAAAAACATAGCTATATAATTATATATAATAAAAACTTTAAAAAGCAAAAACTTATTAAATTTAAAAAGCAAGCTATTATATAATATATATTAAACCTTATTATATAATTAATTTTATTTAAGTATAGTAGTATTAAAAATATAGCTAACTAATTATTAAAGTTATATAATAAAAAATGTGTTAGTAAAAACTAGACTTTTTTTTTTATATACTAATAACTAGCCTTTATAATATGTTTTAATTACTAAATTAATTATTAGCGCATTTTATATAAAGATTTATTTAAATATTATAAGTAGTTTACTTTTATATAAAATATAATAGTAAAATATAAAGTTTAAAAAAAAATATATATATAACTTTAATAAAACTAAATTTATTATAAGCAAAATTTTATTTAAAATAGTTATAACTATATTTAATTATATAA
>Ga0247782_1000535_pt1 | contig 18419 bp, 6 predicted proteins | sample UWRJL019104C5_FD_179928 | JGI IMG/M metagenome (GOLD analysis project Ga0247782, IMG submission 179928) | Plant litter microbial communities from Arlington Agricultural Research Station in Wisconsin, United States - UWRJ-L019-104C-5 | ecosystem: Environmental > Terrestrial > Plant litter >...
CGAGGTGATTTACACTTTGTGGGGCTATTATCATCTGTCAAACAGCTGTTAGAAAAATTTACGGCCCGTTGCCGGCTGTATGGGTGCCCGCTAGTAATTTTATGGGTGCCCGGTTAATAATTCTCTTATTCTTTATTTTCTCACATGTAGATAGCTTCACCTGGCTCACCGCCATGCCCAGCCATGCATTCAATCTATTCTTACCCCTATTGACGTGCCTGCAATTGCCAGGTCTCTTTAGGTGACGGTTATGTACACATATGAGCGGCCGTAGGCCGCGTAGTATGTGGCGTACCCAGATTCACTATGCTGTATGCTGTAGGCTTAAAGCAATTCTTTTCAGCGGAGCAGACTTGAACTCCCCACGTCTACCCCGGAGGCAAATCCTGCCCCCACGCTAATCCCCACTTGGAAAACCCCCGCTTGACGTGTTTAATTGGGAAATTCTCCTCAATCGAGAGCTTCAAAAACACCGTTCGGACCCCCATCGAACCGTCCCTGGCCGCTTTAGCATTTCCCTTGCCCCAACATAGTACTCAAGAAGGAGTCTTTGACATATTAGTCCCCCAAACTGATGATTTAACGATGTCATTGATCCATGGCGTCTCAGCAGCAGCAGCAGCCGGCGCCGCAGCAGATATCGGGCACGGCTGCGTCGGGTCCTACCGGGGGATACAAACGCGCCAGCCGGAAGGGCGCCCCGAAGAAGTTCGCTTGCGACTGGCCCGACTGCGATAAGATATACTCGCGACATGAACATCTCCAACGGCATCAATTGAACCGTAAGGCTATGACCCTGCATTTGAGCCGCGTGGCAGTGGGTCTCCTACCCATGTACCCAGACTGACTGACATGCGCTCTCTCCCCTCTAGATGAGCCCAGGCAAATCTACAAATGCGATGTGCCAGATTGCAATCAGATGTTTGTCCGCCAGGACCTGCTGGTGAGGCATAAGAAGCGCCACTCTACATCGTACGTTCCTAGAAACCGGGCGAGTAGCTTCAGTATCACACCCAAGGAGTCGTCTTCGGATGGCACATCGCTCTCATCGCCGGGTATCATCCATAATGGCCAGTCTGGTTCAACGTCAACATTGGCGCTCGGAGCGGCCCCCCCAAACCCAATCTCACGGCTAGTATCGATACAACAACAACAACACAGCCCACCACAGCCGTCACCGTCCCCATTCTCACCGCCAACTAATGTACCTCGCAATGCTTCGGTGTTGTTGAGCCCGAACTCTCCCAGGCCTTCACAACCAACCTCATCGATGGGTCATGCAACCCCAACTTGGTCTCAGCCTCAGCCTATGGAAGGAGTGAGCATGCTACCGCCCAAGACTAACTACTACCCCCAACCACAAGCTCCTTTGCATAATCAGTCTGCATTTATGACCTTTCCTGACTTGCAGGTTCCTCATGATCCAGCAGATGTCTCAACCAACTTCGCACTCTGGCTTTTCGATAGTCAACGTAGCCTTGAGTTTAATGTATCCAACTTCCCCTTCATGGAAGGTGGCCTTGAGTCACTTTTCAATAACAATATTCACTATGATCATGAATCCCTAACAAGTAGATCTCAAGTCGACCACACGCCACCTCACCAATCTGATATGTCCGACGACACGATAACCGATGACCGTCTGATGCGAATAATACACTGGATCAGCACCTTTCGAGAGAAGCAGAACAAATATGACCCGATGCTCGATTACCTTCTGCAGCCTGAGAGTGACGTGTCCGGTATACGTCTTGATTTCTTGTATGATTGCCTACGGCATTATTGGGACATTATATCACCACGTCTGCCCATTATTCACAAACCTACCTTCTCACCAAGCAGGTGTCCTATACAGCTTCTTCTCGTCATGATAGCGTTGGGGGCCGCACAGATTCACAAACAGTCTCCTACTGGCGATCATGAGGAATATAAGGTCCTAGCTAATCTCATCATTACTTCGATTCGTCTCGAGATACTCGGTGGCGACGCAGCATTGCCTCCCGTTGATCTCTGGGTTGCCCAGGCCCTATTACTCGTGGAGTTCTACGAGAAGATGTACTCGACGCGGAAGCTGCATGAACGAGGGCACATATACCATTCGGTTACACTCAACCTCCTTAGGCGCGGAAGCCCACTTATTGGCAAAGCTGGTTTGGAGTCACCGCCGGATGAACAAAACGGCGTTGACCCTGGTACGGATGATCGGGCGTGGTGGATACGATGGGCGGAAACGGAAGCCATGCATAGGGTGGTATTTGTTGCTTTCATGATGGACATTGTCCACGCAGCCATGTTTGGTCATGCTGCTGATATGGCACCCCATGAGATACGCTTACCCCTTCCCTGCGACGAGAGCCTATGGTCTGCTTTGAACCACGAGAAAGTGCGCAAGGAGGAAGAAAGGCTTCGTATGTACGGTGTCAAGCCTGTCCTATTTCTTGACGGGCTGAAACGTGCTCTTCATGGACAGGAAGTCTCAACGCACTCGTTTGGACGTATGATCATTATGTGTGGTCTTCTCAGCATGGGGTGGCATATACGACATCGCGAAACGCATCTCAAATGGCTAGAGATTGCTCCCAATGCCTCTGAAATGAGGGAAAGGTGGTGTAGAATGCTACTGAAAGCATTCGACGACTGGAAGAAGAGCTTCGACGATGTGATCGGCCCGGGTGGCACGGCAGACACCGAACTGGGCACGTCGGGACAACCTGGCCCAGCAAATGGCTTGATTCAGAGCGCTGCCGTCTTGTACCACTTGGCTCACGTCAGTCTATATGTGGACATCATTGATTGCCAAGTCTTTGCCGGGGCGAAACGGCTATTGGGGCGTAAAGTCTCGGCGCGAGATCAGACGAACGTCAGCTCGCGCATGGCAGTGTGGGCTGGACAGCTAACTACTCGTCAGGCGATGCTACATGCATTTAAGCTTCTTCATCGGATTCTCGTTGATCCGCGACAGAAGAAGATCTCATCGGCCCAGTCATTCGGTGGGAACAATGTGGGCAACAACATACAATACTCCACTCGCGCCGATTCTGACCCCCACCGACCGTGGATCATGTACTTTGCCATTTTGAGCATCTGGTCTTTCGCACAGGCCTTGAGACATAAAGGTCACACAACCCACTGCCAGTCTCCGAATAGGACGCGGCGAGAGAGGACTGCGGCTGAGTATCTTTCACGGGTGGCAAAGCTGTCCGAGCTTGACCCAGCCACATCAGCCACTCTGTGCGACGGTCTGCAGGAACTGCTCGATGTCGTCGCATCTAGATTGTCTCAATCGCATTCGGAAATCTTGAAAGAGGCTTGTGCCCGATTGGCCAATTGCAAAGAGCTCATGTTCGGCGGTGGTGCCACTTGAACAAAGGCATCTGTGAACAATTTTTTCTTTGTTTCTGGCATTGTCCATTCATTGTCTCAGATTCGTTAGTCGGAAAACAAAGACTCCTAGGTCACGTAGCTCTTCAGATCACTGTGTCTGATCTAGTAGACGTAAGCGAGCAATGGTGCATACGCAAGGTATGAAGCTTGTCCATTCCAGGGGAAGTGGCAGTAACGCTAATTTTCATGACAGCGTCAATATGCACACATACCTACACAGAGATTGCTGCATCGACTGGCATGAAATGAGTCACGCAACTTACATGACTTCTAGTGTGTTGTCGGCATTGCGCGGACTGGAATTTTAACGAGCTTTAGGAGCTTAGCGTGTAATGACAGAACTATTAAATTTATGATACCAACATTTAGCAGGCCGGAAAACGGTGCTATATATATATACCCCAAGAAATGGAAATTTTCAACACCTTTATATGTTCGGCGTATGAATACCCTGCGAATGTGCTGCTTCGTATCTGACTTTACCCTTCTCTACAGTGTGTGTCATGGATACGAGAATTTAATTCATAGCCTCTCTTCAACGACGGTAAGACGCACTTGACTAGTTATTATTATGATTCTACTGAAAATCTCTTCCCTTAGGTTACATGCTTGTCGTTAATTGCCTTGGGAATCCTGGTGATTGGGGTGGTGCTCAACAGCCCCTCTATGATCTCAGATCGTCCAAGTCGATTGAATCAATGCTGGGCTAGAGTTGACTGCATTGATGATAGTCTTAGGAAGGCTATGCATTGATCTCTGCGAAACAGGTACGAAGTCTGGACGCATAGAATGAGCATGAGCCTGGCGTTCGGCTTAGTGTATAAGGCAATGAGTCCTCAGTATCTGAACTAAAACTGGCCATTGCAGACAGCAGCATGGTGCGTACGGAGCTTGAGAAATACATGACAGAAGGACACCCGAACTAGGCCTCGAATATCTAGGTTCTAACGCGCCCCCTAACACACAATCTTTCATGGCGGCCTGCTGCAATGTCTTTCGAGGTCCTCACGAGTATAGGAAGGGCTTGCAACAAATTTTTTGTAATCCTCCCCCCTGGGTCGGAGTAGTGTGTCGGTGCAGCTAACGAGAGCACCGCCGCCGTGGGACCTAGCATGCAAATAACCAACTGCGTCTTCTGCCGCTTTCTCTGCCCCTTGATTGGATTTGGCGGTTGCAAAAGTGTGCTCAGATAATTTTGTATCAGTTTTGGGTTTCTCTTAGTAGTAGTTTCTTGGTATAAGTTGCACGGACAATTGATTTGTTACTTGAGCCAATGCTAAACCCAACAGTCCTCTTCTATTTTGTAGGAGGAAAGGGTCAGTGTTTTGTTCCAGTCGTTCTCCGCCCCTCACTGTTTCCTTCATTCTCTTGCTCCTCGTTCACTGCTCCGACCGTTAGGATAGCTCTCGCCCACATCCTGCTATTGTTTTGATCTATCCTCCCTTCACCGTGTCCGCAGCTCCAGTGATAGAGGCTCTCGAGCAAGCCCTGTCTGAAGGCCATATTGATGTCCAGGGCACCAAGAAATTCAATGAACTCAATGCGTCTTATCTGTTGCGTTTCGAAAGTGACATTGGCCCAGCGGCTATCGTCCTCCTAGAGGCTGCTGAGGATGTTTCCATGATTGTGAAAACGGTCAAGTCGTTTGTAATTAATAGCCAAACTATATTTGCTATTGGCGGCGCTAGTCAGCAGCCTCTGCCGGGTTACGCCAGCATTGAGGGTAGCATCACATTGGACTTGGCCCTTTTAACGGGAATAGAGATTGATCTTGACAATTACATCGTGCTCATCAGCGCTGGTGAGTGCTGGGGCGCAGTTTACAAGAAGCTTTCCAAACACCGCCGAGGCATTACTGGCTCACGATCTGCGAAAGGCGGTATTGGAGGGTTAGCCATGGCAGATGAGAATCTGGGCACCCCTTCGAATAACCCTCTTTTCTCTATGAATCATTCGTCCCCATACTGACTTCTGCGCCTAGGTGGTCTCTCCTTCTCCTCTATTCGAGAGGGTCTTATCTGCAATAATGTTATGGCTTGCGAGATTGTCGTGGCTTCTGTAGAAGTCATCAAATGCAGTGCAGACGATAAGCCTGACCTGTACAAAGCCCTACGCGAGAAGAACCTGCCGTTTGGCATGGCATTTCTTAAAAGAGTAAAAAAGTGGCCTGATTTGGCCGCAGGGAATGCGGGAGAGCTGTGGGAGAAGATCATCCTCGTTAAAACGAGGGCAAGACAGTGCTAAACACCAAAACAAGTCTACTTATCTCCACCGCTCTCAACACTCTCACCACCTTCACCACCTTCACTGCCCTCACCGCCCTCACTTCTGCAACCTACTTTTTGCGCCTTCCCTCACGGTCTTGCAACGCACCCTTATTTCTGCAACTCACTTTCTGCAAGGCCCTACTTACTTGCAACGAACCTCGACCTTTGCCTGCGCCTGCCCTCACTACCGCAACGAACCTAACTCTAACCCTTGTTAAGGCTTGTAGGAGCGCGGGCTTTGGGACTTATTCGGCTCGGAAGTACCACCGAACGCCAGCGGCTGGTCGTCGCTGTGCGGTGGGAATCGCGACAGGGGCTGCGACGGGGGCTATGTTTGCAAACAGGGCCCGCAGAAACCGGGGCGCCGCCGAAGCGGTGGATACATGTGCAATCGACGGACACGGCGCTTCGTCCACCCACATGGCTAACAGCCCCATCAAGCTCGAGACCCTACCAGGTGCGCTGCGAGTGGCTGCCGATTGATCTCCCTCGCCACAGCGCCGTCTGTCCCCCACGAAACCACCTCGCTGGACGTGGATGTGAGGCGGGAGCACGTGACCCAAAGTCGGCATCTGTCGCGAATGCGACGTAAAAGAATCTAAGACCCATGGAACCCTATCGGTAAGTGAGGGGCACCAAGTCCCCGCCCGGTTCCCAGAGCGCCGCTGCAGTTCCCGTTGGCTATTCCAAGTGACCCACACAGCTTTCAGCTTCAGCTGCGACGACAGCGCAGAATGGCCTCTTCGTCGTTCTCTCCTCACCCCTTTATGGTCGGCGTTTCAGCCTATCTCGTGCCTGAATGCTTCCTACTTACTAACTTTCGGTATCTCCAATGGTCCTTTGGTTACCTCCTGTTTCGTACACGAAACCACGTAGCCGGGCATATTGCTACGCTTCCACGAAATACTAAGCAGAGTAATACATCCACACCGGTCGATCGCAACCCTGCAATCTACGTCAATCACAGCATACTGGGCATTATCGCGGCCGTCGATTCCATCATTGTTACTCCGAAAGTTATTAAGCACGCCCTTCTGCTCCCCACTCGATCCTCTCCATAATACCCCAGATCGTTTACAAGATCTCACGATGCGCCTAATCAACGTCAAGACATCCAAGCTGGAGGAGTTTTTGGACTACGACGCCCCCCGGTACGCTATACTGTCGCATACTTGGGGGGACGACTGCGAGGAGCTTACTGTCCGCGACGTTGAAGAGGGGAAGATCAACAAACCTGGCGTCGGGTCGGTTAAGTTCCAGGGAAGCTGCCGACAAGCCGAGAAAGATGGCCTTGGATACGTCTGGATTGATACCTGCTGCATTGATAAAACTAACCTGGTAGAGCTTAGCGAGGCTATCAATTCCATGTTCCGATGGTATCAGCAGGCTTTCTTTTGCTATGCTTACCTGTCTGACGTTCCCGACCACGATAGCGATAAACCCCAAAAACCTGGGTCCAAGTTTTGCACAAGTCGGTGGTTCGGAAGAGGATGGACTTTGCAGGAGCTTCTTGCACCTAAGCAAATGCGCTTTTACAATTCTGCGTGGGGCTACATCGGGACCAAAGGAACCCTGCGGACCGTTATCACGAAAATTACCGGCATTCCCGGTCAAATCCTTTTGGGAATTACCGAGTTACACAGTGCGAGCGTGGCGCAGCGTATGTCGTGGGCTGCGGGGAGAGACACGAAAAGGAAAGAAGACCTCGCGTACTGTCTTCTGGGAATTTTCGGTGTGACAATGCCGATGATATATGGCGAGGGTGGTGAACAAGCCTTTTTCCGGCTACAAGACCAGATTATGAAGATAACAAGAGACGATTCCCTCTTGGCGTGGGGCCTCACTAGCACTAAAGAATTACCTATTGGCGACCCCGGCCAAGTTACGGCTGGGAAGGCTTTGGCAACCGCCCCATTAGATTTCGCAAATTCTGGGCATATTGTTTGCCGTGAGCAATCTAGCACATCGCTGAGCTCACTCGACATTTCCGGTGGTAACCTTCGGCTCTACCTATCGTTGCTCACCACTTCTGCTGATAGCAGGGCAATTGGGCTGCTAAAATGCGGGCCCGAGCACGACTCGCGACTAGTAGTTGGGATTCCCCTTACTAAAACAGCGCCAGGAGCATCTGACGAGTATGTCAGACCGGTGGGATGGCATGCAGTGTTGCAGCCGAGAACGTCATCTGTCGACTCGCCCAGACTTGTCCACATCAGGAACGACAGCCAAAGCAATAAGTCTGCGGATGCAACTCGGCAGTACTGGCTCTACGACGCATTTGGGGATATCAACCTCGATTTAGTTGATGTGAGCCCTCGATCTTGCTGGGACCAAGAGCAGGCCATGATTGTATCGACAACTACACCCTCGGATGGTGCTACGTATCGGATCTTGGCTCGATTTCGTCATAACGAGGGAGAGTTCCCGGATTTTGTGATGTTGCTTGAGTTCAAACAGCAGGGTGCTTCTATCGAGCCCCAATGTCACGTTATGATATGTGGTAGGGACTTCTCGCTTCAGGAGCTTGCTGGGAAGCTGCAATACGTGGCACGAAAAGCATTCGGGAAGAGAAGCGCCAGTAATGGGCCGCTTCACTTGCATGTGACATTAGAGCCCGATACGCGGCGGCTAATGTTTATTATCAAGCCAGAAGCATTATCTTATCCGCCAGACGTTACTGTCGATGCAACTGTAGAGTTGCAGAAGTCAGATCTAACGCTGGAGCTTGTAAGAATACTTGAAGAAAAAGGGAAAAACGACGCAAGAGAGGAGGAATTAAGTCAAAAAGCAAAAGGAAAAAGGAATCGCTTGGAGCAGATTAAGATAGAGCGGCAGATGGTAGAGGATGAATTAAAAAAGCTTGAAGAAAGGAGGAGAAAGTTGGCCGAGGAAGAAGGCAATGGGGCTAAGGAGATACACTACCTAAGTGAAACCCAAGCAGAGGTTAGAAGAAGACAAGAGCATACGTTCAAACGATGGGCATATGCACGGAAGCAGTGGGACGGGCTCTGGCATATTGAATGCGGCGAAGATGGTTACGAGTCAGGAAGAATGGATGGCGAGACGCCGCTGCGATGGGCCGCCGAGGGGGACCACGGGGCTGTCGTGCAGCAGCTGCTCGAGACGGGTGCTGACGTTCGTGCCAGGGATAAAGACGGCCGCACGGCGCTATCGTATGCCGCCGACAGGGGGCACGAGGCCGTTGTACAGCTGCTGCTCAAGAGTGGCCAGATGTCGCTTCGATGGGCCGTTGAGACCGGCGATGTCGACGGGGTTAAGCTGCTTCTCGACAGAGGTGCCGACGTGGCTGTTGCAGACAAGGACGGATGGACGCCGTTGATTGCGGCTTCAAGCATGGGACATGTCGATATGGTCCGCCTACTTCTCGCTACCACAGGAGTTGATGTTGACTTAAAGGATAGTAAGTCTGGCCAGACGCCGCTTAGTTGGGCTGCCGCGAATGGCTGTGAAGCCGTCGTCCAGCTATTGCTCGATACAGGCAAGGTGGACACTAACTCAAGGGACGAAAACGGCCGGACGCCGCTGCAATGGGCCGCTGAGAGGGGCCACAAGACCATCGTGCGGCTACTGCTCGAAAATGGTGGGGCCAGCTGCGCGCACCGGCAGACACTTGAGGGGCATGGCGGTGATGTTAGGGCCGTTGCTTTTTCGCCAGATGGCAGAACGCTTGCATCAGCTTCGGAGGACAAGACGGTCCGGCTCTGGGATGCAGCTACCGGCGCGCACCGGCAGACGATCGAGGGGCATGGCAATTATGTTTTGGCCGTTGCCTTCTCGCCAGACGGCAAAACACTTGCATCAGCTTCGAAGGACAAGACGGTCCGGCTCTGGGATGCAGCTACCGGCGCGCACCGGCAGACGCTCGAGGGGCATAGCGATTATGTCTGGGCCCTTGCCTTCCCGCCAGATGGCAGAACGCTTGCATCAGCTTCGGAGGACAAGACGGTCCGGCTCTGGGATGCAACTACCGGCGCGCACCGGCAGACGCTTGAGGGGCATAGCGATTATGTCTGGGCCGTTGCCTTTTCGACAGACGGCAGAACGCTTGCATCAGCTTCGGACGACAAGACGGTCCGGCTTTGGGATGCAGCTACCGGCGCGCATCAGCAGACGCTCGAGAGGCATAGCACTTATGTTAGGGCCGTTGCCTTCTTGCCAGACGGCAGAACGCTTGCATCAGTTACGATCAACAGGACGGTCCGGCTCTGGGATGCAGCTACCGGCGCGCACCGGCAGACGATCGAGGGGCATGGCAATTATGTCTGGGCCGTTGCCTTCTCGCCAGATGGCAGAACGCTTGCATTAGGATTGGACGACATGACGGTCCGGCTTTGGGATATAAAAATAAACTAATTATTTGTTTAAACTAACGCATCCCACAGGTCAATTGCACACTTTTTTTCCCATATAAAAAACGTCCGTTCCACCTGGGCGGGTGGCTAAACTGCACCATTATAGTTAAGCGCATTCTGCGAGCTAGCGGAATGGTGGGCGACGAACCCACGCAGCAACAGAACACACAGACCACACATAGAGGGCACCAATTCGAGAGGGCTACGCACACACAGAAGACTATGCATAGTCAATAGATAACTGTAGTACAGAACAAACAAAGGATCGGACAGGCTTGCTTAGAAACCCTTACACTCCTCCCAACGTAGGCACTATAAGGAAGACCTATAACTAAATTCCGGGTGACTATAGGGGGTAGATGGAGTAGGTTCGATTCCTATCTATTAGCTTGTAAAGCGGTACGGCTACAGTGGTTATCCTAGTCGGAGCATGTGATTCGGGCAGCGATTTAATATGTAGTTTAAGGAATATATGCTAGAGCAGGGGGTCTGCCACGCTAGTTCCAAAGAGGAAGTGTACCTTAAATTTACACTAAATTTAGTGTAAATTTAAGGTACCCCTTCTTTTAAATTATAGTTATTACAACATTATATTGCAACATAACTGTTAAAAGTAGGCCTGACTACAGGGCATATAGCTAGGTGTAGCCGAGGGTAGTACTTAGTGCTCAGTGGAAGTATAAGCTAGCGGAGGCTTGCCAGGTATAGGGCTTGGATCAGGGGATATAGTGGAATATAGGGGCCGTAGGTCCCTGTAGGGCACTATAGGTAAAGGTGTATGCTTAGTAAGCAGGGAAGGCAACTTGGTATGCTTAGGGAGCAGGCTAAGTAGGCTGGTATGCAAAGGGAACAGGTGAAATGGGCTAGCAGGCGCTAGACCTATTAAATAGTAGATAGGTGGCGAAGTGCTAACAAGAACTTGTAGGCTTAATATAAAGGGTATAGGGCGTGTAAGGCCTATAAAGCAGCTAATATAGCAGTAGGCTATAAGTAATATAGTAAAAGCTTAAGGCTGTAATAATAAAGCTAAAAGGTTAACTAATAGTAGTTTATAAGCATAGTATATAGGTATAATAAAGAAGTAATTATTATTAATTATTTAAAAATTTAATAAAGGTAGGTAAGCAAGTGCTTTTATATATATGCTTAAAATTATAAAGCATATTTAGCAGTTAAACTGCTATATATAATTATTAGTATAATAAAAAGTTAAGCTTTTTTAATTAATAAGAAAATTTATAATAGGTTATAGTAAATATATTTATTAAGTTTACTATAATATAGCAGGTCTTAAAGGCTTAAAGGCTACTAAAAGCGCTACAAATAGCAAAGCTTAAAGAATAAGCGCTTATAAGTTTAAAGGCTAAAGCAAGGCTAAAACGTAGCTAACTTATAAAGGCTTAAAATTAATAAAAAAAGGTATAAGTAGAGCTACTTTATATAGTAGGTAAAGCTACTTTATATATAAGTAAAGTTATTTTATATACTAGCTTAGCCTACCTTATATTAATGTGTATAAAAGCTTAATTAGTGCTATAATTAGTGCTATAATTATAATAAGCTTTATAATAGTTACTATATAGGTTATAAAATATATAGTAGCTTTACTATAGTGTTTATAAAAGCTTAGTAGTAAATATAAAGCTTTTATAAATAGCTATAGTGCTATAGCACTTTTATAGTAGTGTCATACACCTCATAATATAATCAATTCAGACCTCTTCTAAATACATATACCACCTATATTGTATAAGTCCTAAACCTAAAACTTAATCTCTTAAGTTTTAGTTTTATACTATTAATATACTTATATTAATTTAATTATTATTATACCTAACCTAGTTATTATCTTTTATTGTTAACAATTTTAAAACTTCTTCTTTAAAGGTTATCTATAACAAATTTATACAATAGCTTTTTTACTATTTTAAGGACTATATAATACAGCTAAGCCTAAGTTTTATAATGTAGCTAAATTAGTTTAAAATTACTATTATATTCTTTAATACCTAGCGCTACCGTTTGCAACTAAATTTATGCTTAATACCTAATTACAACAGGTTATAAAGCAAAATAAAAAATATTTTAAACGTATTTAACAACTAAAAGCATAATTGCTTAAACAAACTACTAAATTTATATTTGTACCCTTTAGCAAAAGCACAATTTTATAGCCTCTAAGTTCTTAAATCTCTTAAGTAAAAGGCCGCTTAACTATTTATTTACAACAAAAAAACAATAATAGTATATATACATTAGTCTAAAAACAAATTTATAATAAAAAAAGTTACCTATTACAACAATTTAAGCATAATCTAAAGCCTAATAATAACAATATTAACTTAAGTTAAATTACTAAGTTTTTTTATAAACACTTAAGTTATAAATTTAAATATCTTGTTTAAAGTAAATAAATTGCTAAGCTAAACTAACTATTTATAGCATATAAACTAAAATTACATAGCAACAAAGCTAAAATCTTATTTGTTTAAAAAAATATAAACCAACCTTGCTAAAATGCCTTTTAATTTAAGCTAAGTAATAAATAAAAAAAAAAACAATACAAACTTAATACTAATTAGCCTATGTTTTAAGCCTAAACTTATATATTAATCCAACAATTATTAATATTAAAGTCTTTACTAAACAATAAGCTAAAATAAGCACGCTAACAAGAAAATTAAACCCTTTAAAAATTTAATTACTATTTAACCTTTATAAAAAATTAAACTAAAAAATAATTAAAAAAAAATTAAGCTTACTTTTTTTATTGCAAACTAATAAAATAATTGCAATTAAATTTAAAAAACTTTTATAATCTTTTACCTAGCACCTAAGCTAACATAGTTAATATAGCTAATTAATAATAAAAACTAAACGCTATTTAAGCCTATCTATATTATATATTAAATATTAATAATAATAATAACTAAAGTTAACCTAAATTTAAACTATTTTCTTATTAAAACCTTTTAAACTAAAAGTTAAACTTTACAAACCTTAACAAAAATAAAAATTAATCTAATTAGTAAAAATTAAAAATTGCTAGCACAACTTAATCTAACTATAAGTTAAATAAAAGCTAAAGCATTACTAGTTTATCTTTAAAACCTTCTTAAAATATTACCTGTTATAGTTGCAGCAAACTAAAGCATATAGCACTTAAATATCTTAACAAAAAAAAAATAAAACAAAAAATATAACATACCTAGTTTAATTTTAAACTTAATTCTAACTAAACTAATTGTTTTAATAAATATATAAGTAATTATTATTAAAAAAAGTTAAGTAACTAGTTAAAAAATAAAAAGACTTAAATTAAAATAAAAGATTTAAATTAAATTAATTTTTATTAGTACTATTTACTTGTTATTTTTATATACTATGTTTTATATTTACTTTAAAGCAAAATAAATTACTAATAAAAATATATGCTAATTTAAATACCTATATAAAATATAATCTTATTAGTTATATATTTATATTAAAGCATTGCTTACAACCAGCTTTCTATTATACTTATAGTTTTTCTAGCGCTGCTAAAACAACTTTGCAGTTATACAAAGTATATTAAGTCCTTATTTAACTTATTAATAGCCATAAAGTTACTTATACCTTACGTTATACATATACAGCTATTATAAAAAATTATAAAAAAAAAAAAAGTTTTATTTTGCTATTTTAAACTACTTTAAAAAACTAGCATATTATACTTAATCTAAGCAATAACTAGTAGTATTTTAAACTTTAAAAACAACAAATATAACTACAAACCTTAGCACAGTTTGCTAAGTCTTGTTAATTAAAAGCTTATTGCTAAGCAATTATTATACTGCTTAAACTAATATAGTTAAAAAAAACTTAAACAATAAACTTAAAACTAATGTTATAACCTATTCCTAACTAGTTTTAAAACCTATTTGACTTCTTTAAAGTAAAAAATATAAATATGCTCTCTTACTTTAAACAAAGCAACTTAACAATTAATTTATAAGACCAAGCTATTGTACTTTATTTCTTTATATATTTACTAACCTATACTAAACTAAAAAAACTTTATAAATAATTAAAACAAATAACTAAAAGTAAAAAAATATACAAAAGCAAAAGTTTTGCAAGCGCTCTAATCTTTTTTGTACTAAAAAAAAATAGAATACTAAAATTATATATAAATTACTAAGGTTTTAATAAGGTTATAGTTAAAAATTAGTTTATACTTTTACTTATTTTTAAGTTATTAAATTAAATTTTTAAAGCTAAAATATTTTTAAAAATTAATCTTAAAGATGCTTACTATTGTATACAAATTTAAAAAAGCAATAAATAAAAAACTACATTTTAAACTTGTTATAGCTATTATAAGTTTATAGTTATGCTTATAAGTTTATGCAATATGCTAGCAACTTTTTAAAGCTATATTTAAAAAGCTCTTACTAATATTTTTAATATTTTTTGCATTGCATATATTAATAATATACTTATTTTTTTTAAAGATTATAAAATATATATAAATTATATTTAAAAAGTTATAACTTGTTTACAAAACGCTAATTTATATGCTAAGCCCTTTAAGTGCAAGTTTTATTAAAACAAATTAAAATTTTTAGGCTACATTATTTTAAACAAAAGCATTAAAATAAATCTTAATTATATTTAGACTATTTATAATTAGCTAACCTTTAAATCTTATTATAAGTTATAGCAATTTTTAAAGTTTTGCAACTTTTACTACTGCTTTATTAAAAAATATTTATATATAATTGCTTCTCTTATATAATACCTTAAAAAAAAGGTATATAATTTAAAAAAAGGTTAAATCTTTTTAAACTTTATAGCGTTGTTAGCAATAAACAAGTTAAAAAATGCTTTTAAAAAATTTTTTTTTTTTATTTACTTTAACCTTAAGAAGCTAACATTAATAAAGACCAACGCTTTTAATGCTGCACTTGCAAAAAACCTATGTTAACAAGACAATTAAGGTTAGTAAAGGCTTATATTGTTCTACTCTTGCAAATTTATTAATGTAAAAATATAATATAGTACCCCTAACAAAAAAATGCTAGCTATAATAAATTTATTTAAATACTAGCGCTACTACTTTTAAAAAAGTAAATACCTAGTTAAGGTATTAACTAATTATAATAACTTATAAGCGTTTATAAAAACCTTTAAGTTAACTAAATAATAAGCAAGATAATATTTATATTTTATACCTTATAACTTTATAATTAAGTATAAAGCAGGCAAACATAATAAAGCTAATTCTTTTTTATGTAAACTTAATTATATAAGTAATTTACCTTTAAATGTTAATATTCTACCAACACTAAAACGTAAAATTGCTGTATTGCACACTACTATTTCTTATAAATATTTATATATATTAGTAAAAAAAGTATATGCTATTAAGCCTGCTAACGTGCAGCACTTCCTAATATAAGCAATAACTAAAAGTTAAGCATATATAAGTGCTTTTTAAAAGCATATTTAAAATACTAATCCTAGTATACCTCTTTAGCAGCTTATTAAAAAAATTTAAAAAAGAAACCCTAAATGCTATATAATTTAAAACTAAATTACTTATAAATTTTTTTTAAATCTGCAGTAAAACATTTACAATTTTTTACTATGCTATAAAAAACGCATATATATTTTTTCTTAAAAAGCCATCCATTTTTAACTTATTAAACTATATTATAATAATCTTTTAGCAAGCTATTTTAGCATTAATAAAACTAAATAACTGCTGTAACAAAAGTTTTTTTAGCTATAAATAAAAGCTAATGTTTAACAGTATGTTAAAAACTATATAATATACCTTAGATTAAAAGCGAAACACTACCACCTCTATAGTAAATTAAATTCTTTACCCTAGCTAAAAAAACTAATGCAAAAATTAGCTATAAACTTTATTATTAAACTTTTTAAAACCTAGTACTAAAGCTAACTAGTTAACACAATCTTTATTATTGTTAACTAATTTACTAAACTAACTTATATGTTTTTAATTAAAAACATTATTACTGCACTACAACTTGCTAAACTATTTTATTATAAAATAAAATGCAAGTTTAGATTGCTAATAAAAATAGTTTTTAACTAAGGTTTAGTATTTACCTCTAACTTCTAGTCTAAGCTATATTACTATACTAAAATTAAGCAAAAACATTTAGTAGCTTTTTACTTTTAAACTAATAGCTAAACTAAACAAATAAACTAAATACTTAAAACCTACTTTAAATGCTTTATTAATGCAAAAAAAACTAATTAGCCCTAACTATTGCTACAAGCTTATTATGTAATAAACTTAGTACCTAACTTTATAATATATACGTCCCTTTTTTATATAATGTATAGCTATATTTTAAAATTTTAACAATTTGTTAAAAATAACGCTATGTTAAAAAAGGTACTAGTAGTACATAACTAACTAGCAAAGCTAGATAATATTTAGTCTAACTTAACAACTTAATAGTAAAAAGTAGTTAAATTGCATATAAAATATTATAATAACAAGCATTAACTAATAATTTTTAAAACTAAAAATCTAGTTATATTATTTATAAAAAATCTATAACTATACTATAAAAAACTTGCTTTTTAATTTATTAAACTATTTAAAATTTTAAAACAAGTAAAAAAACAAGCATATTAGCTAGCATTGCTAAAAAAATATAGCCAAATTTATAACGTTTTTTTAGTCTAGTTAATTAAGCTTTAAACTGCTAGTTTATTTAATCTGCTAACTATGCCAGACCTAAATAATAATTAAAAAAAATAAAAAATCAAAACTATTTTAAACAAAAAAGTATTTTAAGGCAAAATTTACTACAAGGTTTAATAAAAAAAATAGCTTATTAAGTATAATTAATAAGTTTTATACTTTAACTTTTACACCTTTATTATATTATAGTAATATAAACAAAAACATGCTAATAATAATAAAAAATAAAAAAAACAGTATTATTTTAATAAAAAACTAAAAGCAAAAAGCCCTAATAACAACCATAAGTAAAGCTAAAACTATTATTAACCTACTACTTTAAAATTTTAAAAAACTTTAAACAAAAATAAAGTTTTTATAATAATTATATGCTAAAAATTAAACCTAAATACTTAGACTTAATAAATTGTCTACGCTTTGCTATTTAGCTATATGTAAATTAAACTTAATTTAAACTTTATTTTTTAAACATTAAATTTAAAAATGTTAAAGAATGCTAAGTATGTTTAAGTACAAAACTATTTAATACTATTCTTACTGTACTTATGCTTAACTTAATTTTTTACTTTTTGCTAAAAAAAGATAACTGCTGCCTTTTAAGCAAAAAATCCTTTATTTATAAATAAGAGTTAGGGTATAATTAGCCGCTTATATGCAGTCTACTAGTTAGGTGTTTACTATAATTAGCACAACCTTAACAATACTAATAAAGAATAACTTACTGCCTCTATAGCTAAAAGTTAAACAAAACCTTAAAAATAGGTGCAACGCTAATATAACTTTGTATTATAATCTAAACGTTGCAACTGTATTAATTAATATATTATACTAGTTATAGCAAGGATATAGATTAAAAATACTTTAGTATTTAACTTTTTGCTAGTTAGTTTATATGTAGTTTTATATGTTAATATTATATAATAAAATATTTTAAGAAGCTAATACTAATATTTAGCTATTTTGATTTAATAAGCTTTTAAACTAAACTATATAACCTTACTATTAGCACTGCGTTTTATTTTTAAAGCAAGATTATTTACGTTAGTGTAATTAAAAATAAAAAAATTAAAAAACTAATTTAACAAATTATTAAGGCGGACTACTTTGTATTTAATTATTGCTAAGATTTACTAATATAAGTTTTAATAAAAAAACAAGCACAAAAAAGCTTATATTTACTAGACTATAAGTTTTTTTTTTCTTTTAACAAGCATTGCAATATAATAAACTAAAAGATAATATTTTGCAAGTAAAATTAATAAAGAGTCCGTTTTTAAGTTAAAATAAGTTAAAAGCAACTTTAAAATACTGCTAATAAGCGTTCTTTACTAGTAGTTCTAGACTATTTTCCCGCTTTTTATAAGCTTGGCGCTTAGCTTAAGCAGTTTGTTTGCGCTAGCGGCGTGTATTTGTGTTAGCATTGCTACTAGTACTAGCACTAGCACTAGCACTAGCACTAGCGCTAGCATTATTGTTGCAACTAATTATCTTAGCAAATTAAAGAGGTAAATTAAGGTATATTTAAATATAAGAATAAAGGGAAACAAAATAAAAACGTATAAATAAGACCTAACGGCAGCGTCTAAAAAAAAAAAAAAAAAAAAAAAAAAAATTTAAAATAAAATAATTTACATTATTAATATTTACAAATAAAAATATATAAATATATAA
>Ga0247782_1000536_pt1 | contig 18308 bp, 9 predicted proteins | sample UWRJL019104C5_FD_179928 | JGI IMG/M metagenome (GOLD analysis project Ga0247782, IMG submission 179928) | Plant litter microbial communities from Arlington Agricultural Research Station in Wisconsin, United States - UWRJ-L019-104C-5 | ecosystem: Environmental > Terrestrial > Plant litter >...
CCCCCCCTTTTTTTTTTTCCTTCGCTTTACTCTGCAATAACCCTCCATTCTTCCAGTTACAGATAGCGTCGCTGAGGGATCAAAAAATCTAGGTTATAAGAATAATAAAGCGATGTAGTAATTTCTTTCAAAGCTCCGACGGTTAAAAGCCATCCCCTCTCTTGCGAGAAGTTTTTCGTTTTTCTCTTTCTTCATCTTCTTGTTCTTCACCGTAGAAAGTCCTCCCATTCTAGTAGTAATAATAACGGTGTCCGAGTACAATTTCGCTCCCTCGGTGTTCAAGGGCACGCAGAAGAGAAAAAAAAAAAAAAAACGCCGCACCAAGCCATCCTTGCAGTAAAATTCGTACAATAGTCATCGCACCTCTGCATTCTGGCCCTGTGTAATGCGAATTCCCCAAACGCAATAGCACCTATTTATACACATCATGGGCAGATGATAGCAAATGAGTAAACCCCCGCTGGCACCATAATCTTCAGACCATTGCCAACGCTGACCCTAATTCCTGTGAAGTACGAAATCGAATACCACCAACTCCTATACCGCCGGTTCACCACCGCTATATTTTGCCCCCGAGTGCTTTAACCTCTACCGGCAGATGGATGTTGTCCACCGTTCCCTGATGTCCCAGGATGCCCCATTGCTGGGCTACCATTAACTGGAGGCGGTATATGCGAGACTGCGGGAGAATTTACCCTTGGCTGCGGACTTGGGCTTGGTTGCGAGTAAACCCCGCTACCAGGTTTTCCGACTCTAGCAGCTGTCATCTGCGCTGGATTTGCCCCGAGACCGATACCGCCTAACCCAACAGGCGGGCCCGGATGGCCCAAGCCGGACGATGGGTTTTGTCCTTGATTAGGCACCGGGTTGCCAAGGCTCTCATTCGACTTCTGAGCAGTTTGTTGGGCATTAAAACGCGCCTTGGCCTGATCCACTACCAAGTGCAAGCGTCAGTCGGTCTTCGTCTCCAAAGCTATACACTTTCACAGAGCCAACCGATATATTGCGGACATAGATGTGGATAGATGGCCGCGCTGATCAAGAGAAGGAGTGCTACGTACTGGCTTGTTGAACTTGATGTGAGCTTAATGATGTTTGGAACGAGGAGGTACCCGGTGCTTGCTGGTTTGAATGACCTGAATTATGCTGTTGGTGTGGCATTTGATGATTTGGCATGGGCGGTGGTACATGTGTTCCACCACCAGGAGGATAGTAAGGCCGTGGCGAGTTGTTAGCCACGTGCGGCTGGTTACTATAGGAAGGCTGTCGAGAGGGAGTGCCCATAGCATAGCCCTGTGGTACATGCGGGGAGTGCGGTTGCTGATGATGCATGTGCGGGGATGCCGTGGTCGTTCGGGGAGGCATACCGCCGGCACCGTTTGCATAATGTCCATAAGCAGCATGTGGTTGTGCTGGTGGCGGTTGTTGGTGTACTTGATGCGGTTGATGCGGCTGTTGAGGCTGATAGGGTTGATGAGTGTAATGAGGCGGTTGATTGTTGGGCGTGTGGTTATACGCTTGGAAGCGTGTCTGGGGGGAAGCAGCGCCCAGATGACCCAGGTTGTTATATCCAGGCACATATTTTGAGTTTGGCGTCGAATACATGGTACGGTTTTGGGTCGGTGTAGACGTAAATGACGGCTGAGAGTAACCAGGCCCAGGTTTGTTATACTGCTGAGCATAAGCCGGGTTTTGATACGCCGCGGGCGGGCGGTACCCCGTATTGGATGGAGGGCGCGGTGGGTAAGCCGCGGGCATGGTTTGCGGTGCTCGTTGCATCGCGGGTTGGGGAGGTCGGACTGGGGTCTGGGTGGGATAGAACGGAGGCGTTGGCACGTTAGACCGGGCCGTATTCTGGTGGTATTGTTGACCGTATTGTACGCTGTTAGACGAACTGGACGCACGAGGAACGGCCGGTCGAGCGTTTGCAGTTTGCGTAGCTCTAGCACGGGCAGCTGTTTCGTCTTCCTCCATAGATCCTTGATACTCATCCGTGCGAATCTCGATCTTCATCGAGATGTTCAACTCGTCTAGCTTATCGGAATTGAGACGAGCAACTGCATAAGGTGGTAGCATCTGAATAATCATCACAAGCTGTGCCTTGAGGGCTTCGTAAGTGGCAGTCTCTTCCTCCCCTGGTTGTACCTGTATTCCATTTGTCAACATATCGCTGTGTGCAGGGTCGGTTGCATATCGGCTCTGGCTAGACGCCGTAGGCAGTGTTAAGTTGCGGTTCTTCTGATACGAGATCAGGGTCTGAATCATGTCGGATACGTCCTGAAGAATATCATCGGTATCCTTCTCCTCGTCCGGCTTTCGAGGACAGCAGGCTTCTTCCAGAGTAGGGTCCACCAGACTGTCATCCCAGTTTTCAAGCACTTGTTCAATAACTTTCTCATCGACCTGTATCTCATCCTGTTGATCGACGCTCATTTTCTCCGCCTCTTCAGCAGGGTTGTCCGAATGTTCGGCGTCGATTAAACGGTCTAAGCTGCGCTGCCCGACCTTTTGCCACCACAACGTACGACTAACCAAACCCGAAGAGATCACGGCAGCTGAGTCATCTTTCGAAGGTGCAAAGCTAGAGAATGCACCTCGGAAGAGAGCCTCCAGCTCAGTAGCCTCGACTTCTCCCGAAGACGGCTTGTTGCCTGCAAGGCTTAGGGCCCGTTCGCGCTGCTTCGTCATTATCTGTGATGTGGGTGAAGCATTGCTGTAATCCAACCACTTCCCCGTCGACAGTGGCTGACTGAAGTAGGATCCAGCACGGTATTTGGACTTTGCCGTCAACTCAGGTCTATGCCAACCCACTTGTACACCTTTCGTTGTACTTTTGGGGGCCTTCGGTGGAGGTAAAGACGGAAGGTTTCGGGGAGGTGGGAACAATTCCCCAAGTGTTTTAGACTTCTTGTCTTTATCAAGGGGCAGAGGGAAACCATACGGCAACACCTTTGCCAACCTGATTCCGTTGGGCAAATCAATTTCTTTCAGGGGCTGATCGCCTGTACCCGGTTCAGCAGTGTCGTCAGAGGATTGCTGAAGGCTCGAGTACAGGTGCCTCCCTCTTGGGGCTTCACCATAGACGGTAAGCATAACATTTCCGTTAGCATTTGACACCACGTCATGTGTTGGATCAAGCGCTTGTAGCGCCTTAAGACTCCGGGACGGTTGAGGATACGACAATTCGCGTCTGAACAGCTCATAGGCCTGTTTCTTGAATCCAAGAACATGCGCTATAGCTTGTTCACGCGCAGTGGAATCGTCTTCCTCCTTCGTGAATCTCAGGTTAGCAAGTTCATCGGTTATAGACGAGTGTAGGTCGGCGATGATGGCCTCGACATCATGATATACATCTGAAGAAACCTTGTCTGCGATGGAAAGTTGGGTCTTGCCCTCAACAGATCTCTGTCGCTTGGCTTCGGGCTCGGCATTCGGGTCTCTTTCAGGAAGTGGTCGTTTTAGGATAGAAGGTGTCGTGTCGAAACTGCGTGAGAACAGCGGTAAGCATGTAAGACTTGGAAAACGACAACTTGAATGGCCATGTGAGATCACGATAGTAGTGCACATAAGCAATGTACGATGAGTAATAAGAGGCCCATACCTTGCAAGCACACTATAGTATTCACGGACTGTCTCTTGGGAAATATCCGTATTTGTCTTGGAATCGGACGGGGCTTCAGCCGCGGGCGTACCAGCACTACCAGAGCCAGCGCCATTTAATTGTTTGTCATCGCTGTCGGTAGATTCTCGTTTGCGCTTTGTAGCGGCATTGATTGATTGAGAGTCATCGCCATCAGGGTTGGCGTCCTGGTTCATGGGAGAGGGTGATGGCACCGGGACGCCGTTGGGGATCGCGACGGCCGGGGATGCCATCGCGTCGGGCGAGGAACGGTGAGGAAGGAGAGTGACTGGTTAGGAATCAATTTCTATAATTGATATCCATCAAATTATGCTAATCTATTAGTATTGGCTGTATAGAGTCGCCAACCGAACAACGTGGGCAAAGGTCTCCGAAAAAAAAAACCCAGCGTTGTTCTTAATACCCGTGTTGGTTATCGTTCGCCGGTGCAGAGGCGGGCGCGGGTTCAGGGAGAATAAATTGGTTGAATGGATGTCTAGGTGGTTCGTTGATGCTGCAGATATGAGAATTTAGTTGGGGAGTCACTATCGGTGACTCGTATACGCGCGACGGTGCACGTTCTGCGGTGCGATTTGTCGCGACAAAAAAAGGCGATGCGAGGCTTGGTATCCCGCAGGGGGAACGGCCAACAGGGAGTTCAACGTAATTTGGGACTTGGCAAGCTCCGATAGCGATGAATAAACTCCAACGGCATCAGAATCAATAATTGTAACCTCGATTCCAGCAGAAGAAATGTTCTGAAATGCCAGACGTCGTCGCAACTGAAATGTCAACCAATAGCAAAGGCCAGGTCGATCATTTCATCAGTATAATGATTAGTTCAATAGGCTATTTTCCTGAGGGGGCAGGAAGGGAGAGATAATGAGAGTCGATGAATAACAGGCGGCCTGGCAGCGCAGAGCAGGCTATCACCCAATGTGAATCTGGTGCTTGTTTGGGGCGTCTTTCCTCTCTTCTCTCAATAGGACATATTGCTTGGGGGGGAAAGACTTGAGAAAATTGGGACTAACTTGCTTTTGTGGGTCCCACCAATCCCACATCGATCCGATCACGTGGCTTGCATTCCAGTTCGTGCCATCAGTCAAGAAGCAGGACAAAGCGCAATCTATCCAAGCAAACTGGCTCATTCAAATTTCAAAAAAAAAAAAAAAAAATTTTTACCTTATCCTCCTGCGCGGACATCTAGATGCTATAGTCCTATCCGTGAAGGCTGTTTAGGTATATAGGGATACGTTGTAGTCTACGTAGGCATCTCATTTCACGAAGTACAGAATACTATTGCGGGCCCGCTAGGTATCATCTTGCTTTATCCTTTCGGAGTGCAGGTGGATCAAATAGTAGAGACGCAGGCATCTGCCAGGTCTGCCGACATGTGTACTTGGGCAATTATTAAGTTATATATGTAGGTAGGTAGGCAGGCAGTATCTTTTTAGCTAGTAGTCCGTTCTTTGTGTGTTTGAGATCTGTTCGAGATGAACACCCGCCAGTGACCTTTTTCGAAGAAGATCTAGTGTTGTACAAGGCTAGTACTGTTATAAACAGATCGTGCCTGAGAGATCTGTTGCTCCGCTTGCGTATACCTAGGCCGAAAGCCTCTTTAAGTTCATTTATACCTCCTGCTTCGTAGGTTCTGCCCACTAATCCACGCTTACAGGATCTGGTTGGAATTTGGTACAATAATTTTAGGTCTGAAAAGCATTTACTATCGGGTAATCTAGATATTGTAAGAAAAACTATTCCATTGCCATATACCTATCAATTACTTATACATAGTTTCGTCGACAGGGTCCAGTCGATCTACCTACTGCGCGGGTTCTATGTATAGATCGTCAGCGAGCGTAACCAGGGGTGGGGGTAGGGGAGGGGTGTACAGAACTACCCTACGGCTTAATGCTTCAAGCAATGGTAAGGTCTATGTAATTCCTACCTCATCTCTCCTTTCGGAACGCTTCATACGGTTCAATGATAAACTGCCGGCCCAACCTCGAAGCTCATAGAAAATAAGAAGGCAATGCGTCCGTTTGCTGTGTCTGGAAAGTAAGGTCTGCTCATACTAACGACAGTCCCGACGTACGTTCTTAAACACAATGATTAAGGAGACTCTCGTGCTTCATACCGATTACAATAGGGAGGTAATCTTCTGCAGCTTAAAAAACGCATGGGACATGACTCCACGAATAACCTGCGGTCTGCCCCTTGCAGTCTGTAACCTCTACCTTAATGTTGTTGTTGATAAGAACCCCACCGTACCTTTGTAGTCGTACCTACTAGGTTTCTCTTAGTAAATCTCCAAGGCAACCCGACAGATATTCCTCGAATATAGAGCCCGATTAAGAACAAACTGTGCGTCCGCCACATCAAGCGGGGGCTTTCAACTCGTCCATATATATTTTGCGGCCATTGATTCAGGGGAAGATCTTCGGCTTTCATCTTTGTCATCTGCTCACAAGCCGTGCCGATGACCTGGAGGAACGACTATTTGGTGATAAGTATTAGCAAAGTGAAGAAACCCCACGGAATTCCGCGCAGGTTATAGTTAAACATCAACCTTCTAAAAACATGGGATACACTAACAGCTTGGTTTACTACCACGCGACTTTCCAATGTAGCGAAGCTCTCGCAGCGCTTATAGCACTTGAGGCTAGCCAAGCATATCTCTTCAAAGCTTGTCCTAACATTGATATTCGGAATAATCTAAATTCCGGTGCTCTTTGAATTACGTGTTGGGTAGGATATCGTACTGGGCTCTTGTTCTCTGTGATCCGCATGGCTATCGCCTGTCTACCTCGGGAGGCGTCAAACAAAGTCCCTTTTCCCTGTTCGCTCGACTAGTAATTTCTCCGAAAGAGATTGGCATTGGCTGGCCGGGGTACTTGTATCCGCAATACGCAATGGCTAACGGCGCCAATATGCCGGCCAAGTAAGAAATCTATAAGTGTTAACTAGGTAGACGGTGGGAATCCCAGCTACACCGCAGGGAGCCTTATTATGACAGCAAATGTGAAAGATCGGTAACAGCTAAGCAAATCATGGTTAATTCGCTATCATTATCGGAAAGAGTATTATTATAAAAAGTTTACGTATGTGTTGAACAACCTTCTGATTGCTACAACTATGAATGAGTCCAGTAGCCTATGAAATTATAGATGCCTTACCAATCTTAAAATTACTGAACAAGCATGCACCTAACAGGAGGAGGGCGACTAAGATATTCTTGGAATTTGTCACACGTGGAATGCTGAAAGGAAAAACTTGAGTAATTATGATGTACAGCAAGACATTAAGTCTCTTAAAGGTCCCCTGTTACTCGGAGAATCCAAAGCAAAGAAGCATTAGGCGACTGGGACGCAGCCTCACTAGACGTGCCCAACCATTCGCTTATTCCAACCGATTCTGACAAGTTCTCAATCTGTGTCCCTCAGCCGGTTGCCCAAGTAGAAACCGTTGTCATAGCGTTGAGTTGAATATATGAGTGGCGATGGTTTATTTCGCCTTGGCCAAGCCGACGGTGCCCTTGCCCAGATCGTAGATCGAGTACCACTTCCGAAGGAAGGCATCACCGAGAATAGCGAGCGGCCCAACAGGGGCGGGGAAATCCATCCCCATAAATGTAGAGATACAGCTGCCCGAGACCTCTAGGATGTAGTCGTGCGGAGTGATAGCGAAGTCATAGCTGCTGAGCTTGAATGAGATGTCAGGGAGGGAGTCCCGAGCTGAGCAGTCGATGGTGTACTGTCCATTGTAGCTCTTCTTGGCACCCATCTCCTTGTTCAGGAGCTCAGCGAGATCGCTGGGCAGAGCAATCAGCGATGTGCCGGTATCTAGGATAACGCCGGTGTTTTCAAGCTCGGCAGTCTCGTCGCCGAAGGAGATAGAATCCAAGTCGACCTCCCAGTAGGCCTTACGGCGCAGAGGAATCTCGGTAATCTTACCGGTGTAATGGTCCTTATCGACGCCGCCAAAGACAACCTCAGAGTCGTCACTACCACTCTCGCTATTCAAGTAGAAAGCAAAGACGGGTTCATCGATCAGCTTCTGGTTAATTAGCTGATAGAAGGGAGGAACAATGCCGTTTACGGATATACGGTCGAAGCCCATTCCCAAGATGCCGTCAAAGCGGCCGAAGGCAAAGGCCAGGCCAGGTTCACTGGTGGCCTCAGCGAAGTCTTGTCCCTTTATCTTCAGGTCGCCAATGGTGACATCATCCTGAGAGACAAAGCCACTCAAGCTACCAGAGCCGTAGCGGATCTCGAAATCGGAACCGTTCTTCTTGTATGTTTCCGAAGCAGACGAGTCATACTTCGCGTGGAGATAGCAGGCGATGCTGCCGCAGGACTGCGATGGTACCCAGAGGTTGGAGCTGCCAGTGTCGAGAATGACTTTGAAGTCTTGGGGCGGCGTTCCAATACTAATCTCGGAGAAATCTGACTTGAGGTCAACGGATGTAGGCATATTTCACTTGTAGGGTGATACATACACTGAGCGTTCATGAAGTTGGAGATGGGAAGGGGGTGGTCCTTCTGGATGTGCACGTTGCCGCCCTGGAAGATAGCCTCGGCATGGCTGTCAGGTCGAGCACCTAGGTACTTCTGACCGAGTCCGCGGATCTGTGTTTCGATCGGGATGGTCTCCTATTTTGCGAAATGGTTAACGTCATCTCCAGAACAATGTTCCTGTAGGCTTGCGGAATAGAACGTACAAGCTGCTCAGAGAGCGGGATCTTCTTGAGCTTCATCTTGTGTACTCCGGCGTCTGCGGAGCCAAGCAGCACAGCTGCAGCACCTAGGAGAGCTCCCTTCATGATGGGCAACTCCGATAAAAACGATGGGAAACAGTTGATTGATTGTAACTCAATGTATTCGACAAATGATGGTGATTCTCTTCCTCACAACAGGTTGAAATGGATGAAAACAATGGAATTTTTAATGATGTTTGATGTTTGGAATGCTGCTGATGATGTAGTAAGAGAGGAAGGTAAGGGTTGGACGACGCAGCTTGGTCCGAGGAGAGATAAGGTTAATGGAGATAGGTGTATGGGGATGATGGGGCTGCCGACGGGGCGATGGGGCGCTTGGGGGCGGAGCTTTCCAACTTGGAAGGTTCTGATGAATTAGCAGCACTTGTTACAGCGACAAGAGCCCTGCCAGGCACCAGCTCGGATGACAAACAACAAGAAGTTCCCGGACCACTAAACTCAAATCAGGCAGGACCGGGGTCTAGAAGGTAGTGACAGTGGATGTTTCAAACCTGAAAGAGAGTCACAGGGAGCGGATAATGAGGTGTAAAGCAGTCCAAACAGTGGCACGTGCACGGCCAGCTGTGGCTTGTGACTGGCTAACCGCTGCCTAAAGCGGTATCTAATGACGCAGTTGGAGACCGCCAAGCAACTGACCTACATAATTACTAAGTTACCGTACAACCCTGCCTGCCTTCCCTGCGGCAGAGATACGGCAGGAATCGTACCTGGTTACGGACTACAGTAAGTAATGAAATGGTAGACAGCTCTCTTAAATTGCGTTCTTATTGTACGGGGACCCGCCATCTCGTTATATATACATTACAGCAGGGAAGAATTCTGTATTCAATCGTCACAAAACATTCCCTTTTTTTTTTTCTTTTTTTGAGATAGGTGCCACCTGGCCTCAAACACTTACGATAAGATCAGGGATACGTACCTACTACCTATACGCACTGTAAGGACACCCTCAATTAAGATGGCCGGCCTATCAACTTATAGCTTGATAAGACATACGGTGTCACAAACATCTTACGACATATTTCAACATCCATTTTCGATAATGGGTGAAGGGTGTTGTCGGATAGAATAACATTGGCTGGTCTCTGGCTCTACGCCACAAACCAGTTCATCAAACACTGCAAGATAACAAATGAACCGAGGAAAGAACGACTCCCTCTTATGGTCCAAGCCCTCAGGATCTTGTGCTCGAAACCAAGTATATGGATATAGAGTCAAATATTGGCAATTGTCTATTCCTGTAGGTTAGGTAGTTCAAACGGGTAACATGCGATAACGGAGAGGCAAGGAGGGCCCTTAACATGAGGTTCACCACAGCCCGTACCATTGTCTTGGCTGCGGTTGTGGGTACATATATATCCGGACCTGCAATTCGACAAATTGAAGCAAGGAATCTATAACAGCCGTCACGGTTTGAGTGGCTCGAGTTAATGTTGAAAATATTGCTTGATACCAATAGAAAGTCAACGTTTGAATGACGAGTACCGACACATATTGGACGATTTTCGGAACCCGGTCGCTATGAGCTACGCTTATCGCTCCTGCAACCCATGAGATGATTGATAACCGTAGCAGTTCAGCCTGGCCATGAATATGCCAAACCTCCATGTGCGCAATGGTGGTCGGGGTGAAGTTCGGGGGTGGAATCATTGCGGTAATGCGATTCTTAGAATAGTTCACTCGGACTTCTGCAGTAGCCTGTAAAGATAAGCGCCTGCGATCAAACGCACAATGGGTCCCGGGGCGAAGGCAAGCACGAGAAGATTCAAGATCAATATGTATTCCGGTGTCTGAAGTCACCGGCTGTGTGGTAATGCTTACCCCTTACCTGTTATATTTGCTGCAGTGAATTCTGTAAACTCCACAACTACCGACGTCTGCATGCAATTAGCAGTCAAGTCTGTCCCTCCTTATGTACGGATTGGGCAATCGAACAAGACCGGCATCGAAACATGCAAGCTGGCCAATAAAATGAGAGCAATGCCTACTTAGGTATGTAGTGGGAACTGCAAGTGGTGCCTGTTTCAAAAGCTTTGCCGGTGGAGCACGATTCGTCACGCTTCCCTTTCTATGACCTCAAAATGCTATCTTGTATGTAAAGCTCGTGGTAGGGATGTGCGCGGGAGCACTAAGAGAAACTAGGAATGATGAAATGGGCCACCATGCCACCTCTCCCTCTCGAATCAAGAGAATCCTATTCATGAGATTCAAACTACTCATATTTATTGTCATGGCCGGAACACTGGGACACAAGCTCTTGAGAGGGATTTTCAACAGGGGCCACGACAACACTTCTCTGCAACCCCAATCACAACAACAGCAGCAGCAGATTCACCACCCTCAACAGTATCAGTCGCCGGGTCCACAACAACAGCAACAGCAACAACAGCATCTAGCGCCAGATAATAATGCTATAAATGCCCACCGATCTCACACTTGGACCCTGAGCTCGGACATGATATCCCTGTACGAAGGCGGCACATATCCGCGCCTATGCCGGCTTTCAGACGGCTCCTTACTATGCGTGGTGACGCGGGTATTGGGAGGGAACCACATTCTCAAAGTATCCCGGAGCACAGATAACGGGCGGTCATTCGTCCCACACGGCGAGATCGTTCGTGGGCCGGGAGACATCGACAACGGGTTCCTGCTCGAAGTTCCCGGCACAGCGAACGGTCAGCAGGGTCAGGGTCCAGTCGTGCTGGCTGCGTTCCGGAACCACGCGCGCGTGCCCGACCGCAAAAAACCCACGCACTTCCGCATCACAGTCTGCCGCTCCACGGACGGCGGTCGCACATGGCGCTTCGTATCCCAGGCCGCCGAGCAGTCGGCCGCGCGCAGCGGGGACATGGGTCTCTGGGAGCCGTTCATGCGTCTCTCCTCAACGCCGGAGGGCGTCCCATTCGTGCAGCTGACGTACTCGGGCGAGCTGGCCCGGAATAACCAGGAGACCTTCAGTGTGGACTCGTTTGACGTCGGGTCGACGTGGAGCACGCCACCGCGGTGTCTGCGCTGCCACTCCCATGCTGAGACCCTGCGCGACGGCATGCAAGGCATAGCGGCGACCGTGGACGCGGTAACGGGCCGCGAGGCGCTCGTCATGGTTTTCGAGACTACGCGGAAGCGCCCCCATTTCAGCCTCGAGTACGTCGTCTCCTATGACGACGGGAAGAATTGGGGAGATCGCGGCGTGGTCTATGTCCCGCGCGGCAACGGCAGGGATGCGGGATCGCCGCAGATAGCGGCCTGTAAAGGCGGTAGACTGGCTGTAGTCTTCATGAGCGATGAGGATGTCGAAGCGCCCAAGTGGCCCCGGAATGCCGCTATTAAAGCTGTCTTCTCCGATGGCCTACAAGGCGGAAGGATCCGCTGGTCGGAGAGCCCTATCCTCATCCATGAGGCCCCTTCGCATTGGCCCGGTGTCTTTTGCACTGCGCCGGATGAGGTTATGGCTGTATATGAACATCGGGGAAAGCCATTGGGAAGGCTGTTGTATGTGTCGGAATAGGGTAACTGTATACAATGCCCAATTACGCAGGAGTCCTACAAGGCCCTCTTCCTATTTGTAACGACTAGGTTAATGTATTATATATAGTGATTCGTATATATGCATGACAAAGTAGAGTGGTGCGGCGCCTAAGTAGAGTAGAGAAGTCAAAGCAGAACCATGAATCTTGCAAGAACTATGTCACATCCTCTGCAGAATACAGTCAATGCTCCATACATATCTTATTACCGAACACATCGTTTTCCTGACAAGACGCTCGGTAAGATGCGAGGTGCATTAAGCTCATATAGTTACACGGCAGATGCCATGGAGGAGGGTATCATTTGACTTTTCTAGAATGTAGTGTACATGATAATTTGTTTATTTAGGCATCGCTTATTTCTTCCCGGTAGACTCTCCTTAATTCGAACATCACTTCGATAGTGATCAAGGCTATGATGATCCACTCAAGCCTGTGCCCGTACTTTTCACTAACCATCTCTCGAAGGACGCTCACGTTCTCGTGCGCGTAATCAATCCGCTTGTTGAGGATTTCGATACGCCGACGCACAGACAAGGCGCCGCCGATCTGATTATAGTAGTCTTCTAACACCGAATCCGATTCCCAGAACATGTCAGGGAGCTCCTCAGTGATGTCTGAGTAGTGATTGAGCTGCGATCGCAAGTTCAGCAGCTGGCCAGTCATCTTCAGAATCGATGACCGTTTCAGTTTGCTTGGTGATCCGGCGGCGAGTACGTTCAACGTCGCCTTGGACTCTTGAAGGAGGTATTCGAGATCAGTCTCCAACACGGCCAACTTTGGACTTCTTGCAAGTCCGCTAGAGAAAGCGATCTTGGCTAAGGTTGTATCCACTCTATTCTTTTCGTGCTCTTGCGCTCTTGTGCCGAGTACAACAACCTCCCCCTTCATATAACTTGTATCCCGCGTATCGTCAGGTGTGAACTCAAGCATCTCCATCTCAGCACGGTCTAAATGGGGAAAGCTTGCAGCTCGAATGAGATGAGTTGATGCAAGTTTTACGACGGTGTCGAGCGGCATTGACCATGTAACAACGGTTCCCGAGGGGAAAACGAATATATCCCCTTTATTGACGCCCCTCGCGTGCACAACGGCTTGGGTATCGAACTCCGTCCCATCTGGGTCTAACTCGAAGCCGTGGAAACGAAGAATATCTTGGACTTGGATCATATCGAAAGATTGTGCAACGCATATTGCGCGGATGGACCGGCTAAAGTCCGTCTCATCGTCGTCTGAAATCCCGGGGATGACAGATTTTCTCGGCGTGCTAGTTCGTTTGGAGGGTTTCGTCACTGAGTTGAGACGAAGACTCTTCGCTGCAGAGGATCGTACCGGCTTTCGCTTCAAGGAGGTAGAAGCCTTGGTACTCTGGAGTGCATCTGCGTCTTTCGACGCGTTTTCAAGGCTGCCGGAGGTCTCTGTTTTCTCGTTGATGGCTAAAAGCTGGTTTGAAGTGAAGAAATTGCGTTTTCGAGGGAGCGATGCGAGTGTGGTCTGGTGGAAACGACGCAAAGGCCGTGGGGCGAGAGCCCTGGTATGCAGACCTCGAAAAGCAGGTGCTACTACCTTCTGCAAAGGAGATCGCATAGCTTCAGCACTGTGGCCATTTGAACGAAGGCGATTTTTATGGTGGTAGCTCTGCGAAGTAAATTTATGTCGAAACAGGGCCGGTGGCAGAAGAGGATATCCGGGGCAGCCTTGTCGTTTGCATAAGTCTATCAGTTGCACACACCGAAGTTCAACCCAAAAGTACCTAAAGTGACCTATCAATTTAGAGAAGCTGGCTAGGTTACCCGGTACCTTCGGCAGTCTGGTACTTTATAGGTGGGAGATATGTAGGTTAGGTGCCTTACCCGTCCTAGACCCGCACCTAAAATTCATTTTCGACTCTTTAACGCTTTATCGATAATGAGTCGCATGTTACCGCATGTCAACCGTTGACGGTGATATGGATATTACGAATGTATTGTCGCCGGTGCCACATAATAAAGAGCGTCCAAAATTGATGCCGTTGCGGTTCAAACATTACCTACTGAGCGGATGAGTGAAACAGTCACCCGAAAATCACGTACAATGAGACGAGCGACCACGGAAAAGCTACATGCCGCGCAATCATCACGGGGGAGAAACGTTGTCAATGCCTGACCCGGTTCCTTCGCGATACCCTCGGCGTAAATCTGCTCTCCAGCAATGCGAAAACAACTAAGGACGACGGGGGCCGCCCTGTTATCTAAGAAAGTTCAAAGCCAGGTCCTGTCTCGACTTACGGACGCAAAGTCCAGGCTGTTTCCTCGACTTCGATGGTCTCCGAACCGTATCCTCGCACTCTTTCTAAGGAGCAAATTCGAAACTCGACATACATGTTACCGAGGCCCGTTTCTCTACATCGCTAGAATGCGAAATGGACGTCTTCCTGTTCTGACAATGCAAGCTATGTTGGCACAAAAAGATCTCTCAGCGGATGAGCCCCTAGCGTCCGCCATGGCGAGCAAAGACAAAGCGTACTGGAAGGACGCCTTTGATAGCTTGGCTACGAGGGGCTGGACAAAGGCCAATGTTGAACATTGGGCATGGATACTCTCTGCAGAGAACGGAGATGCTCGCATAGAGCGCCTTGTGTCCACCGACTCTACCAAACCTATATTTCTCGTGATGCAGATCCTGCGAAACGATGAGACCATAAAGAAGGCCGAGTCACTGTCCTCTCTCATTCAATACATCAAGAAACATCATCTGAGTCTGCTTCCGGCTGCATCCACTGGCGAGCAAGACGCCTTGTCCCCAGCGTTTCAACGAAAACGTGAGCGACTTGATAAGAGAATGGTCATGACGGTCACGCAATTCCTTATTGTCTTACGGCGTCTTGTTGCCCATATCCAGAAATCCTGGCCCCGAGCCATTGTTACTGCTGCTCATTTTGCGGCAAATTATATTAAGTCCATTCCCTATGACCCACATCATACGCATCATATATCCGACTACAAAGACCAGTGCCTGGTATATAACACTGCACTCGTTTTAATGGGCATGCAAACACGGCACGAACCCATCGTGAACAGGGAGTTCAACTGGAGAGCACAAAAGGTCCTATTAACAATGTCCGATAACCTCGACAAGCCTCTGATTATCAACAGAGACAGCTATAGGGCGATTCGAAAAGTGTTGATAGGATTAAAGAGAACCCACGAGGAGAAACATATGGCCTTGCGGTACGGAAAATCGTGGCCACCGCACCGGCAGGACTTCGATGGAAGAGACGCTAAGCGGACAATTGAGGATGACTGGTCCCGTAGTGTCAAGGCCGGCGTCCTTATGAAAGAGTCTGGGTATCCCGACACCGAGTATGACCGAGCACTCGACGCTCTGGGCGGCGTGAGCGACGATTCTACGCCTACAATACAGACCCGCAGTCTCCCGCCTAGGGAATGGAAAGACGAGAAGGAGGTGCTAAATGCGTACTCTAACTGGGCTATGAATGTCCGCTCCACTCGCAATGCTCAAGAGGCCTGGCGGGCCTTCAACAAATTCGCCGGTAAGACGGGTCTGGAACCTAACTTTCAAGTCTATACCGAAGTTTTTCTCAAGCTTCTGGCGAATCCAGTCCGCCCTGATTCAACAGTGCTACCTGGAGATACCAGGGAGGCATTCCCGGTGCACAAAGCCAACTACAGCGTATACGAACTGGCTCGGCTCTCCCCTCCGACCGTAGCTGAACTATACGCTGAAATGAAAAGCCGAGATATCAAGCCAGTTGGGTATGGCCTCCACAGCCTCGTTCGTAATGCTCGGTCTGTTGAAGAAGGGCTGCGATATCTGGAGGATAGTGGTATGTCTTCCGATTCCCTTGAGGCACTTTCCATGCGTAACGAGCCGGCACCTCAGATCCTAAGGAAGATCCCGCTCCTATCTTTCAACTGCTACATTGAACTTCTTTGCAGGTTGCAACCTAATCGGCGGGGTCGCAACAAGTTTTCAAGTGACGAGCTCTACCGGATACATCATGCAATCAAGCTTGCTTATACGAGACTATCTCCGGACACAACCGAAGGCGCAACCTTTCGACCACCGTGGTATGCAATATTACGAGCACTCGCGCGCGCTGATATAGTTGTCCAGCAAGGAACACAACTAGAGAATAATCGAGCAGTCTTGTCATTATTCATGGTCAATTTTGAGGCCGCATTGCAGCGCGTTGGGGTCGATGCCGAACTCTTTATACTGCTTTGCCATGTAGTCCAGAAGGTGGTCCTATCAACGCTGCGCACGTTGCCCGAATTAGATCGCGTAAAGGTTCCCCCGATACCTCACGCGGATAAAGTGCTCCGAGTACTTACGCAATCATTTTCCTGTCTCACCACGCCCATATCAACTAGCGACGACCGGACCGGATTGTTTATGCCCAAGTTCCAGTCTCCAGTGGGAACACCACATCTGCACTCGTACATGCGCGCTCTCGCTTCTTTGGGTGCCAGGCACGAGATGGTCAAGCTAGTTTCATGGATGCTGAGTAACTACAAATACGTAGACGAGGAGGCGAACCGCCTCCCCGGTCGTGGCCTGGCAATGGTTGCCAAGACGCTCTGTGTCTTCCAAGCGTATGCATTCCCGACACTTGACGAACATGTACAACAGGATCTAGCCAACCGCATGAAGCTACTCGAAGAAGACGGCGCTTCGTGGAGATGGCCGACCCCCGAAGAAGTTGACAATTACGTTAACGGGGATCGGCAGGGCGGCTCGGATCTACTTCAACAGATAAGTATAACAGGTAAACCTAGTGTTGTGGCATTTTAGGTGTGTACACATATAGCATATACTTTAGCATATATACCTGGCATACATACTGCCCTAGCGTTGACATTTTAGAAATGAAAACACCCCTCCAGAACCCCTCTGCTCCCTTGTAGTGCTGTTCTTACTGGTAGCTCGAGAAGTCCGCACACAATTCAGGTAACTATTACTACTCTTAGTAGGGCCTATTGTAGGGGCGTCCGAGTTTCCTTGGGAATTGCTATATATATGTATTCTGATAGGCGGTTTTATTATGACTAGGTCCATTAGGGTGATGAATCGGGTTTTCCGCCTCTTGGCAACGCATGGGTTGATGCACGGCTTATTAAATGTGCGTAAAGTCCGCCTTGGATCGTTACCACGGAGCCATCGACTGCATGTGGTCCGGCGGTACAGCAAAGGGTGGACACGGGATATTCCACCACCAATTCAGCACTTTCTACCCATTCCTATCCCTATCGTCGCGTGTATGGTTGATTAGGTAAACAAACAGTCTGTGGGCCGGGAATTTTGGGTATGGATAATAATACCAATCGACGTAAACCCGGTGCCGGACGACCGAGAAAGGCTTGCAATGTATGCAAGGCACAGAAGGTAAAGTATTTACCGACTCTACTTCACCTTACCCTTGCCTTACCTAATCTACTATAACCTCATTTCCCAGCCAATTAGCTGATACGCCGTATTCTCCAGATCCGCTGCACGGAAGAACGTCCGAGTTGCAAGCGTTGTGTAAGGTTGCAACATCACTGTACATACAACAGCGACCCGCTGGCGGAGAGGGGCGGCGGCGGCGGCGGCGGTAGTACTGGCAGCAGACAAACATCCCCACCGCAGCCGGTGGAGGACACCACGACCGGTAATAACAATAAGCGAAGACCTCATGTCGCCCTTGATAAGAACAACAACAATAATAATGAGCTGCAGCAGCAGATCCCCGCGAGGGAACACGACAGTACTGCACAACCTCATGCGACGCAGCAGTCCGAAATAATACATGGGCAGCAGCACCCTACAATCACGCCGCATCCGCAAGTATTACATCTACAACAAGATAATAGAGTGACAAACGCGAGTTTGTTCCTAGGAGTCTCGAATTCGGTAGTTCTGGAACTCATAGACATATACTTCGATCATGTCTACAACTCCCATCTCCTCCTCCACAAGAGGTCGTTCCTTACCTCTGTCGTCGAAGGCAGGGCCTGTCCACACGTGCTATTGAGCGTCTGTATCTGGGGAGCCAAGTACGTAACCTACGTAACATACCTATCTGCCTACTTACTAATCATATCCTCTACTTGTGGCTTTCTTCGGACTTCCGTAGAGTAGCTAGCTAACCAGTTGCTATGCTTTAATTATTTAGATTCTATTATGATGCCAACGACAGGACTGTATTGAAAGATTTCATGCACAACTGGGCCGAAAAAGCTGGGATGTTGGCGTTTCAGGGCGTCGAGAAGATGGCGCAAGAGAACTTCGTGACGTTTATGAACCTGGCTTTTTTCTGGCATAGTGTGGGCTCGTGGAGGAGGTCGTATCTTCACAAAGGTAAGCATAACCCTTATAGGAACATAACGAAAATTTATTTAAAAAA
>Ga0247782_1000537_pt1 | contig 18274 bp, 2 predicted proteins | sample UWRJL019104C5_FD_179928 | JGI IMG/M metagenome (GOLD analysis project Ga0247782, IMG submission 179928) | Plant litter microbial communities from Arlington Agricultural Research Station in Wisconsin, United States - UWRJ-L019-104C-5 | ecosystem: Environmental > Terrestrial > Plant litter >...
ATATTTTAAGTTTAAATTTAGCTTACTTAAATAAAAAAAAAAAAATTTTTTTTTAATATAACTATTTAATAATTATAATTAAGCTATTATTATTTATTATTAATTAAATATTTATTAAAGTTTTAAGTAAATTTAAATAAAAAGTTTTTAATAAAAAAGCATTTTAAAATTTTATATTTTTTAAATTTTATTTTTTCTTTTTGCTATATTGCTTTTTAAATAAAAATATATATTAAGTGCTTGCTAATTTAGTTTTTAAAATAGTAAGCTTTAATATATACTATAATTTGTTTTTATATTTTAATTAAAATTTTTAGCTATATAAAAGTAAAAGCAAATTTATAATATTTATTAACTTTTTTAGCTGTTTATATGTATATTTTTTAGTTAAAAGTATTTAAAGCAAAAAGTATTAGGTATATATTTTTAGTTTAGCATTAAAGTTAAATATATGTTATAAAGCTTATAGCAAATGCTTTATTATAGTTTATTATTAAGCTTATAAAAAAGGGAGGCTATTATTTATAAATAAGCTTGCAAAAAATAATAAAAAGCTTATTTTTTTTTTATTAAATAATTAAAATTAAAAAAAGTAAAAAGTAGCTAAAATAACTTATTTTTTATTTAAATATATTAATAAAAATTAAAATTTTAAGCAAAAATAAGTAGTCTAGTAATTTTTATTGTTTAAAAAATTAAATAGCTTTTTTTTGCATTTAAAAAGCATAGTATATTTTTGCTTTTAATATTTTTTTTAATTTTATAATTGCTTAATTAACTTAATTAGCTAATAGTTATTTTGCTATTCTAACGTTTTTTAGCAATCTATTTTTTTAGTTCTTTTTAGTTATTAGCTTTATTTAGCATTTAGCAAGTATAGTTTTAAGCTTATTATATAAAAAGACTTTAAAAAGTTTTTTTAATACTACTTTTTATTATTAGTTATTTAATTTTTTTTTATATAATTTTATATTAAAAGTTCTTTTTTGCTTATATTTTTTATTTTTATGCTATTTTTTTTATTTTTTTTAGCTTTGTCCTTATTTTTATTTTTAAGTTTTTTTTTATTTTTATTTCTGCTTCTAATTTTTTTATTTTTTGCTTCTTTACTTTTATTTTTTTATTACTTTTTTTTATATCTTTATTATTTTTTTTTATATTTTAAAATAGCATATATTATTATAGCTTATTTAGTAATATTATTAATTTTATAAATTTAGCATTTTTTTATTATTATAAAGCAGTTTTTATTTAAATTAATAAGTTTGCTAGCTTTTTTTAAAAATATAAAATTTTTTATAAAATAAAAAGTTTAGTTTTTTTAGTTAAAAGTTATATGTTAATTAAAAAATTTTTAACGTTTTTTTTTTTTTTTTTTTTTTTAAAAAAAAAAAAATAACTTTTTAATTTTTTTATTAAAAAATTTTTTATGTTTTTTTTTTTTTTTTACTTTATAAAAACAAAAAAACTACCTTTTAAATATTTTTTTTTAGCTGCTAAAAATAAAAGTATTTTGCTTATATTTTTTGCTAAAAACAAAATTTATGTTTTTTAAATGTTTTATAGTTTTTAAAATCTAAGTTAATTTTTTACTTTTTAAATTTTTATTAGCTTTTTGCTATATTAAGGTTTGCTAAAAATATTATAAGTAGTAATAATAAAATAGTATTAAACTTAATTATTTTTTGCTTGTTTTTAAAAAAAGTTTAAAAAATTTAAAATATAACTTTTAAAAATATTAAATTTTACTTTTTTTCTTATATACTAAAATTTTTTGCTTTTACTTTTTATTTATAAAAACTAGTTGTTATTATTATATAAAGTTAGCTATTTATTAAGTAGTTTTTTTTAAAAAAAAATAAAAAGTATACTATTTACTATATACTTTTAATAACTTTTTAGCAGTACTATTAGTATATTATTTGCTAAATTAATTAAAATTTATTTTAAATTTAAACATATAGTTTTTTTTAATTAAAAGTTATGCTTTTTAAAAGCAGACTTTTAGCTATATACTAACTATAGGCTTATAATATTTTTAGGTTTTAAAAGTTTAAGTAATATAAGTTAGCCTAATTATTACTAAAAAAGTTTTAGCTATATTATTAAAAGTTAAAAGATTTTAATTTTAAGTATAAACTAATTAAATATAAAAATAAAAAAAAAATAAAAATAAAAAATTATTAAATGTTTACGTTTTAATTTACTATTATTTTTATTTAAAATATTTATTTGCTATTTTTATTTAAATATATAATATGCTTAAGCTTTAGTTTAAACTAATAGTTTTTAAAAATAATTTAATTATATATAGCTTATTATTAAAAATAAAGTTTGTTTAATAAAAAAAGTTAAGTTTATAATTAAGGTTAAAAAACTAAAAAGGTATGTTTATATTTACTATATTGTTTTTTTTATAACTGCTAGTTCTTTTTTTAAAGCTTTTTATACTAAAAAAAAAACTTTTATAAATTATATTAATATTTTAATTTGCATAACTAGCAAACCTTAAAAGTAAACTTTTGCAACAAGTTTTTTTAACTAGGCTTAATTATTTATAATCTTTTTTAAGCTAACCGTTTTACTAAAAATTTTTAGTATTTATAGATTTTAAAGTTTCCGTTCTAGGTATAAAATATATAAAAAAACTTAATTAATAATATTAGCTTGCTTTAATATTAGCATATAAATAAAATTAACAAATAATTTTTTATAAATAAGTGCTTTATATTTATTAAGTAAATAAACTTTTTTTTAAAAAGCATTTTAAACTTTTTTTACTAGCTTTAGCTTTGCTTAGTACTTGTTAGCTATAAAACTAGGGTTTAAAAGCTATATTTGTTTAAAGTTTATATTATTAAGGTCTTTATTTAAAATGTTATTATTTAAATTATAAGCTAGTTTTTAGCTTTTTAAAAACTTAAAGTACTTATTTTTTTTTTAATTTTAATAAAGCTGCTAATAAGTATTTTTAGCAATTTTTACTATTTTTTATATTATACTATAGTTAACTTTAAAAAAGTATTTAATAGTTATAATTTTTTATATATAAAAATTAAATTTTTATTTTATTTTAAAAATGCTGTTAACACTTTTTTTTAATGCTTGCTTGTTTATTATATAAATAAAACTAAAAATAGTTTTATTTAGGCTTATAAAAATTGCTTATAAAAAAAAGCTAAGTTTTAGCTTATAGTTAATAAAAGCTAAATTAAATTGTTTTTAAGCTATTTTTTATAATTATTTTTACTTATTAGCAAATGTATATTTTTAATAAAGCTTTTGCTAATAGCCTTTTTTAGCAAAAATTTTTTTTTTTTTAATATATTTTTGTTTAATTTTTAGCTATTAAAAATGTAAAGCTTTTGCTATTTTTTATTTTATTAACTTTTTTTTTAATAATATTACTATTTAAAGTTGCTTTTACTTAAAACTTAAAGCTAAAAGCTTTGCTAAAAAACTTTAGTAAATATGCAAATAATAAAAATTTTAGCTTAAATTTAATTATTTTTTTATAATTATAAATTAATTTTTAAAATTTTATTAACTACTTTTACTTTTTTTATTTTAATATATAAATTTAAAATATATAATATTAGCTATAGTTAATATATAAATAAGATTGTATAAAAATAAAACTTATTATAGTACTACTAATAGTTTTTAAAACTAAAATGGTTTTTAAAAAGCTTTTAAAAAAAATTAATTATTTTTAATTTAAAAATTAAAGCTATATTTAGGCTTTTTATTTTTTAATAATATATAATTATTGCTTTTTTAGCAAGTAGGCATTAAAATATATTTAAAATTAGTTTTTTAAATATTTATTTAATTATGTAAGCAAAAAGTTAAGTACCTTTTTTTAAAAAGAAATAATAAGTTTTAATTAATAAAGTAAAGTAAAATACTAAAGTTGTTGGTTTTAAAAAGGTAAAAAATAAAAAAGCTGGCTATTTTTATTATTACTAAATAATATTAAAGCAAGCATATATTTTTGCTTTTTAATTTAATCAATTTTTTTAGCTCAGTTTTTAAAAAATAAAGCTTTAGCTAAAAAGGCATTTGCTAGGTTTAATTAATTTGTTATATTATTATATAAATAACTAGGTTAGAGGTAAAAAAGATTATAAGTAAAATAAGTAGTAAATTAGCAAGTAGACTATTAAAAAAAATTAATTTAAATAAGTTTATTATAATTTTTAGCTGCTTATAAATATATAAGTAATAAAAAAAAACATATAAATATTAATTATAAGTATAGTAGTAGCAAATTAAATTTAAGGTATAAATATATTTAAAAAATTTTTTTATTAAAATTAAAAACTATAGTAAGTAGGTTAAGTAGGTTAAATATTTGCTTTAGTATATGTACGCGCTTTTTAAAAATATTTTTATTAAAAAATTAGCAAATAATTATAGCATACTACCTATTTTATTATAACTGCTTAAGCGGTCTTAATATAATAAGCCTTAAGTTTACTATTTTATTTTTGTTATTAAAGTAAACTTTGTTATTAAAAAAAATCTATTTTATTATTAATATTTTTATTTTTAATTTTTTTTTGTTTTGTTTTTAATTTTAAATATTATAAAACTAATTTTTTGCTTCTTAAGTAAAGCTTTAAGTTATTAACGTAAACTTTTTTTTAGTTTTTTTAGCTTTATAATATTTATAATTTAAATAAAAACATTTAAAGCTATGCTAAATATTTTAAAAAGTTTTTTTTAAGCAGGTTATAATTTAGTTAACTAAAAGTAGTTTTAATTTATTTTTTTACTACTGCAATAATAAGTGCTAATTAGCTTATTTTTATTTTTTATATACTTTTAAACCTAATTATAAATAGCATATTTAAAAGGTTTTTTATTTAGTAAGTTTTATTTTTTATAGTTAATTATATACTAAAGCATTTAATTTTAGTTTAAATTTTTTTAGTTTATAATTATAGTTAGATTTAGTAGTTAATTAATAAAAATAGCAAAATTTTGTTTTTTAAAAACAAAAGCAACAGGTTAGGTTTTTTAACTAAATATAATTTTTATAAAAAATAAATTTGTTATTATTATAAGTTAAAAGTTAATATGTATTATAATTTATAAAAGCTATAAGAACTACTTTTTTAAGTTAAAATATTTAGTTTATAAAGCTTATTTTTTTAGTTATTAAACAATTTGCTTTATAATTACTTTAATTAGCTTATATGTTTAAAGTATATTAATTAGCTTATGCTTTAAAACAGTACTTTTTTTTTTAAAGTATTTTTTAAATAGTGCTTGTTTTTAAAAAGTATTGTTAGCAAACAATTTTTAAAATTTTTTTAAAATAGCTAAAATTAAATTTTATACTTTAATAATTAAATACTATTTAAGTTTTTTTATAAAAAATACAAATAAAAACTAACTAAAGTAATTAGCTATAACTAGTATATATTTTATTTTGTTAAGCTTAGCTAGCTAAATAAAACTTATATAGTTTATGCTAACTATATTTTAAGGTTATATAATAACTACTTTTTGCTTTACTATTAAAAATAGCTTGTTTTTAACCTCTACATATATATAACACCTTATATAATAAGTAGCTATATTTAAGCTTTTTTTTAACTATTAAAAGTAGCTTATAAAATTTTTTATAGTAATCTTTTTTATATAATGCTTACACTTATTATATGCTTATTGCAACACTACTTTAACCTTTTTTAGTAATATATACTTAAATATACTTTTATTTTTTTTAATCTATTAAAAAAATTAGTTATAGATTTAATAATATATAGCATTATAAATTATTTGCTTTTTTTTATTTTAGCTTAGCTTTTTAACTCTTTTTAGTTTTTTTAATAAATGTATAATTATATTTTAATACTATTTATAGCTTAAATAGTTTTTAAAAAAAAATTTTGCTTCAATTTTTTTTTGCATAAATATTAAAGTAAAAAAGATAATTATATTTATTAATAAGGTTCTGGCCTTAGTAAAAATTTTTAACTTTATAATATATTTAGTATATAAACAAATAAATAATAACTTTTTAAAATAATTTTGTTTTAATAGTTAGCAAGTTAGCTTTTTTAGTTTTAAAAGCTTATTAGCTATATAAATAATTTAACTAGTATTAAGTTAATAAAATATTATAAACTAATATTTTTTTAATTATTTTAACTACTTTGCTATTTTTTTTTTAGTATTTAAATTTAATTTTAATATTTTTAACAAGTTGTAATAGTTAGTATATAATATAATAAAAAAAGAGGATTTAATTACTAGCTATTAGTATTTAGCTAAACACTTAATTATGCTTAGTAGTTTATATTTACTAGTAGTTTATTTAAATTTAAGATTTAAAAATTTTAAAAATATAAATATAAAAATTTTTATTAAAATAACGTTTTTATTAGTGCTTTTTATTTTTAAAAGTTTTAAAGCTAATTAAAAAAGTATTTTGCTTGTTTTTATTAAAAAAGCATTTAAAGCTAGGTAGTATTATTTAGTTAGGTTAAGATTTTTAATTGCTTAGTTTTAAATTTTTATATAAATAAATAAATATAAAAGCTTTTATATGTTTGTTTTTTTACTAAAAAGGTTTTTTTACTTGTTTTTTTTATACTAATAGCTTGCTTTTAAAAGTAAAACTAAATACTATTTTTAAATAAAAGCTTTTTAACATTTTTACTTAGTTAAATATTTTTAGCAAATAAATTTGCAAGTAAAAAATTAGGTAAAAAAAAGATTTAAGTTTTTTTATAGATTTTAAAAAATTTTTTGCTTATTAAGCAACCCTTTTTTAATATTTTAATAAAAGTTTAATTTGTTTTTAAAATAGTTTAAAGCTTAAAATATTAATAAAATTAGCAAAAAGCGTTGTTTTTTTTAGTAACAATTTAATTAGTATAAAAGCAATCTAAAAAAAATAATATAAATAAAAAGAATTAAATAACTTTTTAAATAATTGTTTTAATATATTATAATTGTTAATAAAAATATAAAAAAAAACCTTTTATTTTAAATAGTATTTAATTAAAAATAGTAGGGCTAGGCTTAAAAAATTTTTAAGTAGTAGCTATTTTTTAAAGCTAAAATTTTTTAAGGTATAATAGGTATGCAAAAATTTTATTAACTTTTAAAGCATTTTTTAGCTTATATATTGTTTATTTAAAGCAATAAAACCTGTTTTTAGCTAGTTTTTATATTTAGTTTAAATAGCTTAAAATTTATAGGCTACATCTTTTTAAAAAAATATTTTATAGTTTTTTTAAATTAAAATATAGTATACTTTATTTTAGCTATGCATAAGCTATTAAGGCTTAATAGTTGCTTAGTTAATAAAAATATAATAATAAACAAATTGCTTTTTATTTAAGCAATTTTTATATTTTATTAAGTACTAGGTTTAAGCACTTTATTTAAAAATTTTAAAATAAATAAGTTTAGCTTTTTTTAGCTATAAAAAATTTTTAGCTGCAAACTTTTTTTTTTTTAAAGTATATTTTAGTTATTTTAAGCAAAAAAAAATAATTAATTTATTAACTATAATTATATATTTAATTAAATTATTTTTTTTTATATTACTTAAGCTTATTATAAAACAGTTTTTTTAAGTATAATAAAGGCGTTAAGCTAGCGCTTATTAATTAAAAGTATAGGCCTTATTTTTAATTAAAAGCTTTATTTTATTAAACTACTTATTAATTATAGATTATAGCTTTAATAATAATAATTGCTATTAAGGTTATTATAAAACTTTAAGCTTGCTTTAATTATGTTAGCTTAAAGGTATATAGCTAGAAATAAAAGACTTAAAAATAGTATTTATAGTAGGGATAATTTAAAAAGTTAAAAAATAAAAAGTATTATTTATTTTTTTGCTATTTATAAAAGCTACTTTATAATTTTTTTAAAAAAACTTATTATATTTTAAAAATGCTAAAGCTAAATTTTTATTTAAAATATTATTAAGAGCTAAAATTGTTAGTTTTTAGTTGTTTTAAATATTTATATAACGTAGTGTAGGCTTGTTTTTTAAAAAACGTTTATATTTAAATAAGTTTTTAAACCTGTTGTTTTTAGCTTAATAATTTAATAAAAAATTTTAGGTCTAACTACCTTAGATCTAATTTTTTTTTTTAAAGTAGTTTTTTTTAAAAGTAGTAAAAAGTAGTGCTTAAATAAAAATAAGACCTCTTTTGCTAAAGCTTTTGTTTTAGTTAAGCAAAATATAGTTACTAATTTATAAATTTATATTAAATAAACTTTAGCTGACTAAAATTATTATTATATTATATAAAAGCACTAAATTAGCTTAAGTAAAATAAAAAATTAGATTTTAAAATTATTAAAAAATAATAATAAAGTAGTTAGCAAATATTTTTTTTTTTTTAAATTTTAAGCAATATTTATAATGCTTAAGCTTTTAGCATACTGCTTAAAAGCTTGCTTTAAGACTAAGCTTTTAATTAGTTTTTTAGTTCTAATTTAGCTACTAAAGCTAATTTAGCAATATTAAATATTTTTTTTACTAAATTTTTAGTAGTAGGTTAGCTTTATTTTTTTTTAAAGTTATTATTACTTAATTTTAAATTACTTAAGCTAAATTTTTTGCTGTTTGCTATAAATAAAAAAAATTAAACTAATAGCTTGTTAGCTATTTTTATTATTTTTAATAACAATTTAACTTTAAAAAAATCTTTTAAATTTATAGTAAATAAGGTTTTTTTAATGCTTTAAATTATAATTAAGTTTTAAGCATAATTAATAATAGCTAAGTTATGTTTTAACTATTTTTTTTTTAAAAGTAAATTAAAAGTATAGTTTTAGCTTATTATAAATGCTTTAATAATAAATAGAATTTTTTTAATTGTAAGCTAAAAAATAATATAATAGTAAATAAAAGTAGTGCTATTATTAACTATTTTTAACTTAGTAATTTTTAGTATAGGCTTTTAAATTAAATAAAATAGCTTTATATATTTAAAACTAATTAATTTAAAAAAAATTTGCTGTTTATAAAATATTTTTTTATAAAATGTTTTTTTACTTTTTTATAAAAATATTTAAGGTAGGTTTTTTTATTATTAATATATGCTTAGTTTTAGAAGTTAAAATAAGCAAATAAATTAAGAAGGCTTATAGTAGGTTTAGTTAATGCTAAATAATATTTTTTATTTTTTTTAATATTTTTTGCTTTTTATATTTTTTTTATAAAAAAAAGTTTAATTTTTTTTAGTTAACTAGGCCTATATTATAAAAGATTAGTTAAATAACTAGCTTTAAGTAATTATAAAAAAAGGTATATTTTAAAATATTTAACTAATATAAATTTTTTAGTGCTTTTTATTTTTATATATGTATATAAAAACAATGTTTTTTTGCTAAATAGTTTTTTAAGCCTTAACAAGCTGCTAACTTAGCTTATTATAAAATTTTTTATTTTATATTTAAGGCTTTTTAAAAAAAGTTAAAAATAAAAAAATTCTGCTTGCTTGCTTAAGCTTAGCATATTTTTTTTTAAAGCATTTTAACAGTGTTTTAAAAAATTTAAATTTATTTTTTGCTTTGCTAAATTTTACAAACCTTTAGTAGCTTGCTAAGCAGGCAAAATAAAAACTTAAACTAAATTTTATTTTTGCATTTAAAAAAAAAGCCTTTTAGTTATTTATAATTTATTAAATAGTATTTATTTTTTATAAGTAAGCAGCTTAAACTTAAAAATTTATTAGCTATTAAAGCTAATTATATATTTAGTATTAATATTAGTAACTTAAAAATTTTGCTTAAAAATTTTTTTAAAAAAAAGACTAAGCTTTTTATTTAGTAAGGCATAGTTAAAGTTAGTTAGTAAACTAGCTCTTATTATAATTATAATCTATATTTGCTTTTTTTTTTGCAAATAGTTTTATTTACTTTAAATAAGTATATATGCTATACTTTTTAATCTTATAGTTATAATAAATTATAAAGCGTATTAAATAACTGTTTTTTTATTAGTTCTAGTTTAGTTAATATTTTTAGTTTAGTTTTTTTGTGCTATTTAGTTAAAGCTGGTTTAAAGCAGGCTAGCTTAAAGCTAAGTTGTTTTAAACTAAATATTTTTTGCTTATACTATTTTAGTTTAAAGCTAAATTATTTAAAGGTTTTTTACTAGCTTTATTTTAGCTTAGACCTAGGTTATAATTTTTACGTTTATAGCTACTACGTTTATAGTTTTTATAGTTTAGCTATTTTAATAGCTAGTTATAAAGTTAGTTGTAGTAACTAGTAAAATATATGTATTAAGTTTTAAAAGCATTTAGACCTTTTTTATTAAAATAGTTTTAGTTTTAAGCTAAAACTAAAAGCAAATAATAAAATAGTAAAAAAAACTAATTATTATAGGTGTGCTTTAAAGCATTGCTAAAATTTTTTTTAATTTTTTAAATAATTTAAATTTTTTAGCTTTGCAAGCGTTTTTTTAGTAGTTAACCTAGTTTAAAAACTTACTTTTTTATTTAGGCTTAAAAGTATAAGCAATAATAGTATTAAGTATGTTTTAAAATGTATAAGTGCTTTTAAGCTTACTAAAAAGCTTATCTTGCTTTGTTTTATTAAATAGTTTTTAGCTTTTTTTTAAACCTGTTTATTTTTAACGTGTTTTTTATTATATATATTTTTTAAAACTTAGCTTTAAAGCTTTTTTAGCTAAAAACTATTAGCTTGCAAAAATAACTAATTTGTACGTTTAATATAGGTTATAAAATTTTTTTTTTGTATTTAATTAAAGTTGTTTACTTAGACTTTTAGATTAAGGTTTTAGTTTTTTATTTAAAAAAAAAATCTTATGCTTAGGCTGGTTTTTAATATATTTTAGCTATATTTTTTTTTTGCAAATAGGTAGTAGTACTATTTATAAGCATTTTTTTGTAGTTTTTAATAAAAAACTAAACAATAATAAGTTTTTAAATCTTGTACTAAAGCAGCAAAATTTTTTATTTTTATAATATATAGCTAAATATTATTAATATATTTTTAAAGATTTTCTTTTTACATTTTTTTAAAAAATAAATAAATTTATTATTATAGCTTTTTATAAAGTAATTAAGTTAAAATTACTAAGTATATATAAAAATAAATTATTAAATAAAAATAACATATTTTTTATAGAATTAAAAATAAGGTTTATAAGCGTAATAAAATATAGATCTAAAAAGCTAAGTTTTTAGCTATAACTGTTTAGTGCTAAGTTAGTAAAGTTAGTATATAAAGTATAAAACTTTTTAAAATCTAGTTTAAATAGTATTAAAAGCTTAAAATAAAACTTAAAAGTTTTATAAATAAATTTTTTTACTTTAATATGAGCTTTTTTTGCTTTAATTTGCTAAGGTTGCTTTAATTTGCAAAAATTAAATATAAAAGCTATAATTATAAAAAAAAAAAGACAATAATATAATTATATAAATGTTTTAATAATTAATATTATATAGGTTAAGCAAATTATATAAAAGTAAGCAAGTAAATAAAGTAAGTTTAGTAAAGCAGGTTTTATAGGTTTAATAAGCTAAAAGTTATGTTTTACTTTTTAAATATAAAATTTTTTTTTAAATTTTGTTTTTTTGTTAGCAGCAACAAAACTAAAAAAATTAACTAAAAACAAAAAAAAATAGCTATAACTAAAAAAATTTTAATTGCAAGATTTTTATAACAGCTTTATAACAATTTAGCTTTCTTTTAAAGTTTTTAAAGCTTTTATTTTTTTTTATTTTTTGCTAAAATTGCTAAAAGCTGAGCTACTAAACAATTTTACTATAAATGTTAGTATTAGCAGGCGTAACCTTTAAAGATTTTTGAAAAATAAGGCAAGCTAAATTAAAACTAAGTAAAAAAAAATTTTAATAATATAAAAACTGCAATAAAAAGAAAACATGCAAAGAAGTTTAAAAGATGATAAATTCTTACTAATTATAATATAGGTAAGCAAGGATTATATTAAGTAAAGTTCTGTCTAGCTAGTTTTAAGCAATATCCATTCTACTTATCCACCTAACTTAGACCCACTAATACCCCTACAATATAAATTTTAAAAATATAAAAAAATAATATAATTAATATATATAATAATTAATATATTCTATGGCCATATTTGCTACCCGGCCAAATTTGCTACTTTTTCTTACCTTTGTACAAATAATCTTTTATAACTTAATTATATAATAAAAAATTAATTTAAACTATTAAAAATTAAATTTGCTAAATGTTTTTATTTTATTTTAATATATTTGCGCATTATAGCTAGGCTTGCTATATATTTTATAGCGTTGCGCGCAAGTTTTTTTTTTATATAACTACTACTTGCACACCGTTTTGCTATTTTTTGTGCAGTAGCTGTTTTAGCAGCTAATAACTTTTTTATATTTTATATATAAAGTAATTTTTTATTTTATAATTTTGGTTTTTTTATATAGCAATATTAACTAAGTTAATTATTTACTATATAAAAAGTTATAATTTTTTTATTAATAAAGCTATATAATATATAATAGCTATTATATTATATATAATTTGCTATATACTTTTAATAATATATATTAACAAACTATTTTAATACTATATAATAAAATATGTAATAAATATAAACTAAAATATTATATTTTATATATTATTTAAAATAATAAATTGCTAAAATAAAAGCAAGCTATTAAATAAAGCTTTAATTATAAAAGTAGTTAAATAAAAATTTAGATAAGCAATAATATATTTTAAGTTATATAGCACTAATTTTACTTTTTAAAAACTTTTTTATATGTTAGCTTTAATTATTAATATATTAAACGTATTAAAAAACGTAAGTAAAAAATCTTTTTTTAATATTTATATAATATATGCTTATATTAAGTATTTAATTTTTTTAATATAACTATTTTAAAAAGCTAAAATAGCTAATATTAAAAAGCTAAAGCTTATATAATAAATACGCTAATATATAAAGCATAATAATATTATTATTTATATAATACTTTTTAAAATTATATAAATAGTAGTTTTTATAGCTATTAAAAATTAAAAGTTAGTATATACTTTTTATATAACTATTTATATATTAATTAAAATATTAAACTTAATTAATATTTTATTTGTTTATTATTTAGCTATTTTTTATACTTATAATAATATAAAGATTAAATAATAAAATGCTTTTATATTAAAATAATACATAGGTTTTTTTTATAATAATAATATATAATAAAGTAATATAGCTATATAATAATATAGCTTAAATAATTATAGCTTATTTATAATTGCTTTACTATACTACTTTTAAATTTTTTATATAATTAAATATAGTTATAATTATTTTAAACAAAATTTTGCTTATAATAAACCTAGTTTTATTAAAATTACATATATTTTTTTTTAAACTTTATATTTTATTATTATATTTTATATAAAAGCAACCTACTTATAATATTTAAATAAACTTTTATATAAAATGCGCTAGTAATTAATTTAATAATTTAAATATATTATAAAATCTAGTTATTATTATATAAAAATAAAAGTTTAATTTTTGCTAACATATTTTTTATTATATAACTTTAGCAATTAGTTAGCTATATTTTTAATATTACTATGCTTAAATAAAAATAATTGCATAACAAAGTTAAATATATATTATATAATAGCTTGCTTTTTAAATTTAATAAGTTTTTAATTATTAATAAACTTATTATATATTATTATATAACTATATTTTTAGTTAAAAAAGGTTATATATAATATATTATAAATTTTAGCTATATATTAAACATTTAGTTTTAGGTTTATATAAATTGCTTAGAGCGCAAAAATAATATTAAACTTTTTTTAAAAGCCTACTATAATAGGTAGTAAAAATATAGTAAATTAAAAGTTATGTGTACAAAGGTAAAAAAAAGTGGCAAATATGGCCGGGTAGCAAATATAGCTATAAAATATGTTAATATAATAATATTATTATTAATAGCTTTAATAATAGCTTATTTTAATGTTTTTAAATAGTTTATTATTAAAATAAGCTTATTAGCTAAAATAATATATATATATAAAATAGCTACTAATTTATTTAATAAAATACTTTTAAATATTAGTTTATAATTAATATTATTTTTAAAAATATAAAAAACTTGTTGTATTAAAATATTATATAAGCGCTTAAAAAAACTATATAAAATATAATAATTATATTTAAACTTAAAGTTAATAAATTAAAAATAGTTTATTATTTTAAAATAATTATTATTATATTTTAAAAAGTAATAATATTATCTTATATATATTTATAAAAAAGTAATATTAAAAATATTAAATATAAAAAGTAGTATAAATAAATTAAATAAGTATATAAATAAATATTAACCTAAGCAATTTTATATTTTAATTAATTTATTTATTAAGCTTAATAAAAATAAAGTAAAAAAACTTAGTTTAAAGCTTTTTATTTAAAATATTATTAAAAAATTTTATAATAATAAAAAGCTTTAACTTATATTACTTAATTAAAAACTTAATAAAATATATATTATATAGTAGCAAAAAGCTGTTAAAATTTATAATATATTAAAGGCTATTTATTATTAATAATATTAATAAAAAACTAAAAAAGTTTATTAATAATTTTATATAAATAATAAAAAAAATTTATTTTATTTATTAAAATAATTTTTAAAAACAATTTAAATTATTAAGCTTTTAAAATATTTTTTAAAACTAATAAATATAACGTATTTTACGGCCATATTTGCTACCTGGCCATATTTGCCACTTCTTCTTACCTTTGTATGCATAACTTTTGATCTACTATATCTTTATTACGTACTATAGTAGGCCTTTAAAAAGAGTCTAATATTATTCTTGCGCTTTAAGCAATTTATATAAACCTAAAACTAAGTATTTAACGCGCAGCTAAAATCTATAATATACTATATATAACCCTTTTTAACTAAAAACGCGGTTATATAATAATATTTAATAGGTCTACTATTAATTAAAAACTTACTAAATTTAAAAAGCAAGCTATTATATAATATATACTTAACTTTATTATGCAATTATTTTTACTTAAGCATAGTAGTATTAAAAATATAGCTAACTAATTGCTAAAGTTATGCAATAAAAGACGCGTTAGCAAGAACTAAACTTTTATTTTTATATAATAACAACTAGCTTTTATAATATATTTTAATTACTAAATTAATTACTAGCACGTTTTATATAAAGATTTATTTAAATATTGCAAGTAGTTTGCTTTTATATAAAACATAATAGCAAAATATAAAGTTTTTAAAAAAATATATATATAACTTTAATAAAACTAGATTTATTATAAGCAAAATTTTATTTAAAATAGTTATAACTATATTTAATTATATAAAAAACTTAAAAGCAATATAGCAAAGTAATTATAAATAAGCTATAGTTATTTAAGCTATTTTATTATATAGCTATATTATCTTACTATATATTATTATTGCAAAAAAAAACTATTTGTTATTTTAGTATAAAAGCACTTTATTGCTTAATAGTTAAATTATTATAACTATAAAAAATAACTAAACAATAAATAAGCAAAGTATTAATTAAGTTTAATATTTTATTAATATATAAGTAGTTATATAAAAAGCATATATTAACTTTTAATTTTTAATAGCTACAAAAGCTATTATTTATATAAATTTAAAAAGTATTGCAAAAATAATATTATTATTATACTTTATATGCTAGCACATTTATTATATAAGTTTTAGCCTCTTAATATTAGCTATTTTAGCTTTTTAAAACAGTTATATAAAAAAAAAATTAAATACTTAATATAAGCATATATTATGCATATATTAAAAAAAGATTTTTTACTTGTATTTTTTAACGCGTTTAACATATTAATAACAAAAGCTAACGTATAAAAAAGTTTTTAAAAAGTAGAATTAGTGCTATATAACCTAAATTATATTATTGCTTAGCTAAATTTTTGTTTAACTACTTTTATAATTAAAGCCTTATTTAATAGCTTACTTTTACTTTAGCAATTTATTACTTTAAATAATATATAAAACATAATATTTTAGTTTATATTTATTAAATATTTTATTATATAATATTAAAATAGCTTACTAATATATATTATTAAAAGTATATAGCAAAGTATATATAGTGCAATAGGTATTATGTATTATTTAGCTTTATTAAAAAAAAAGGTTGCAACTTTTTATATAGCAAACAACTAACTTAGTTAACGTTGCTATATAAAAAAAATAAGATTACAAAATAAAGGATTACTTTATATATAAAATGCAAAAAAGTTATAAGCTGCTAGGGCAGCTGCTGCGCAAAAAATAGCAAAAAGGCGTGCAAGTAGTAATTGTATAAAAAAGCAAAAAACTTGCGCGCAACGCTATAAAATATGCAGCAAGCCTGGCCATAATATGTAAGCATGTTAAAATAAAATAAAAATATTTAGCAAATCTAATTTTAAATATTTTAAATTAATTTTTTGTTATATAGTTAAGTTATAAAAGATTATTTATACAAAGGTAAAAAAAAGTAGCAAATATGGCCAGGTGGCAAATATAGCCGTGGGATACGTTATAAAAAGCTATTTATTAAGTATTAAAAAATAAAACTAGTTATAAATAAATAAAATATATATAATAATAAACATATAAATATTTTAAAAAAATATAGCAAGCTTAATAAAATTTTAAATAAATTATTTAAATAGCTTTTAATTATTATTTAATTTTTAATATTATATAAAATATTTAGCTTAAAAATAAAAACAGTATTATATATAACTTTAAAAATTATAAGCTTTAAAATTATTATAATATTAATATATTAATAATATTAAAAAATTAATTTAAACATAATATATAATATTAAAAAAAACTTTAAAATGAAAATAATTATAAAGTAATAAATAGGCTAAAAATAAATAATAATAAAAGTTTTAAAAATTTTTAAATAATTTTAAAGCTTTATTAAATAATTATATTAATTAAAAATAATATTAATATATTTTATAGCTATATTTTTTACCCCGCTATATTTACTACTTTTTTTTACCTTTGTATAAATAACTTTAAATTTACTTTATTTTTACTACCTACTATAGTAAGCCTTTAAAAAAAGTTAATAGTATTTTTGCTCTTTAAGCGCTTTATATAAAATTAAAATTAAGTATTTAATATATAGCTAAAATTTATAATATACTATATATAACCCTTTTTATTTAAAAACGCAGTTATATAATAATATTTAATAGGTCTACTAATAATTAAAAACTTATTAAATTTAAAAAGCAAGCTATTATATAATATATACTTAGCTTTGTTGCGCAATTGTTTTTATTTAAGCATAATAATATTAAAAATATATATAACTAATTGCTAAAGTTATACAACAAAAAATGTGTTAGCAAAAACTAGACTTTTACTTTTATATAACAATAACCAGCCTTTATAATGCGTTTTAATTGCTAAATTAATTACTAGCGCATTTTATACAAAAATTTGTTTAAATACTCTAAATAGTTTACCTTTATATAAAACATAATAATAATTAACGCTTTATTTAGTAGCCTACCCTTACTTTAATAATTAATTATTTTAAATAATATATAAAACATAATATTTTATTTAGTTTATATTTGTTAAAAGTTTATTATATAATATTAAAATAGGTTGCTAATATATATTATTAAAAGTATATAAAAAATTATATATAGTACAATAGCTATTATATATTATTTAGCTTTATTAAATAAAAAGGTTATAACTTTTTATATAGCAAACAACTAACTTAATTAATATTGCTATATATAAAAAAAAAAACTATAAAATAAAAGATTATTTTATATATAAAATATAAAAAAGTTATAAGCTGCTAAAGCAGCTGCTGCGCAAAAAATAATAAAAAAGCATATAAATAGTAGTTGTACAAAAAAGTAAAAAATTTGTGCGCAACGCTATATAATATACAGCAAGCCTAGCTATAATATATAAATATATTAAAATAAAAAAGATATTTAGCAAATCTAATATTAAATAGTTTAATTTAATTTTTTATTATATAGTTAAGTTATAAAAAATTATTTATATAAAGGTAAAAAAAAGTAGTAAATATAGCTAAGTAATAAATATAGCTATAAAATATATTAAATATAATTTTTTTTTTTTTATAAAATAATTAAAAAAAATTTGTAATTATTATTTTTAATATAAAGAAGCTTAAAGGCTTAATAATAATTTTTTTTTATTTTTTAAAAAAACAT
>Ga0247782_1000538_pt1 | contig 18261 bp, 4 predicted proteins | sample UWRJL019104C5_FD_179928 | JGI IMG/M metagenome (GOLD analysis project Ga0247782, IMG submission 179928) | Plant litter microbial communities from Arlington Agricultural Research Station in Wisconsin, United States - UWRJ-L019-104C-5 | ecosystem: Environmental > Terrestrial > Plant litter >...
ATTGCTTAAAATAAATATAGTTTATAAATTTTAACTTTTAGTTATTAAAAAGATTAAAAAAAAAGATTAAAAAAAATAAGTTATAATAAAAATTAAAAATAAATAAAAATAAAGTATTAAATAACTTTAGCTTTAATAATATATTTTATAATAAAATAAAAAGTAAAAACAAAATTAATAACCTAGCTTATTAAAATTGCTTTTATAAGTTTTAATTAATAATATAAAATATATTTAAATAAACATTATTAAAAATAAATTTTTATTTTAAATTAATTACTATTATATTAAAAATTTTTAAATAAAAAATAATGCTTATATTTTTAAAAAACTATTTATAATATAAAAAAAAATATATATATAAAATAGATTAAATTGCAAAAAAATAAGTAATATATTATTTAACTTAACTATATAATAATAGCAAGCAAAACTAAAAAACTTAAATTAAAAAATACTAAAATAATATGTAACAAATATTAATAATATATAAAATATTATTATAAAAGCATTAATATAAACTAAAAATAAAAAAATAGCTAAAAATAAAATAATTAAGCTTAATAAAAATTTTTATGCTATAAACTATAAAAATTAAAGCTAAAAATAAATATTTTAAGTTATACTAATATAAATTAAAATACTACAAAGTTTAAATATAATATAGTATACTTTTTATAAAAAAGTAATATAAAAATAATTAATTGCTTTATTTATTATGCTAAATTATTTTAAAAAAAATAAATAAGTACTAATATATAAACAGTAGACCTACTACTAATATTAGCAATAAACTAGTAAAATTAATAAAAGAAAAACTTTAAATATGCTTATATTTTTTTAAAAAAAAAGTATTAAAAAAGCTATATTATTAAAGCTTTACTTACTATATTAAAAATAAAAAGCTAAAAATATTAAATAAAGCTTATAGCTATATTAAAGTTTGCAAGCGCTAATATTAATAGCACTATATTTTATTTAGCTTTAAAATTTAAAATTAGCTAAAACTTAATTAAAATAAAAAGTATTTAAAATAAACAAAGTTTTATAAAAGCTAAACATTAAGTATAGCAAACAATAAATATTTTAGTAATTAATAAGTATAATATAATATTTAATATAAACTTATATAATATTAATTTTTAGCTATAGCAAGCTAAAAAATAAAACTATAAAAAGTTTAGCAAAATTTTTATATTAATTTTTTTATAATAATTTTTATTAGTTTAAGCTAATAACTAAAATATTATTTATATTTTTAGCGCTAGTTATTTATATTATATAAAAAATATATAAAAACAAAAAAAAAATTTAGCCCATGCAAAGCAAAAAATAAAAAAATAAGTAGTATTTTAAATATTGTTTATAAAAAAAGTTTACTATAGTTATAATTTTTAACTAATAAATGCAAACTTTTAATTTTAGCTATGCTACATTATTTTAATAATTATAAAAAAAAAAGCAAATAATTAATAATGCTTAATTTTTAAATAATAAGTTAGCAACTAAAAAAATAATTATACTAAATAACTTTATTAAAGCAATTATTTTATTAAACTAAATATAAAATAGCTTTAATATTTAAAAAGCTATTTAGTTTGCTTATTAATAAAAACAACGTTTATTTATTTTTTTATTAAAATATAAGCTAGCAAAATAAATATAAAAAAAAAAGTGTTAAAAAATATATTTATTAAAATAAATAATAGCTTTATAAAAATTTTTGCTTATTTTTTTATTATATATAATATACTTATAGCTATTATAAAAAATAAATATTAAAAATTTAAAATTATTAATAGTACAAAGTACTAAGTATAAAAGTTTATTTTAAACCTTAAAAAATATATTTATAAACTAGCTTTTAAAGTAATAATAATTACTAAACTAGTAAAAGTTTGCTTTATATTATTGCTTACTATATAGTACTTATAACTTATTGGTTTGCTTTATAATATTGTTTTAGTTTTTTTATATAATTTTTATGCTTAGCGCTTTATATTAACTAAACTATTATAACTATATTTATGTTTTAGCTTTTTATTAATGCTAACATTTACTATTATTTACTATAAAACATAAAGTTAAACTTATAATAAAACATACTTTAAAATTAGCAGCAAAAAAATAAATAAAGCAAAAATTATAAGAACTTATGTTTAGCTTTTATAATTATTAACTAAAAATAAGCTTAATATATTATTATTAATAAACTTAAACTAATATATATTATTGTAAATTTTATAAAAATATAAATAAGCACTTAATTAATTAGCAAAATTAAATAAAAAAACATATAGCTAAATATTATAAAATAAAGCTAGCACAAGTATATATAAATTGCATAAAAAAATTTATTATTAAAAATAATAAAAATAAACTAATTTTTTATTTTAAAATAATAATACTTTTTTAGCTAACTTATTTATTTTTTTATAACTTATATAAAAAGTAAGTAAACTTGCTTATAAACTTTTTATTTAACTTTTTTAGCTATTTTAATATAGTTAAGCTAAAAACTTATACTATGTTTTATTAGTAGTTAAAATTTTAAATATTATTACTTTTTATAAAAACTTTATATTATATATATTATTAGTTTTAATATTTAAAAGCAAACAAATTTATAATATTATTACTTTTATAACTTTTAATAATAATAAAAGCTGTTAGCTTTTTTTAAAAAATAAAAGTAGTAGCAAACAACTTTTTTAAAATAAAAGCTTATATAGCAAAATTTATTTAGCAAATAATATTAATAATAATATTATAAAAGTTATTTTTTATATAAGTATAATTAAAAAATTAGTATTTTTTAACTATAATAATAATATTTTATTTTAAATTAATATGGTAGCTAAAAAAAATATAATAGTTAGCTTATAAAAAATATGCTATAAAATTAAACTTTAAAATAGATAATTTTATTATAAAAAGCATAAATATAATAAATAAAAATAGTAAAAAAAAAAAGATTAAATAATAAGTTTTTAGTTTTAAAAATAGTTAGTATAAAAAATTATATAAAACTAGTACTATATAAGGTTAGCACTATAAGTATATTTACTATATTAACTTTATTAGCAAAATTTTTTAAATTTGTGCAGGCTTTAATAACTAAACGCTAATAGTTATATAAGTTATAGCATATATATAGTTATTATATTAGTAGCATATTTAAGCTTTTTTCGTAAAAAAAATATATATATATATATATTTAAAATTATTAAGCTATAGTTAAATTAAGTTTAATAATATAATTTTATTATTAAAAAAAGCAAAAATATAGTAATTAAAGTTAGTAAAAGTAGCTAAATATTATTTAAAAAACAAAAACAATAAATTTATAGTAAAAAAATTAATAAAAAAAATAAAGTAGTCTAGCTAGCTATAGTTATAAAAAATATAAATTAAAATATAAATTTTTTTTTTTAAAAAAAAAAAAGTAACTTAAAATAAATAAGTAGTTAAGCAAATTATAAGTATTAATAAGTTATTAGCACTTAAATAATTTAAAAAAAGCTTAAAAGTTAACATAAAAATAGCAAGTAAATAAAGTAGCAAGTATAACTTATATATAATAGTTAAAATATAAAAATAAATATATTATATGCTTAGTAATATATACTTATAATAAGTAAAAATTATATAATTAAAAAAAATATAAAACATTATATATATAGTAAAAAAAGCAGCTATATTAATATAAAAATATATAAAAACGTTTAAAAGCTAGCTAGTATATAAGTATGCTATATATATATATAAATTTTTTAAAAAAATAAAAACATATAAAAAAAAAACGTAAGCGCTTTATAGTAACTATATTAAGCAAACTATTATATAAAGTAATAAAATGCTTACTTATATTATTTTAAAATAATATAGTAAATAAAGTTAAATATATAAGTAAATATATAAGTAAAAGTGCTAGCTAGCTATAGTAGCTAAAATTAATATAAAAAAAAAAAATTTTTTTTAATAAAGCAAAAAGGTAAGCATATATTTAACTTAATAAAATAATAAGTTTTATAACTAGTAAAAAATAATAAAAAGCATAGTTTTATAATAAAGTAGTTAAGCAAAAAAATATATATATATTTAATTAAAAAATAAAGTAATAAAGCAAAAAAATAAAAAAAGCAATTATAAATATAATAAAATAAAAATTAATTATAAATTAAAAAATTAATTTTTTTTTAATAAGCTATATATTATTTATTTAAGTATAGCACTAGTTATTAATTAAATAATAATATACTATTATTTACGTAATGTTTTTAAAAAGCAGCTTTATTAAATTATTTTTTGCTAAGCGTTATTAAGCAAACTAAAACATTATTATTTAGCAAGTTAAATAATTTTTTTTTGCTTTACTTTAGCTTTTTTTTACTTAATTTTAAGCACTATTATTTTATTTTTTATTATAAAGTTTTTATTTTTTTATTTAATAATTCTTTATCTATAAAGTTTTAAATAGCTTTATTAATTTAATTGTTTAAAATATTGTTTAACTAAGTAATTTGTTTGCAGAGCCTTATAGTATGGTCTTGCAATGCCTTATGGTATGGCCTTGTAGGGCCTTATAGTAGGTGCGGCAGCCGTGGCTGAGTAGGGCTTGGGCCTGTGGCTGGGCCAAGTCAAGGTCAAGACCTCGCACCTTTGCCTTGGCCTTTGAGCTCCTAGAGAACTTGGCGTTGGCTTGGCATTGCCAAAAACGGCAATATTTTTTCCTAATCGGGCCCCCAGAAAAGTATAGAAAGTTTGGGGAAGATACCCCTTGTTAAAACGAGGGCACTCTTAACATAGGTCCTTTATGGGTCCCTCATTTAACCAATATCTTGGATAAGTCTATACCCCTTATAGTTAACAGTAGTATTCATCTTATAGTTGTTGTTGCAGCAACGTGTGTCTCAGGCAAATTTGTATAAGGGATCATCCTTAACTACCTGTTTGGCTAATATACCGTATAAGGCCATACCCCTTATATTTGACAAAAAGTGTGTTCTTCATGCTATTAAGTGTGAAGTAATGCTCTCTGCTTAGCACGTCCTCCCTCAACCTTAGTGTCTGCCAGTGCATTTTCTCAGTATATATCTCTGCATTCCAGATAATACTATATAGTATAAATGTTCGTGGCCTTTTTATATGTACGTACTAAGTATAGGGTTAACCAAGGGTATTTATTTCATCTATATCTCTTCTCCTGTAAAAGAGGAAGCTATGCTAGGTCGGACGAAAGGGTATTTATATACAAAGGAGCGGTGTACGCGTGTTGGTGACGGTCCGTACCTGGCTGTCAGTCTCTAGCCGAAGTATAGCCGTACGAAAGGGAACATCCTGTTCCTGCCGCTGAGCAGTAACCATCGTACGGCAGTCACTGTTCCAACAAAGGAAGCAAATTTATACTATAACTAGAGACACGGGGAACAAAGTTCTCTGGAACAACATTTAGACCACTATAAATTGACAAAACCTTTCCTGCCGACTAGTCTAGCCTGGCCTAACTAAATAGGAGTTCCGGGTGACAAGCAGGATCCGTGAAAATGTACGTACATGCCACCAGGCTTAAGCAAAGAAGTAAAGACAAAAACAGCATCATTGAACCAAGTGATGGGACTGGCTATGTTGCTTCGTCAATCTGCGTCCACACAGGCGTTGTAGGGGCACTGAAAATCCCAACCATGCGGTCATTTTCCTTAACCGCCGTATTAACTACCTTCGTCTTCAACTCTCGATCTTTCTGCACCTGATTGACCAGTAAGGCATCCTTGAGGTTCTCTTTCTCCATGTTCGATTTAACCGCTTGGCAGTCGTAAATAAATGTGGCGCCAAGAAATGGTGTGTGCAATTTATAATCGCTCCAGGCCTGCTTGACCCGCCCTTCTCGTTTGATGTTGCAATTAGGGCCTTCGACGATCCACTCGGCGGTCTTTCCCTTCACCGCCTTGCCGAACGTGGGGGTGACCATATGCGCGGTAGAGTAATTGCAGGTCGAGCGGTTGAACATCATGATTCGACCTGTCTTGTTCGGCTCGGGATGATCAAGTTTGCTGGGGTCTGGCGACTCGACGATGCAGGTAATCAGGTCGCCCGAGTTGATCTCGAAGTTTGTGAGCCGGATAGGTGGGGCCGGAATCCACTCCACCCAGGCGTAGGTTTCGTGGGTGGTAGTCTGCCGGGGGGAGACAGTACAGTTCACCGTCGTGCCCGCCTGCAGTACGTGGGCGTTATTGGTATGATAACCGTCGATGCCGACCCATGTAGCAGAGCGATAATTCCTGTTCTTCCAGCCCCATTCGGTCCAGTCGACTGTCAACGGGTACGCCCTCGGGACGATCCAGGATCCTTCCACTTGCGTATATGGATTATTCTCGGCATCGGAATTGATGTCGACAGCACCAGCCCATCTATTGCTGACTGGGCCGCCCGCATACTCGTCCGGAGGAGCATCTTCGACAACGTCGAACTTAGGGGCAATGAAGGTACGCGCATGATTCATCAAGTGTTGCCACTTGTCATAGTCTTCTGGGTGGGTGTGCCTGTTGGGCGACAGAGGAAGGCCGTGCTTGATCAGCGTCTCGTTATCGGCTTGAAAAGGATCAAACCCAGTCGGCGGAGCGCTAGGTACATGAATTGAACCAATGAAATCATTAGTCATTTGGATGCTGGATTGAGGATCCATGGCGTCTAATTTATATGGTAGGCCTAGGTGTGTATCGTCCAAAAGAGATAGAAGTAATGACAGGTTCGTTTGGTGTTTGGTGTTTGGCCTTCGTGAATAAAAAAACAGCGAGGTGATGGGAGAATCATGAAGAGCAGGACTGAGTTAAGATATAGATTGATTTGGACATAGTGAGGCTTAAGTACTTTCTGAGAATGTCCATCCATGAGTCCTCTAACCTAGCTTGGGGTTAGTGATTAGAAATGCTAGGCGGGGTGGCTACACAAGTAATACTGTAACTGTTGCATAACGTAAGTGTAGACAGGCTCTGACACTTTGGTACTAAACCATGCACGAAGACTACGGCATAAACTGCGACTTTACAAGGACATTGTGCATAATATCTGGTGCCTAAGTGAGAAAGGGGTGGTCAGCGGGCTTATCATCAAGATTATCAATAAAACTAATATCTGTTAGACGTTTCGATGTGAGCATAGCTGCTATAGTAAGCTAAACCACCTGGTCGCGGGATATACCCTCGCGGGCTACCCTGGTCACTTATCCAGCCCCGGCCATCCATATTCCGAGATCTTGAGTGAGGTTCTTGTCACGCAGCTGTCCAATCGTCCCCTATATCCTCGAGTGCAGAGAGTGTGATTACCCTGCAGCTGCAGTGATCAATATCACCCAGCAAGACAATAATTCTAGACGAGTAATGCTGCAACCCCCCTGCCAGGAAATGCCTTGCATCAGAATTCACGTGCAGACACCAATGGACGAGGGTTGATGCCGTCATGCCTAGGGCGACTGGTATTGATTTGTTCCGCTCAACGACCCCTCTCCTCCGTTCTTGCTGTCTACTTATCCTGCATGTTGCGGGGCCAGCCTAGCTCACCCATAGTCCTCTCATCTGACGTGGCAAGTGGGAGCATATACACCTCCGTGTACGAACCGCGTACGCCAGTGCATGACATGGAGCAGAGGTTAGTGATGTATGCGTGTGTGTGAGAGAGCGCGTGCATAGTATACGCAGTTAGTCGTTGAAACGTGTGTTAGACCGGCAGGGAATATGCCCATCAAAGTTCGTTAGTTCATTCCACATGCGGTGGAAATATCTAAACATGTGACTGGACTATTTGGACGCCAGTTGAGGAATTCTTTTAGCCTAATTGGATACTCAAGTCGACCTCCTAATTGAAATGCCATTTCGGCTCCCCGAATTACAAGCCGAAGCCAACAGGAGGCTGGTACAGTAAAGTAATCTGAAGGAAGGGTGACAGTTCCGGTTGGGCTGAGCCGTGCGATCCATCTGGACCTGTCATGATAGACACTCCTATATCTCAGCCTCTCTTGCACCAAGAGATAGAGAAGGAAGAAGAGGGATGGAGGGAAGTCGATGGAGACAACAGGATCGTCGCCGCATTGTCGCATCGCGCGGTATTGCGGGTGGCTGACCTCTCTCGCTGGCGTGGTTCTCCAGCGGCAATACTTCCTTGCGGTGCATGTGCTGAGCAACCCCCCCACCCCAACTATCGCATGGTCGGTTGCATGTGTGCTGCTATTTTAACACAAGCGCCGTGCAAGTATAGCGGGCCTTTTGCCCGAGCGATGCGAAGAGGAATTTCAAGTGCAACACCAGCTCTGGGATCACTTTCCTGTCTGCTCCAGCCCCTTGTTGGCATGGAGCTATCCTAGGCCTAGACCCGCGACCCTCGATTAGCGGTACGGACGTCTTGTCGGCCTCTGCCGTACTACTGTCTATACCAGCCAACCACTGATGAAGGACATGGTATAGGTGCGGCGTCACACCTACAAACTGTGAAAGGAGGCTGGATGTTACACATAACAGCTTTGTATGAGGACTAATCGGGTACCTATCTTACTGACTCATCAGAGGTTGAAATGGGCTCAATAGGCACCTTAGTTGTCAGATATAAGGGAAGTCATAAGTGGGTTGAATGTGTAGTATTGTCGTGATTGATTGATGAGTCTGTCATGTGTGTGTGACTGTTGTGCTAGGCAAATTTATATGGGGGCCCTTGTACTCCCAACATGGGTCCCTCATGTACGGTGGCCCATAAGGGGAACTGTTCAAAAACAATTTTTGGTGCTATAGGTATACACTTAGTGGTTGTATTAAGGCCATCTAGGTAAATATTAAAGCATATATATAGTATTTATTAAATATAATAGTTAACGTATCCTATAGGTTAATTGCACACCTAGGTTAATTGCACACCTAGGTTAATTGCACACTTTTTTAACCTTTATATAAATAATTTTTAACTTATTATATTTTTACTATATATAATAGTAACTTTAAAAAGTAAGCTATTATATAATATATATTTAACTTTATTATATAATTATTTTTATTTAAGCATAATAGTATTAAAAATATAGTTAACTAATTATTAAAGTTAGTTATATAATAAAAAATATATTAATAAAAACTAAACTTTTTTTTTATATAATAATAACTAGTTTTTATAATATATTTTAATTGCTAAATTAATTATTAACACGTTTTATATAAAAATTTATTTAAATATTATAAGTAGTTTGCTTTTATATAAAATATAATAGTAAAATATAAAGTTTAAAAATATATATATATATAACTTTAATAAAATTAGATTTATTATAAGCAAAATTTTATTTAAAATTATTATATTTATATTTAATTATATAAAAAATTTAAAAGCAGTATAATAAGGCAATTATAAATAAGCTATAATTATTTAAGCTGTTTTATTATATAGCTAGTTATATTATTTTGCTATATATTATTATTATAAAAAAAAAGTATTTATTGTTTTAATATAAAAGCACTTTATTACTTAATATTTAAGTTATTATAACTAACTATAAAAAATAGCTAAATAATAAATAAGCAAAGTATTAATTAAGTTTAATATTTTAATTAATATATAAGTAGTTATATAAAAAGTATATATTAACTTTTAATTTTTAATAGCTATAAAAGCTATTATTTATATAATTTTAAAAAGTATTATAAAAATAATAATATTATTATACTTTATATGCTAGCATATTTATTATATAAGCTTTAGCTTTTTAATATTAGCTATTTTAGCTTTTTAAAACAATTATATAAAAAAAAAATTAAATACTTAATATAAGCACATATTATAACTATATATATTAAAAAAAGATTTTTTATTTATATTTTTTAATATGTTTAATATATTAATAATAAAAGCTAACATATAAAAAAGTTTTTAAAAAGCAAAATTAGTGCTATATAATTTAAAATATATTATTGCTTAACTAAATTTTTATTTAACTACTTTTATAATTAAAGCTTTATTTAATAGCTTGCTTTTATTTTAGCAATTTATTATTTTAAATAATTTATTAAATATTTTATTATATAATATTAAAATAGCTTGCTAATATATATTATTAAAAGTATATAGCAAATTATATATAGTATAATAGCTATTATATATTGTTTAGCTTTATTAAAAAAAAAAGGTTATAACTTTTTATATAGCAAACAACTAACTTAGTTAATATTGCTATATAAAAAAAATAAAATTATAAAATAAAAAATTATTTTATATATAAAATATAAAAAAGTTATAAGCTATTAAAGCAGCTGCTGCGCAAAAAATAGCAAAAAGGCATACAAATAGTAGTTGTATAAAAAAGCAAAAAACTTATGCGTAATGCTATAAAATATGTAACAAGCCTAGCTATAATACGTAAACATATTAAAATAAGCAAAAAACATTCAGTAAATTAGATTTTAAATAGTTTTAATTAATTTTTTATTATATAATTAAGTTATAAAAAATTGTTTATATAAAGGTTAAAAAAAGTGTATAATTAACCTAGGTATATAATTAATCTATAAAATATATTAAGCATAGTTTAAAAACTATTAAATAATTTTATATTTAATAAGCTTTATATAAAGTTGCTTATATTTTATTTTTTATTATATATACTTATATTTAATTTTATAAAAAGTTATATATATATTATTTTTTTACTATATATATTTATATTAGTTTATAATGCTTTATTATAAAACTATTAAAAACTTATATGCTTTACTTTAATTATTATAAATTGTTTTAATTATAATATTTTATTTTAAATAATATAATTTAGTTTGCTAAATATTATTAACTTTAATAATAAATTTTCTATTTAATTTATTGTTTAAAAGGTTTTAGTTTTGTATATTTAAAAAAATATAATAATAATATTTATTGTTTTTAAAAGTATTGCTTAATTATTTATAGTTAAAAAAATATATATGCATTTAAAAGCTAACAAAAAATGCTTTTATGCTTATTTATTATAAAAATAATAAAAATAATATATAATAATAAAATTTTTTTTTAATAAACTAATATAATGTGCTAGAAAACTTATACTTAATATATTTTATAATTTAACTTAAAATTATACTATATATTTAAAACATAATAATATGTTTTATATTATTAATAAGCTATTTAATAAATATAACGTATCTTATAGCTATATTTGCTACCTAGCTATATTTGCTACTTTTTTTTTATATAAAAAACGTTTATGTACAACTTTATAACTTAGCTAATATTAATGCTATAATAATATAAGTAGTACTAATTAATTTATAACTAAATAAAAAGTTTAAATATAATCTTTTTATATTTATAATATTTTTATTTAGCAAGTTATTAAGTAATATATTAAGCTTATATTATATTATAATATAAATATTATAATAGTATATAACTTATATTATTATTATTACTAAATAATCTGCTTAGCTATCTTATAGCGCAGCTATTTTATATTTTATTTGCAAGCAAAAACTGTTTTAAAAAACCTTTTAAAGTATACTAAAAGGCTTGCTAAGCTTTTTAAAGCTTTTAAAGCGCTCTTTTAACTAAATAAAATGCTTGCGCTGCTTATATAAAGCTTTTATTACGTTTTTTTTTATTTATATATTAAATTTTTATTTCGTTAAGTTTAATACAAAAAAAAAAAAAAAAAAAAAAAAAAAAAAATTTATTTTATATTTTTTTTTTTAAACTTTTTTAAATTAATTAATTTTAATAAAAAAAAAAAAAAAACAAATAAAATATAAAAGCTTAGTTTATACTTTATTTTATAAGCTTTTTAAAATTAATAAGCTTATTAAAGTTAACTTTATAAAATGGTTTTAAATTTTTTAAGCAACTATTATAAGCTTTTATAAGCTTTTTTAATTTATTTAGCTAAATTATATATTATAAGCTTTTTAATATAAAAAAACTATTAAACTATAGCTAAGTTTATTTTTAATTTTAAGCAAGCTAAAGTAAGCTTTTAATATAGCTTTTTATATTTATTATTTAAAAAGCTATAACTAGTTTAAAATAATATAAACTACTATTTTTTTACTAGCTATATATTTATAAAACAGTATAAAATAGCTTAAAATATATTGTTTATATTAAAAAAGCTTTTAATTTAATTTTTTTAATATAACTATTATTAGGTTTTTTATAGGCCCGCTCTTATATAGCGTACGTTATGCGTACAAGTTAGCAACTAGCTAGCTCTTATACTTTTTAACACAATAATATAATTTAGATCTTAACAAGTAGTGCTTACTATCTAGGTCTTATTGCCTCTTTATTACTACACTGCCTATATCTTATTAGCAAGGGCGCATATAATTGTATATGTGTATTAGCTAGCTATAAGGCCTTACTAACTTACAACTGCATAGGTAATGCTTTATAAAATGCAACTAAGACCTTAAAAAGCTTTTGGTTTAAAACTAGGCGTAAGCGTTATAGCTTTTTTTATATATATAGCAAGGTGCGGCCTAAAAAGCAAGTTAATATATATAATATACAAAAAGACCTATATTTTTTGCTAAAAAAAGAGGAGGACTTGTTAGGTTCCTTATAGGCCTGCCTTTATATAGCGCACATTATGCGTACAAGTTAGCAACTAGCTAGCTCTTATACTTTTTAGCATAATAATATAATTTAGATCTTAACAACTATATATTTTTAGTAATTAATTAGCTATATTTTTAATACTATTATACTTAAATAAAAATAATTATATAATAGCTTGCTTTTTAAATTTAATAAGTTTTTAATTATTAATAAACCTATTAACTAAATATTATTATATAATTGTATTTTTAATTAAAAAAGGTTAGTTATATATAATATATTATATATTTTAGCTATATATTATATACTTAGTTTTAAGTTTATATATAGCTTTTAAAGCGCAAAAATAATATTAAACTTTTTTTAAAAGCTTATTATAATAAGTAGTAAAAATATAATAAGTTAAAAGTTATGTATACAAAAGTTAAAAAAGTATTAAATATAGCTAGATATTAATTATAGCCATAAAATATATTAAATAAAAGCTTTAATAATTAAACTTTTAATTTAAATATAAAATATTAATTTAAAATAGGTATTTAATAAATAATTATAATACTAAGCTATAATAGTTATTATAATAGCTTTTTTTTTAAAAAAAAAATTTATTATTATTATTATAACTATAATAAATAGCCTTTAACTATATTATAACAAGCTTATAAAAGCTTTTTTTTATAAAAGTTGCTTTAAAGTTAGCTATATTAATCTAGAGAATGGCCTACTCTACTTTAAAACTAAATATAATATAGTACTTTAAGAACTTTTGCTAAGACACTATTTTAGTTAAGCTATATTTAGCTAATAAAGTGGATAAGAATGTAACAAAGTCACTAGGAGCGCTTTGTGACGCTTTTGCCAAACAGGCCCCTAATAATCATTTGGGAGACAAATCACACTTTGCACAACCTAGTTCGGCCATGCAACTGTACTCTTTGAACAAGCCTGCCGTACGCATGGTAGTATACATATTAGGTCTCGAAACCGTGCACTAGCAGTCACAATGTGCCATGCCAAGGCGAAGCGGAAGTCCTAGTGCAAACGGCGGCAATTACGTTGGCTTGTTTCCCATCCAAGCTGCAGACAGCGTGCAATCTGCCTTGCAGAAGATAGCGATCGTTAAACAAATATAGCAATAACAACCGAGGTCGTGCAGGTTTTGGTCGGAGGAAACTTCTAGTCAAGGACACGGCCAAATAAAATAGGTTATCCGCCTACCAAACTAGTGACGGGGTGGACCAGAAGGGGTCCATGATGGAGTCATAGCGGACCAACCAGTGCTGCGCGGAACCGTGGCCGGTACTTCACGACCCTGCCTTGCTGGACGTCAGCGCATAAGCTGCCAGCCGCATCAAAGACCTTCAGCGAGGTCGTCAAGTACGATGCCGGAAATGCCATGCCAAGCGAATTTGCCCTAAAGCTCCTTTGCCACTTGCTCTGGCAACCGCCCCCAACAGCATTTGCAGTGGTGAGTTCAGCGGCCACATTCGGTGAAGAGCAGGCGTGTAGCTGATCCCGGTCTTACTATGAATTAGCCACTCTGCCAGGGAAGTGGTATGCCGACCTGTGACTTTAGAATGGACACGTTGCATCATGGCGTTACCAGGCTTAGTATCCCGAACTACGAGGCCCTCGGCCAGCTACGACTGCCGACTTCGTATTCAATGTAACATTTTGAGGCATGCGTGCAGCAGTGACCCGGCATCCACTTGGGCAGAAATTCTAGGACTATCGTTTATAAGTGTTGAATGGTGTGTTGCAGTCGCTTTCATTCGCAAGTTTAGGTCTTTGCACGCCAGGTAGCTTTCATCCCATGTTCATCGATGGCCTGCTTACCGCACACCTTTCTTCAACTTTGTCTAGCTTCCGATAGTTAAGCTTTATACCCCTTGGCGGTGGATAAAGCAGTCTTCAGAGGTACACTGGATGAGGAGCATGGGACTCTGCCGACGCCTAAGAACGACAATAATGGTTATACTTTTAGCAGCATCGGGGGTCACAACATTGCTGATGCTTACCTGCCCGCTGGAATGACAGGTAATAACTTAGCTGCGACGATGACAATAGACATGTTGTGTAGCTTCCCGATCAGGACTGAAACTATCCTGGCCCTAAATGCCAATGACCTATCTCTTCGATGGAGATCAATAAAGTGAGTGGCATAATGGCAGCTGTGCCACCAGGATGTGGGAGAAATATGTCCATAAAGTTTGACTGCAAAGCTTTCTCTTAGATTCCAGTTCTTCAACTTTTGATCATCCTATCTTCCTCTTAATACAGGGTATAGTTTGTCCCTATACCTACTGCCTTATTTAACAGCTGTAATAAAAGTAAATTTAAAACTATTCTGTGACAGTTACTTCTAAAAAGGGTACCTGTCCTTTACAATAACGTTTTAGATTTGGGTTTTAAGCAATTAATAGTATAGCTTAACTTACACTTCTACAGCTAACAATATCAAAACCCTGCGGAAACAAAAACCCAGAACAAGAAGCATACCACTAACAACATCAAGGGTAGTATATGAGCAAGACTTAAGCAGCTCATCCAGGCACCCTAAATTCTGATACGGTGAATGTTGCGCTATTGTTACCGGATACAGCCAAGATTCGAAGATTCAGTCGTACTTTATGTCGATCCTTGTCCTTGCCTTCGTACTGGTACGTCGACCGAATAGTATTGCCAGTATCTGTAGGTTTGATATAACCTACCTGAGCATAAAGCGACTGGGCCACGCCTAACTTGATTGCCCCGAATTGAGGATTTGTCCATCCCTGGCATGTACACTGTCACGATTCTGATCTGGACTAGCTCCGGCCCCGAAGGACGGACTGCAACTAGCCCTATATGAGTAGATACAGAAATTCTCTGCTTCACAGAGATTCTATCCTTCTTTGTGCACTAATAATATGTCTGTAAAGACCACCCGATAGTGTTATTTTAGACTTAATGAAAGGGAAGCCGGCGCGTGCTCACAATTGCGAAGTCACAGAAGTGTTTGCTGTCTAATGAGGCTCGGAATCCAGTGACACCAGAGAGACCAGTCATGACGGTATTATCGCCATTGGAGGCACTGAATACCATCATTTCAAACGGCCTGATGTTCTTGGGAGAGTCCCAGTACTTGCCGGAGTCGAAGTAAGAGCCTTGCAGGAGGACAGTGAACTCGGTCTCGTTTACAACCGTACACTGAATCCATCTGTGCTTCTCTTTCAAGACTTTTGGAGGCTGGGGTATAAATTTTTCAAATTTCCTGAGAGCCTATTAGGAGTAAGAGAACCACTCAGGATCAAAGTATTAGTGGGTAGAGTATACCTCTGCAACATTGCTGATCAGCTCAGCAGCGGGTATGATAGTAGTGGCGATTGCTACAACACCCATGATTGAATACTAGGATTGAGTTAATTTCTTGGGTGCAATCTAAGCATGAACGATGTAAAGCGTGTTAAAAGCTCACGTAGTCGAGCGGTCATTTATGATTATAGGGTTGCCAGAGCCAGGGGGCCTTTGTCGAAGCTGCTTCAAATTGTCATAATAGTCCCGGGGAATGAGGAGACTATGCGGGATCCAACGCTGCGCGGAAACATCACATGAGGCCAAATAAACCCTAGCATTATCGTACGATTTCAACCCGGCAGGCGTTTCTTCACCGAAAACAAGAGACTTGCTAATGCTTTTGGCCAAGAATATGGAATATGTATTGCAGTAACCAGGTCTGCTTTATCTTGCAGGGACAGCATGCAAGAGGAGCAAAAGCAAACAATGTCGCGTAATATATACCGTTAATCCTACGCGGGATTAACGGCGTCGTTTTTTCCGTGACAAACAATATATGCACAAACCATATGCAAGAGAAGAGAAAACCAAAGTATCATTGCCTTCGGCAAATACGAAGCTAAAAATATATTGGATTAGACGTAACGTTACGATACTGCTCTCCCACTCTGTGATCACCATCTCTGACACGGTCTTCCCCGGAAACCTGGTCACATTTCATTCAACCCCTATATAAGACGAAGTCAGTTGAGCTGGGTTACATTAAATTCCGAACGAAGAAAATGTTAATAAACTGTGTTAGCACTACGGGGAACGCATGTATGTACCTGCTTGTGCCCGTATTCTCTGTATAAACATAATACTAAACAATGGCACGAGTCCGCGTAATAAGAGAAACTGAGTATAGATACCCGCAGATTGTTGCCTCTCGAGAATGCTACGCATGTAGCTGCTGCAGATATATTGTAACCCACCTTCGGACTGAACGAAAAGTGTAGGAAACTTGCATTCAGCTTTGCTATTAAGAAATGCAGCAGCAACAGGGGTAATGGGGAGAGAATGGGGGCCAAAATAGCTTGTCGGGTAGTTCAAGGAGACAACGAGAGTGGTAGTCGCACTGAGTAACTGCCGGGTCTTGTTGTATTGGTCCTTGTCCGAAAAAACTCTTGAATAGCAGTTAAACATTCAATCAAGCTTCCAAATTCTCCTCTCCACCACAACACTTCTACCTTTGAATTTTGAAAATTTCCAGTTCCCTTGTGCCTGAGTTTACACGATGGATTCCAGCAGCCTCGATGCCATCGAATTCTTTCAAGACGGGAAGAAACATCTTCGTGTCTACTATCAAACCACCAAGGATAACACAATCAGAGAATCATCATTCGATCCTGACAATGGATAGTTTGTCCGAGGAGACGGATGCCATTGGCCTGCCGTGATGCAGTATTAATCTGCAGCCATCAGCCTTCCACCCTGCTTCTGGTCGTCCTGACACAGACCGCCTGTGTGCTACGTTCTTGGATCTTAACCTATAGATATAATCAAAGATGACTTTGTGAACGCTAGTTGTGTTTCTGACGTAGTTCTAACGAGAATCATACTAATATGTAACAGTATCTACAGCATCTAAAGAAGTTGTCAAGCATTACAAATAAGCCACGGCTGAAACCATATACTGTTATCTATTTGAAAATCCCCTAATGAATTGTTGGCCACCTTGAAGTAGTCTGAATATATAAACCAATCTTAATAGTATTTGGTTAGAGAGAGTATCTAGATCTTGATCATGGGACGGTAGATATTTGATGGGGTAGAATTTGATACTCTAGGGAAAAGGTGGGTGTCTAAGGACTTGTTTAGGGAACAAATCAACGATGGACACCTTGAAGGGTGCGTCCCGCGGCAAAGAACTCAATGCAGCTATGTCTGCAACCGCAGCGATGATTGTAGCATGGTCCCATATTGATGAGAGCACTTGTAATGGGGCCTCGTCTCACTGGGATTCAAGTAGGATATTCTCCTCGGCATGCCTTAACATTAGCGTGTTGCGTGCGTACCTGAGCTCCGAGGTTGAAGCAGCATTTGGACCCGCTGTATTGACCGACACAACAGCTTCGCAGCCGCCGGAGGCTTTTATAGAACGGTAAAGATTGTCGTATGTGCGTTGGAATTGCTTAAAGGAGAGTCCAGGGATAACTCTGCAATGAATATTGGTGACTTGGGCACCTGCCATGGCTCGGACAAGAACAAAAGGCATTTACGGTCTGATTTAGTTTCGGTATAATAATCGTATTTAAAATCTCTAAAGATAGTTTAAATGCCGTCGAAAGAGATAATGAAGGACCCGATATTTAGAAAAGTGGAAAGAAGGGGGGGGGGGGGGGGGGGGGGGGGGGGCGGGAAAAA
>Ga0247782_1000539_pt1 | contig 18242 bp, 9 predicted proteins | sample UWRJL019104C5_FD_179928 | JGI IMG/M metagenome (GOLD analysis project Ga0247782, IMG submission 179928) | Plant litter microbial communities from Arlington Agricultural Research Station in Wisconsin, United States - UWRJ-L019-104C-5 | ecosystem: Environmental > Terrestrial > Plant litter >...
GCAGTCATGGGATTATGCTAACTTTACATGTGCTCACTTAAACTCCGATTACAATCTACCAGGTGCACCACCTGTGTCTTGGCCGGTGTTGGGAATACGTCGTGCGTATAATCTATGACCTTGTTCTCCAGAGCTAGACATATTACTTGATATCTGATTATTAGTACAATATGTGTTTTAAGTCCTATGCTATTCGGTAAGTGTAGACTAAGGAAGACACACTCAAGTTCACGCATACCTAGACGGTTGCTATAATTGTATTTAGTCGATGAGCAGATCTGAGTACTGATCATAACATTAAAGGATAAACAACATACGAGCATGTTAATAACAACATAAACCTATTGCATAACTCATCTAGGGAATGATGTATCATGAGCTGCGATACCCATATGGCTCGAACGGGAAGAGGGCAGCGACAAGTGCCATAGCAGCATAGAGGGCTGCTGTAATGTAGATCGGTACCGTGGTTTGGGTATTGGCGACTGTCGCAATGACGGCGGATACGATTCCCATGATGCGGTTAAAAGCCACGGCGATACCGTTACCGGTAGCACGATGCGCGCTGGGGAGGACTTCGGGGGTGTAGGCGTATAGGCAGCCGTAGTAAATATTGACACAGAAAGCGATAACGCAACTGAACGCAACGTTCTGATCGGAGGTTCGAATTGCCGTGTAACCAAAGAAGAACGCCATGGTAATCAGAGCCCCAATAACCATGGTATACTTCCTGCCAATGACTCTAATATTGCACAGATACCCAGCGACTATAGGACCAAAGATACCCGAAATAGTGGCCAGAGTGTAGTTCCGCCATACGAGATAGGGGTCGGTAGGACCGCTGACTCCACGGACTTCTAGGTACGTACTATAAACACTGTTAAAGTCGAGACAACGGTGAGGATTGTGACTGGACTTACGACAGAAAAACGTAGAATAGGGGGTAACTAATGGACCGTTAGCTTCTTCAGGAACATATACACGCTGGTGGAACGCACGCTAGGCCTATTAATGTCCAAGACAACCAGATCAACGTTGTCGACAGACCTATTTTCTTCGTCGCGAAAAGGCCAGCGACATGTATTTGAAACTCATTAAAGGAGAACCTGTGCTCTCCATGGGTTCCATATACCTTGCCGCACGCCTCAAGTTTCTCTAAAGTTAGCGAGCAACGTCGGTTGTACTTTCGAGCAATATCTTGGAGATTTTTAACAAGGCCAGCGTCGTCGCCCTCAGCCAGCTGGTACTTTGGAGTCTCTTTCAAACGAACTACTGTAACTCGTAGTAAGGACAAGACGAGAACAAGAGCACCGGAAGTGAAGTAAACGTATCTCCAACCCATGTTCGAAGACCTCGGGCACTCGTCTCCTGTGAGGTCGCAGTTCCACTTCGCAGGAACTAACAAATATTCAGAACTTCGTCTTCTCGACTTGGAATAGGAGTCTAGGCCGACTCACCGAGGAACCCCCAACAGATGAAGCCTGTGATAGCCTGACCAAGGCCCCACCAACATGCCATGAGTGTCAATACCCATTGCTTGTGACCTGGGAGATACTCGAGGAAAATAGTTGTATCCAATACCAGATTCCCACCACCTCCGAATCCGACCAAAGCAACAAAGAACCCGAGGGACGCCCAATTTGGTGTTGCACCAGCGACGATGGCGGCAGCCGAGCAAATGAAAAGCGATATGTTGAAGGCCCATCGGCGGCCGATGATGTCAGCGCTGAAGCCCCAAAATAAGGCACCTATAAGCAACCCTGCATAAGATGCAATGTTCTGGCCATTGGCATATCCGACAGACCCAAACTCTTTGAAGGCGGGCGCAGCAATATTGCTCTGTATCAGCGTGATCATAGAGTCCACGGCGTAACTGACACGTGGATTCATAAGTTAAGTTGCCACGAAAGTGCGTCAAGCCAAACAAGTCGTTGGAACCTCACCCGAATCCGTTCAACAGAAAAAGCTTCCAATGGTAGTTTGTCCATCCAATTTCGTCAATGGCCTGATCGTTGATTAGCACCCCAGGCGAGAAAAAGATCTACAACCCTCAGCGAGTGACCTCGTGAACGTACATTATTGACGAGGTACATTTTCGCGTTGAGTGCGGGATCCAGGTCTTGCTTTGCGAGGATATCTTCTCCGCTTCGTGTCAAGATGTCAGAGGCGGGGGATTTTGCCCCAACTCCAATCTCTGTCGACGACTTCATCCTTTCCGCTTTCCCATAGGCGCCCAGACGCGAGTCTTGGTTATTACGTTCAGAAGTCATCATCGGGGGTTCTGTTCACTATTCTTTCGGAGAAGCGCTAGAGGCTGCCTCGAATCTATTGCGAGCGATAAGTTGCAGCGAGCAGCCAGTTAAAAGAGTATACTGGCAGACATATACCAATCGCTATACTTATAGTCCTGTAGCAGCCATTTCGCACCCGAGATTTTGGTAGGAGAGGGTGGAACATGGCAAAGCCGCGGCAAAGATCTCGGACGAAGCTATCTACACTCATTTACCAATGATTCGGCCATGTGCTCGACTTGCCTTGTGTTATACTATGTTGATCTATCAAAAAAGAGGACTTAACCTTTTCTGGTGTTTCTTGGCAGTCCCACCACCATCAATGACTATACCAGACCTTCCCAACTTAAAAAAAGTGCCCTTATACTACCTGCATATTGAAATAGGGATGTAATCCGAAAGATATTAACTTGAGCGTTTGATAATTTAGTCCTGCGCTTGACATGAATAGCACAGCAATAAAAGGGACAATCATTGGTATCGGCCTAGAATCTAGGGAGGAACCTGTTGGATTTTACTACTAGGAAGGCCAAAAGTGAGATGCAGCTAACTTGTTAGTCGCTTGCATTATTACTGCATATATTCTAACAGAGGCTACCTAGGTAGTAGGTACCTAGAAAGTAGGGACCCAATTATGGCCGGCTCGTTTCGGTCCGCCAGAAAACAAGTATACCCCAAAAGCAAGGCGCCTGCAGGCACATACCTGCGGTACCCACATACCACGTGCCTGGTAACTACGTCAGGCAAGTAGCTAGGTACAAACAGCATAGGTACAGTAGGACGATGGACGGAACCGCCTGCAGCTAACTTACATGTTTAAGGTAGCATTAGGTAGAAGCAACAACAACCAACAGTAGCACCGGGCAATAGCCCGGCAAGCAATATGAGGTCCCCTTTTCATTTCCTTGTCCTGAAATCAATCTTGAACGGCGAAATGTAATGATATGGCTGGCAGTTTCTGAATCTCCCGAAAAATAATCTGTCTTTACTACCTACCTAGCTACGTATACTCTTCCGCCCCGGATAGCCTCCGGCTTCTCATGGGTCATTGACAGCTTTATTAGCCTATCTCTGACAGTCTCGGAATGTCCTGATGAACAAGGGGCTTCATCGAAGGGCGTATGAATATATTCTTATTGGAGCGTATAAAACAGACGTGTAATCTCTCGAGTACTACATATCTCCCGGCATCGAGGCGGTTTAGACGGGTCTCTGCATCCGTGGGCCAATACATACCTATATGATACCTGAGTCGCACTTGTATGCTTCGACGATCGACTATCAATACGAACAGAAGGTAAGCATCTTATCATTTCATACATGTCTAATAAGTCCTGGTCCATGATATCTGTTATAAGCCGTCGGTTTCTTGGCGGAGCCAGGCAGCCTTGCGTTTGTACGGTGGTTCAAATCGAGCCTCGGTTTGTTTTTGGATACCTACATTGCCATGTAAAGGCCAATTCAAACGGAATCGAAATATGTACCAACATATGCGTGTATGCATTATACAGGCGGCAAGTACCTTTGCAACATGCTATTAGCATTAAAGGTCGAACTGACAATCACTCCCATGTTGAGGCTGGTTCCGTGGACATGTCCATCAGTTCAATATATGCTGACGAAGAATTGTTTGATGCGCCTTCTAAGGAGATGGTTTAGACTAACTTATCTAGGATTTTGTCATAAATTTACTTGCTATTGGATGTTGCTGCTACCTAGGTTTATGTCACATCTTACGGCTTTTTGGTACCCTTCAAGCGACTTGTCGAATCATTGTTTGGTAACATATCACTCCTAGCTATTCCCTACTTGCTCTCCGATTATCTCTTTAATCCTGCTACCACCTAACCGAGCCACGAGTCTGACCTTGTAGGGTACCTTCACGTACTAGGTACTGGGTACATACCTATACACATGCCCAGAAACACCAAAGTGCAGTGTCTTTTGAGGTGCTGAAGTACCTACTTCGTTTTGAGCAAGATATCAACCCACATCCCCCCATGTTTTCGCAACTCTCTGCACCTTGCCATTTCTCTTCTCACTCGCATTTTCCTCACTCAGCTGCAGATCCATCTCAACTATCTTGGAGTCGCTCAGAGTTGGCCTTCCCATCTTAGTATCCTTGTTCATTTTCAAGTGGCTGCCCCCTGCACGCATTAATTGTCTTCCAAGCTCTTCACCCCAGCCAATCCTCTCAATATTATACTAATTTCTACCTTGTTTTGCAGTCAACATCCCGACTTGCGACCGCGACTGCTGCTAGACTGGATTCTACACAGCGATATTGCTCACGTCACAACTTGCATCTGATTTTCCTGTCTACTGTTTTCAAGTTCTTTTTGTCATACCCAACATGGAATTGTTAGAGTCGGTTTTCAACCACCTGGTTCTCCCACCAGACATTCCTGGGTCTCAGGACGCAGACCTCGACGACATCGCACGCAATATCCTGGAACGACTGGTTCGTGCAACAACCGTCGCCCAAAACGTCACAGAGGAATCACCATGGAAAGATGCGTACCAGAGTTTGCAGCACTCCTTTGGAATTTGTATTGAGCTGAATGACGGCTCCCTGGAAAGAAGACGTCTCCTCAGTCACTTGCAAGACTTAGCACCAGGTCAGGTCTTGATTTTATATGCAAATGAACAAAACGCCGGCCTTCTGATCCGTCGCAATATACAGTAAGTAAATCTACGCCTAGTCTCACGCCTATCTTACGATTCTGTGGTGGGCAGAATGGCTGATACCCCTGATAGTAACGATGGAGATGAAGGGGAGCAGGTTATCTTTGAATCTTTTGAAGCATCCGCGGTTTCTTCTGAGGTTCTCAGAGCCGGTCACGCCATGCAATGGGACTTTCCCAGCCGCTCGGCAAGAATACTTTTCCAGGATTATATCGACGAATCCTTCCAACAAAGCCTCTCAGTGTTCCTCGAACAAGCGAGCATGGAATCACTGTACAGCTTCCAAGCATCAACTAGGAAGGCTGGCGTATCTGTCGAAGAGATCAGAGACACAACGGATCCAGCCCTGATTTCTCAAATGCTGATGTCCTTGTTGGAAGCGAAGGGGAGTCCCTATCAAGTCCCGATCTTGCGTAAACGGATTAGAGACGACGTCAACTTCTCCAAGACTAATCTGCCGTGGCGCCGACTTCCATTCTGGTTAGTTTTGCGAGTGGCAGCCCAGCGACAGCTCTGTCACATCCTCGGACACAAAAGGGGCCAGGTAGCATACAAGTGTCTCATGGCAATTGTACTGTCCGAGCTACTCGACGAGTCGGCACGGACTATGAGTCCTCACAGCATTGCTGTTCTTCGGACTAAATTGGCTCGTCGCATGGCAAAATTGGAGATGGATGAGGAAAGGGTCAAGCTCCGTAAAGATTTTACATGCGATGTTTGGTTCGCCGCAGTGTCGTCGTTAGTAAGCGCTTCATTAGCTAATGCTAATGCGAAGATGGCGGCCCTGTGGGATGTCTTCAAAAGACGCTCGACGCGTCCAATACGCCCCCTTCCACTTCGGGCGCCTCCTGCGTCTTTGAAACTGACATTACCAAACAGTGGGAGCTACTTAGATCATATTCTATCAAGCAGAACTCCAGTCGACTCAGTGTGCGGACCAATTTCACTGCCTAAACCCCTCGATCAGAGCATACAGCAAAGCCAGATTTTCATGAATAAGGCCTTTTCACTTGCGGCGTTAGAATCAGAGGTTGCAGAAAGCGGCTATGCACTACTGAATAAGGGAAAACTGCCTGAGGATGTTTGTCTCGACATGAAAAATAGAATCGACCAGATATTCGAGACTGTGGGCTCGACATATCACTCCAATCCTGAAGAACAGAGTGCCATGGTACTTTGTATTTTCACTCTGTGGGTTGAGCTCGACCGCGCGGCCGTTGCAAAATGTCCCCTACTCAGTAAATACGCCCCAGTGTTTCTTCCTGGCTTGCTAGATGTACTTCAGCTACCAACAAGAGCAGCAATGGAACAGCTACAACGAATACAAGAATATATGGACGGTAGACATGCAAGATGCAGTTATGGAAGTATTCTAGACACTTCCAGTCAAGATTCCATTGCTGTTAGATTCATGAGAGAGTCGGTGACACTACGGAAATTGGAAGAGGACATACAAAAGGAATCCGACAAAGCGCTTCTGAAGAAGAAAACGGAGCACACAAGGATGTGTGAGCGTTACGATGAATACACTACGGGCGTTGTAAAAAATCTGTGTTGTTGCACCTGGGAAGGCGACCAACGCCAGGTGAGGGGATGTACAAGATGTTGGAACTGGAGAGCGCGCAACCGCATGTCAATTATGGTTCACGAGTCGTTCCTACCCAAGGAGGACCCTGCGCGAAGCAACATAATATTTGAGCTTGCGACCCCTAACTGGTTCACCGCATATCGAGATGCGACTTGGCAGATCTTTAGCCGCTTATCGCATCCATACCGACCGACTTCTGTAAAGAAGCCAGAGGTTTGCCTCCAGTCATGTAGACCGCTACAGCGTTTTATCGGCGCTGAGGTCGGCAGACTCTCTTTGGCTTCGAAAGTTAAAGGGTTTAAGCAAACACATTATAAATTCGGTCACGGCAAGGTTCCTCTTTCGCAGGTAGTCCTGCCCTTTGCTGCACAATTCCAGCTCTATGATGCTGAGCTAAACATCTGGGTTGACGAGCTGATAAACACTCCCACATTAGAGCACTTATGTGGAGTTGAAATACCTCCTAGTCTTGGAACTTTTCTTCCTGAAAAGGCACAAATACATCCTCCAATGCTCGTAGAAGGTCCATCCTCATACGAGATTCAAGCAAATCAAGCTATGACACCGAATGACATGTCGGTGCAGTCGTTCAGCGCATTTCAGAAAATCCTCTCAAGTGGAAGACGGCGATGGCCTAATCTTTTGGTTGAGATGTGCTCGTCAAACCTTAATCTTAGCAACGAGAGCACCGTACATGCTATTTGTCAACTCGCTGTACAGGCAGGTGCAAGACTGTCTGGAGAGCCCCTTCGAGTGCCTCACGAGATATTCAAGTATCCTGTCTTTACACGGCGTTTAACAGAAACACTAGATAATCTTCTCGACTCCATACGAGCGAACTGGCGAGAGCACAACATCATGCAGTTGGTAGTTATGCTCGCATTGCGACTGAATTCGTTGTCCCCATCTTCAGCCTGCAACGCAACTTTGTCTACAGCGCGGAAGTGTCTCGTGCAATGGATCATTCAACTTCGTGAAAAGACTCATAGGGCAAAGGATGCCGCTGAGACTCAGCGCCTTGCAACTTATGGGCTCTATGCTGCGCTGCTTTGTCGGCAAACTTTTGCAGTGCTTGTCGGCTCAGAAAGCCATTTCAGCCAAGAAGAATTAGTGGCGTTCATCCAGGCCACCCTTGCATTACAGGAAAACATGCTACTGGACATGAGTAGACTGTCTCCTGTATTACGCAATTTACTCCTTCGCGATGCGAAGATGGCGTACCACCTTCGCGACCACATCAAAAGTGCCATGATGGCTTTTCGCTCTACGGTTGCCACTGAAATCACCAGGGATCTCATTTGGGAGCCCACCAATGCAGAAACAGGCTATACCACGTGGACTTTCTTATCACAGCCTGATCACTATTGGATCGTGGCAACCACCCCCGACCCATTCAAACAAAGGATACATTATAACTACATCGAAGGCCATCTGTTAGTCAATGGGAAACCTAGGTCCAAATTGCCGTTAGACATTGCTGTCGACGATAATGTGAAGTCTATATTCGGGGATCAACACCTCAGAACCTTCCCGTCCAGCATTCCAGGGATGTCTCACCGGTTGGACCGGTACATGGAAAAACAGGAAGTACATTTTGGCCTACGTGACGGCTGTGCTATCATTCGGGCCGTTCGATACAACTATAAGTCACGTCGACGAGAAACTTTGGAATTCATCTCTCGAAGTCTGCTGACTGGAGATTTCAGCTTCGACTTACCAAACGAGTTAGTTGAGCACTGCGGGCACTGGCTTAATCTCACAACGCACAATTTGGAGATTCGAAGGGCATTGCCAAGCTCACCCGGATTCTGGATTACCCGCCCTCGTGACTGGTTTGTCAATGTCCCGATGCGCATCGCGTCCAGGGGAGAAAACGGCAGCAAGCTGGTCGATCCCAGCTCCGAGACTTTCAGATACATTGCAGAAATTTTCCGCGATTTTGAACAACCAAATAAGCTTACTGTGTTCCAGCCACCGAAGGAGAAGTCAAGCCTGACTGTTGAACTCAAACATTTAGATCTACAGTTTGCGGTGAATTCAAAGCAGCTTCTCCAATGTCGCCAACTCGAAGCGGAAGTTGACCCTGATCAAGACGCAGGCACATGGTACGGTCTAAATAGCAAGATCGTGATGAGGAACATTTTCACCCATGAGCGAAGCGTTATTGTGCCCCTCGGGAAGCCGACGACTAGTCGCAGTGATCTGCACGTCAATGTCCACATCGCCGGAACCGGTAACTACGCCAGGTATAGGATTGACAATGTGTTGGGTCGGTTATGTTGCAGTCCTGAGCCTCGGCTCGTATACTCGAAAGCTCTCTATCACGCGTTGACATCATTCTGTCTACCAGATCCACTTACTGGCAGGACTGGGTCGAGCGAAGCTGTTCATATCCTTTCATCCGGCACAGCTGAGCCCTGGACGGCCATATCTGACCTCCCAAACAAAATTCTCGAGTACTTCCATGACCTAGTCCCGCGGAGAGAGTATTACCCTCCGGATGCTCAACGACTTCAAAGGGTTGTCTGGAACCCTCGACTCACACCATCAATACAATGTGATGGATACTTACCCATGATTGGGGCGATTAGGACCAAGTCAAACAACCTTGGAGTATTCGCTGAAGGATCAACTTCGGACATCGCAGAAGTTGGGCACTTATGTCGCCGTGGCATGGCTCAGCGTTTCATATACGATCCGTTACTGGGCGCTGAAATTGATTTTGAGGACGCCGTATACACACCACGCGATCGACGAACCTCTGCCGAGGCCGCTCAAGTATACAGAATAGCTCGAGTTATTCTGTCACGGTGCACCCAATTTCACATGAGCAACTCGTTAAAATCAGCCCTTGGCAAAGCCAAACTGATTGGGGGAATCCCCTCTCACAATGCAGAAGAATCTTCGATCTGCGCAATGCCGCTTGTCAGTCAAATTGAGGATCCACTACATGAGAACTGGGGACAGTTGGTCAATTTCTGTCGGCGTAACACCAATTCTTCTGGACTGTTGTTCCGTCTCTGTCTTCTAGCATTTTCAAAATCAGCAGACATGGATATAATACAGTCCCTGGCTGCCATGAGCCTGAAATGCGAAATTAAACAATTAACGCCACCTGATCACGAGATGTTCGTAGACTTCAAGTCCAGGGACGTGCCTTCTCTCGAAGTCCTCGAAGGCTTCATATCATCTATTTACCCCAAGTTTCGAGTTGAGAAAAGCAAAAGAGGAAAGCAGCTCCTAGTGAATTCGAAAGGGCTTATTGTTTCTGCTCATAACACGCTGTGCCAGGAAGAAGGCGCGAAACTGGCGATAACAATACAAAGCCTCTGGCCCATTTCAGCAGACCAAGTTACGGAGAAGATGTTGCGCCTAAACTCAACTGACTTACCAGAAGATCATGAACTAGAATTGCTTGACGCAAAGTCTGCGTGGGAAGCAGTACGGCCGGATTGGCAGCGTCGACAAGCAAATATACAGTTGGATGCATATCTAACGCGAATAGACGCTATGCTTCGCTCCTATAATAATTCACCTGATGAAGCCAAACCGACCACGGGAAAACTGAGGACACCAGAGTTTGGGACAACAAAGCGCTGTCATTTTATTGGCCCTCTCATCCGGGACTGGGTCACCAAGCCCGGTCCCGAAATAAAGAGGGCCGAGCAACATTACAGCACAAGCTGTAACCCACAGAGTCGAGCCCCTTCAGGCTCGTTTGAGTTGGAAGAGCTCGATGCCATTCTCCGGTGGTTTGCAGAGTCCAACAATGCTCTCCGTCAGCAATACGCCGGGGACCTCCGCCAGAGTTTAAGCGCCCTTGGGGCAGGCGCCCAGCAGGTGCAGTTCCCAAGTGAATTCCACATTCCAAGCATAAAGAATGTCGATATAGCAGTGAGCCAGGCCCGTAATCATGTGGGGGAAGTTTGGTGCTCAATACTCGAAGCATTCTCGGCTGGCGATAGTCGGTATGCTTGGCTTGAAGCCGGGGCAATACAACCAATTCCAGCTGCTACAGACTTGTTACAGCTTCTACGATCCACATCATCGTTGAAGTTTAACCACAGCATGAAAGAGGCTGTGGTCTACTACGGCGTAGCGATCACAGTTCTTCAACGCCTTATTCGCATCAGACGTGCCTTATGGCGCAAGCTCAAACGAGGCATCGATCTACGGGCTCTCCAAGATGAGTTGAGCACCGTCGGCCACGAGAACTGGTCTCCGGCAGAAGTACCTGATTGGTTGCTTTTAGAGATAGATAGTGACATACTGATCAGAGCGGAGCAAGTAGTAGTTGCAAGAGCCATGATCGACTCTAACTCTGGAAACAGAGTCCTGCAACTCAACATGGGGAAAGGCAAGACGTCTTGTATAATCCCTATGGTAGAAGCCGTATTAGCTGATGGGGAACGCCTTTCCCGTGTCATCGTCCCCAAGGCCCTTCTGATGCAGACCGCCCAGACCATTCAATCTAGGCTAGGAGGACTCGTTGGGCGCCATGTCATACATACCCCTTTTTCTAGACGAACATTGACTACGAGCGAAACTCTCGCGCTGTACGAGAACCTCCATCATGAGACGTTGCTTCAACGAGGCATTGTGCTTACCTCACCTGAGACTTTGCTATCTTATAAGCTTTGTGGTTGGCAGAGCCTGGCAGATGGCAAGCTGTCCACCGCCAGCGAAATGATCAGGTTTCAGAAATGGCTAGAAACGAACTGCCGCGACGTGCTTGACGAGTGTGACCACACGTTATCCGTCAAGACCCAGCTTAACTATCCCAGCGGATCGGTGTTGCCGGTAGACTTTCACCCATACCGATGGAAGATAGCCCAGGAGCTGCTTGACCTAGTCACAGGTCATCTTCAGAAACTACAGCGAAATCACCCCAAAGGCTTACAGCTGGCTTACAGGAGAGAATCGTTTCCCGTAGTTTCCTTCTTGAAGACAGATACAGAAGATGGCCTTCACCGCCTTATTATGGAAGATGTCTTTTCCGGCCGGTTGACTCATCTGCGACCGGTTTATCCAATCGTGCTCCAACAGCGACAGTTGATTAAGGACATACTCTTGAAACAAAGTATCGGCAACAAATCACTGGAACGTGCTGCACACCTTTTCGGTAACCCTAGTATAGCAAGGGATGTCCTCTTGCTTATACGTGGGCTCTTATTCCATAGGATACTTGTCCTTTGCCTCAGTAAAAGATGGAATGTGCAGTACGGCCTTCACCTAACCCGCGCTCCAGTTGCGGTGCCGTACGAAGCTAAAGGAAAGCCTTCTGAAGAGGCAGAGTACGGTCACCCTGATGTGGCTATTTTATTGACGTGCCTATCGTTCTACTATGCCGGGCTGACAGTAGAGCAATTTGTCGAAGGCCTGGACAATATCCTTCATCATTCGGAGGACCCGGCTGCGCAATACGAACAGTGGGTTTCGACTTGCTCGACATTGCCAAAACCTCTACGTCACTGGAACGTGGTGAATACTGATGACAAGGGCCAAGTAGAAGAGTTATGGCATAGATTAAGGTGGAACCGAGTTGTCGTGAACCATTACCTGAACACGTTCGTCTTCCCAAGGCATGCAAGGCAGTTCGAAGTTAAGCTACAGGCCTGTTCTTGGGATATACCGCTCTTCTCCGAGGATAAGTCCCAACTGGCTAGAACAACAGGTTTCAGTGGGACAAACGACAACCGCTTAATGCTGCCACTGACCATCAGCCAGCGTGACCTTCCAGAGCTGCAACACACGAGCGCAGAGGTGTTGTCGTACCTCTTGCAAGATCGCAATCGGAACTTCTACGTCACTACCGACAACGACGGGAGGAGATGGGCGGAGACAGACCTACTCCGAGACCTAACAGAAAAGAATATATGTCTGCTAATTGATGTAGGCGCCTACATAACGGAGATGGAGAACCGGGGAATTGCTCAGGCCTGGCTGGAAGTTAATTCGGACGCTAAAGCCGCCGTCTACTTCGGTAACGACAACAGAGCGTGGGTACATTACAGGAGCAATGCGAAAGATGATGTTCCGTTGCTCGCAACACCCTTTGCCGATGACCTTTCGGAATGCGTGGTAAGTAATGTCCAACCCAACTTCCAACTAACGTTTGTGACTGCTTTTACTAAGGTTAAGTACGCAGGTTTTCTTGGACGAGGCACATACAAGAGGTGTGGATTTGAAACTACCGGAAATGGCCTGCGGGGCCGTGACTCTGGCCCTGAAGTTAACAAAAGACCATGCAGTTCAAGGTACAGTCCCTCAACATATGCCCCTGCAAGAATCAACTCCTCGTGGTTGCTAACCAAGATGACAGCCGCTATGCGTCTCCGTCAACTTCGGACCACTCAAACTATATTCTTCTACGGGCCACCAGATGTTTTTCAAAGCATCAGTGACTTCTGCCAAACTAAATCAGAAGAAATGATAAACTCTTCGCACGTGGTGTTGTGGCTCCTTGAGCAGACTTGTCGGTCAGTTGAAGATCTGCGAGGGCTATACATTGCTCAAGGCATCGATTTCTGTCGGCGCACTGACACTGTTTGGCATTGCCGCAATGTTGTTGAGAGCGTGTCCGAGCGTCAAAGGACCCTTGAAGTGCTCAGACAACCTGAGCGCCAAACGATCGACCAACTCTACGGTCCTACCTCAGAAACATCGCTAATAGACCCGTCAGACAAGCCTGTTTCTTCAAAGCTGCAATCGTTTATGGATACACTGCTGCTATCCAGTAAAGATCTGCCAGACCGCATCTTAACAGGGGCAATGGAGGAGGTTGAGCAAGAGAGGGAGGTACAAGTGCAAGTCGAACAAGTCCGGCAAGTCGAGAATCCCAAGAAATTTAGCGCTCTAGAGTTCCCCGGGGTCCATAGAGATATAGCCAGGTTTGCAGTTACCGGAACTCTCGTGAATAAGGGTCAGAGTTTCGAACAAGCTTTTAGCTTCGTCGGTCAAACGAACATTGGCAAGCGGTTTGGCGTACGTCGGACAAGTACTAAACTTTTCGTCTCGCGCGAATTCATGAACACCATTAAGAGATCGAAGAAGTCCATAAAATCCAACGACAGTGACAATTTTCTGGTAAGCGACCGACAAGAGAAACAACATCATCTTGTGGATATATGAGGCAATGACTGACAGTAAGCTAGCGCCCCGTGGAGTTCATCGTCTGGGCCCCAAAAACCGAGACTGCCCTGGTGATCATCCCAGAGGAGGCAGAGTATTTTATGACGCACTTGTTCGCGCAAAGAAGAAATGGGCACGACAACCCAACTGTCCACTTAATCACTTATGCTGCGCCGGTTACCAAGGCGATGCTGTGTTTCAACAGTCTCGAATTTTACACATTCCCCGAGCTACCGGCGGGACACACAATCCCCGAGCGCATCAGGATCGAACTCGGCATTCTCGCCGGCCGCCTGTACGTTGATCGCACCGAGTGGGAAGGAGTAGCAGCGTATGTCAGGGGAGAAGACAATGAGGGAAACATATATCCCGAGGATAGGATCGCAGATGATCCCGCAGCTTTCCTTTTAGAATGGCTCAGTATGCGTCGCAGGGCGATCGATGTGTTGCATACACCGATGGGACGCATCTGCACCGGTCGCGAAATGGAGCATACGGACTCATCGGGAGACGAGATAGGGTCAGTCTAAGATTCGCGAGGGCTTTTGGAGTCTATGTTATGAAATCAATGTATTGATGAAGGATGTCAGAAATAAGGAGTTCGGGTAGGATACTTGTCACTTGTTTGCTGCATTGGAGTTACGTGTAGCGGATGGCTTTGTTAGGAACTATACATGTCGGAATTGAATCATGTTGGAATTGTAATCGCGATGCTTGACGATAACAGCGGTTGCGCCTAGGTATATGTCTCAATGTTTTCCCAACACCTCTCAAGAGCCGATTACCTCAGGTACGCGCTCTCTAGACGCAGCTTATCATGATCCCGTCAAACACCACGAAAGTTGTGAGCTTTGATCTGCAGGGATCATAGGCATTCCTACATAGCCCGCCAGCGACGCTAGCTAGTGAATAATTGATGAGGGGCAGCCACCAGGGTAGGTATAGTGATCTTATTTTGGCGATCAGTACTACCTATCTTTAGAGGAAAGAATAGAAAGTCGAACAAGAAATAAACAAGTAAACGTGCAATAAAGGATATTGTTTAAGAAAGGGCTTCTGTTGGAATGACACCAAGGGGTGCAACCACTAAGAGTGGTAAAGACAGAGCACTAGGGCCACCCAAGGGGTGGGCCTTCTTAGGTTCTAAGCCCTACATAGTAAATTGTATAAAAACTTAAAAAACAAAAAATAAGCGGTCAATAAAAATATATATAAAGACATTATAATTAATTAATTTTATATTATTTATATAGTAATTATAGTAATATTTTGCTTAATTTTAATAATTAAAAGTTTTAATTATATAATTAACTAATTTTTTATAAGATAGATTAAATAATTATATTATTAAATTTAATATATATTATTATTAATTTATTTAACTATTGCTTAACTAAAGCAGGTAGGCAAAAAAACAGGTTTGCAAAGCATTAACTACTTGTTTTAGTTGCTTAGTTAAAGCAAGTAGCTAAAAAATTAACTTTGCTAGCATAAATATAATTATTTTTTATAATTTTGTTTAGCATTAGCAAAATTTATAAGCTTAAAAGCTAAGATTAAAATAAATAGTATTATATTATAGCTATTTTAGCTAAATACTACTTAATGTAGCTTATTTTAAAAAGTAATTTATAAAAGCTAAAAGTAATATTTTAAAGCAAGCGTTTTAGTTTTTTTTTTTTTTATAATAGCTTTAAAAACTTATATATTTTTAAAGCCTAAAAACTATAATATATAAAACATAAATTTTATAAGCTATATATTATAAACCAACGTGCGGAGACCTGTTAGGAGGCATAAAAACGTGATTAAAACAAGCCTAGTGAGGGGTAATGACAGCTGGACCAGGAGACATGCTACAGCTAAAAAGATGTTACGTAATCATAGCTTAGTAAGACAGGATCAGTAGATCACTTATAATAATCTACATCCTTAGAGTTATAAGATTATTATTGTAATCTAAAGAATTACGCTTATAAGAGCACTAGGAGACGTTTATTACAAAAGACAAATTAAATATATATTTTTTTATATATTTAGTTAGCTATAGTCACTTTTTTTATCTTTAGTAATTAATTTAAGCATACACTTAGCATATAACTAGATTTACTAAGTATGTAAAAAAAACTTTTAATAATTAATAAAAATATAATCTTTTTTTATTTATTTATTTTTAGCAATAGCAAACTATAGCTATTTAAACTGTTTTAAATAGTAAAAATTGTTATATTTTAATTACTTGTTTATTAGCAAGTAAAACAGACTTATATTTAAAAAACTGCGCAAATTAAAACTAAAAGTTAAACTAAAACTAAAACTTATTTGCAAACTAACCCTTAAACCTATTTTTAAATCTATTAAGCAAAAATTAGTTGCTAACCTAACTAATTTAAGCACTAAAGCAAAAGGCTTAGATTTAAAAAATAAAAAATTAACTTAAAAGCTATTAGCAAAAATTTAAGCTAAAGCAAAAGCATAAGCAAAAAAAAAACAATAAAAGCAATAACTTACTTTAATAAAAAAAACAAATTAAAAATACAATAGTAGTAATAGCTTAACCTATTGCTAAACTAACTTACTTAATAGCAACTTAATAAGCTTAAGCAAGACTTTTTAAATAGCAAAAAAAAAAAAGCTTTAACTTACTTTTAAGCAGCAAGTAATTAGCATACTTAAAAATATAGTAAACTAACTTAAAAGTAAAGTTAAAAGCGCTAACTAAACAAAAGCTTTTAAAGCAGCATAACTTTTAAAATATAATAAAACTACTAACTTAACCTTTTTTTTTATTTTAATTAAAATATATTTAAAAATAATAAAAAAAATAAGCTAAAAAAAGTTATAAAAAGTGTAGGCTACAAAAAACTTTTTAAATAAAAAAGCTTTTAAATAGTTTAAGACCTACTAAAAAGATTAAATTAAAAAAGATTTTAAAAAAAAGACGCAAAAGTTGTTTAACAGCTATAAAAACTTTTAAAAAAAGCTAGTTATAATATTTAAAAACCTTAATAAAAAATAAAAAGCTAAACAATAACTTTAAAGCTTTAAGCAAACTAAAAGCACGTTAGCTTATATAGTTTTTTTTAAAAAGTTAGCTACTAAAGCTAAATAGCTAATTAATAAAGCTTTTATAAATATATATTATAAAAAATTAAAAGCACTAATTTAAATAAAATTAATTAAGGTTATTTTATAGCTTAAAAACTTTATTATATTTATTAAATTAGTAATTATTATTAATAACTAATTATTTAATTTTGCTTAAAAGTAAAAAAAAAACTAATAATTTAACAAACTTAATTAAAAAAAAGCAATAATAATAAAAAAAGCAAGAAAACTTATAATAACTTTATTAGCATTAATATAATTAATAAAAACAATAAAAACAATAAAAATAATAAATAAATAAAAAAAACAATAAAAATTTTAAATGCTTTAAATATTATAAAAAAAGATATTATGCTAAAAATTGTTATAAAAAATAAAAAAATATACTAGTTTTAAAAGCTAAAAAGTTAGCTAGTATAGCTAAAAAAAATAAAAAAATATTTATAGCAAATTAAGTAATTTAATTAAAATTATTATTAAAAAAAGCTTAAAAATAAAAGCAAAATTAATAAGCTTATTTAAAAAAAATTAAAAAAGTTTTAAAGACTTAAAAATATAAAATGTTATAAAAAACTATAAGTAAATTATTAAAACTATTAAAAACTTTTAAATAAAAAAAAACAAATAAGGTTTTATAATATATTTATAAACTTTACTTTAAGTATAGCAAATGTTTGCATCTAACTATAAAAATTATAACTAAAAAAAATAAAAATAGTATAAAGAGTATTATAACTGCGCTAATTACTTATTATAAATATAAAACTTAAAAAAAATATATATAATATAATTAACCTAAAAGTATTACTATATATACTTATAATTATAAAACTTTAAAATAATTATTAAATTTATAAACTATTAAAAACTATATTAAAAAAGTAATAAAAAATTAAAACAACTTAATTAAACTAAAAAAATATAAGTATATTTAAAGTAAGCATTTATATGCTTACAAACTATAGCAAAAATATAAAGTATATAATTAACTTTACTTGCTAATAATAATTAGCAAAGCTAAAAATAATAATATATATTTTTTAAACTAATATAAAAACATATTAAAAAACAATTACTTTAAAAAAAAAGTGTTTTTATATATAATTATAAAAATTAAAACAAATATAATTTTTATAAATAACTTAAAATTAACTTATTATAAAAAAATATAAATAGTTAAGTTATTATTAAACTTAAACTAATTAAAGATTAAAAAAAAATATAAAAAACTAGTAAAGCTACTTCTTAAAGTAAAATTAAAAAAAAATAAAAACTTTAATAAAAGTTTAAAAGCAATACTATAAAAAATATAGCTAAAAAAAAAAAGTGCTTAGCCAAAAAAAATTATAATTATAATTATTACTTATATTAAACAAATATAAAATAAGTAACAATATAGTAGCAAAATTAATTAAATAAAAATATACTATAGCAATAAT
>Ga0247782_1000540_pt1 | contig 18196 bp, 5 predicted proteins | sample UWRJL019104C5_FD_179928 | JGI IMG/M metagenome (GOLD analysis project Ga0247782, IMG submission 179928) | Plant litter microbial communities from Arlington Agricultural Research Station in Wisconsin, United States - UWRJ-L019-104C-5 | ecosystem: Environmental > Terrestrial > Plant litter >...
CTTGCCGTCACTAGCAGGGCTGTCCGCCGGCTTACTCCCGTTGACACTTTGGGTAACTTGACCACCATCGAGATAAAGGTAGTCGCCAATGACGGCGACGGTGTGGCAACCGCGGCGGATGAAGTCTTGGGGGCTGGGGACGTCGCTATCATTGCCGGCGCGACTCCTGAGCTCCCACGCACGTCCCAGGCCCCCTAGCGCTCCCCATACCGCGAGAAGCACGAAGGGGGAGCATCTGCCCTTCATTGGGGGGGAGGACTCTGGACGATGGGCAAAACTCGGGCTTTCACCAGAGCTGAGAGTCGAACATTATGGGAGAAGAGAAGGCGGGCAATGGAAGGGGAGGAGAGAAGAAAGAGTCTGGGGTGGAAAATGGGGCTGATCGATCGGTGGATTTGATGGGTAAGGAAGCTTGTAAACTGTACTCTCGACTCTCTAACAGTATGTAGGTACCGACGCGGCAGACGGCAGTCCGGTAGAGAAAAGAAGAGCTAATTAAGTCGATAAGCCCCCCGAGTAGTTCCCGAGGAATTGGGTTGAGGTCGTTGGGTCCAAAACGAGGCACAGATGGGCTTGATTGGCGACGCTACTGCACATAAGATCTTAAGTGACAGGTCCTCATCACAGAAACGACACAAGAATCTACCTGACCTAGGTATCTACATACCTACACCGTGTCATACGTGAACCAGATAGAAGTGTCGATATGTGAGTGAGTAGGCACATAGATAGGTAGCAAAGGTGAAGAGGAAGAGGAAAGGCAACCAGCCGCCTCTTCGATGAGTGCCTACTGTTTTGCAGAGTTGTTTTCGTCCGAAGCGCAACGTTATTCTCGCCTACTCACCCCTAGGCACAGACATATATTGACTGACATATGTGGTTGTGTTGCTTTCGGGAATCCAAAGGAACCTGGGGGCTGGTAAGGCAAGTCAATGTCCATACACAGGCAGTACTTGGGTACCGTGTTTGGAACGGTAAGAAAGTAGTAAGTGTAATGGTAGAAATACCTACTTAACCTACTGTAGGTACTAGGTAGACAGAGCATATGTACTGTGTGCTCTCTGTAATACCAAGAACAGGTAGGTACCTACCGAATGTGGTTTGGTGTCTGTCAGGCGGACCCCGGTCTGTGCCCCGTCCCTCTGCAGTTGTTCCTGTCTCTCCCTTGTCTTAATTTTATCCTGTTCCGTATTAGACTGTTATGATGGCGCTAATACGTGCCATGGTCTGGTCTGTAATTAGATTGACCTGAAAGAGCCCTATCTGGATTGTGAGCTTGAGAGTAATCTCTTTTTCACTAGAGTCTACCGTGAAGAGGGAGAGACAGAAGGGTTCTGTGCTAATTCAATCTCAAAATTTCCTATACTGATTGTCTGCATCTTTTCAAGAAGGCGATTCATATGTTGTACACTCACAAAGCATATGTACTTATAGGTATGCTACTTTTATAGTACTAGGCATGTCGGCCAGACCGGCTTAGTAGCGATCACTACAGATGGGGGAGGGGGGACCCAAGCACAGTACTAATAAAAGTACCTGCCCAGACACAGAGGCAAGGAGTTACTGACGACTGATGCCCACTTGATCGGCTGGGTTTTCTCCAGGAATTACAGATGTATTTGAGTTGCTGGTCGCTGAACAAGTTTCTCGCGTCTTCCTCCTGTTCCTGATTGATCGTCAAACGTATGTTATGTGTCTTTAGGTTCGAATGAGCCTCTCACGTGCGCGCAACCCGAATGGAAGCCGAAGAGCCACGATGATCCTCGTCACCCCCTTAAGGGAGCTGCCAACAGTTAGATACTCCTCCGGTCAGTTTACTCCAAGGTAAGTAGGTCGTAACTCAGGCTTCTGCTCAGGGCATGCCTTGATGAAGTGCCATGCGGCAAGTGCTCCGCCCTCGTTGCATCAGCACGCTCACGACGCGGGTGTCAAGCCCACCGTCTTGCTGCCGTGCTTACCTACCTGCTGGGTCGCACACTACCAGTCATCGGATTCGAGGCTCATGTTATGGGATGAGAATCCATCGGCTCCCAGATGCAAATTTTCATTCCACCAATGTAAGGCTGTTAAAGTATACCTACAAATGTCTAGTTGCCGCGTGCTAGAAGGGAGAACAAGCAGAACACTAGTAATAATAAGACTTGACATTGGTATTGTCTCGGCTCTCAACTTGGTTACAACAGGAGACGACCAGAGGCAATCCATACGTTCCTACACTCTCTACATTTCTATGTAGTAGCAGTCATCCGCGAAACATTACTGGTAGGTTAGACGCTGTCACCATGCTAGTTCCTTGGTAACACGCCGGCTAATAAGCTGACCCAAAAGAGTCGGACGCATTACATGACAGGAACAGTAGCCTTACGAGCTGAACTTCTGCATCTTGGCTTGGCCATTTCCTAATTCATTTCCCCCCCTGATGAGCGAAAAGAGACAGTAGGTAGATGTGCTGTGCTTCTCATCACACGTACATCTTCTACGAATCGGCTGTATCTACCTAAGTTACTTACGTAGGTATCTACTGTATACCTCGATAATTCTGACCTATCTGGCTAGTTGGCTCGCCGTGCCTATTCAGGACCTACCCACTCAAGCACCGTTCGCAAAGCCCCTGCGTACCTATTTGCGTGAACGTTGGTACCTAACCTAGGTACAAGTGTAGGTACATCTGTATTAGATGAAGAATCAAAACAGAGTCCTACGCCTGGACGTTGCCGTAATCACTAACCTAACCTTAGAAAGGTACGCGACTTGGCAGATGAACCACCTCCACATGGTGTCTCATCATTGTTCGTAGTTGCTGCAACAGAGGTACATACATAGTAGGTAATAAAATACCTATGTATGCTGTACATAGTCATGCAGCTATTTACTTACATTTTTCCAAGTTTTACTTTCGAGTCATGATACGTACGTGTATCTAAATAGGTAATGTGCATTGTATGCTCACATAATCAGTCACATTCAGGCGCACTACTACGTGTATAGTTGAGTTACGGCTTGGGTTTGATTGGCGGGGGAGGGTGAGCCTAGGGGTGTAAGTGTCAAGTAGGATGCGTCCGACGTACAGAATATTTCCCCTTGTTTACGGACTTCAGCCCTACAGGATAGAGTACCTACACGACGTTGACAAGATAGGTATTGCCTGCTCCTACACCTATACGGTACCTACTTCGACTTTTACTAGGGACTAAATTCCCGGGCCAATCTCCAATTTCCCAATAAGACAGTAACAAGGGTTATCCTCCAAGGTCGCCGACCATCTCAAATACCCAAAAGTGGACAACTTGGCGTAGAAGTCGGGTATATGACGCCAGCGGGTTAGAAAGGTCTTCGATATGCAATCGCTTCTATATCTACACAGTAGGCACGAAGTCGAGGGCTGCACGACTCGGGAAGAACCATAATTGTCTGCGGCCTATCTGTATGCCGCCAAACTGCTCTGCTTCCCCAACAGTACCCGCGGACAAAAGCATATCTTTTTTGTTTTGCTGTGGCTATCACCAAAAGCCAACACACACGCGGTAAAATCTGACCCTAAATCATCTTATTCATCAAGACATGGATGTAAAGATCTTGTCTGACGCGTTCCCGCCATGCCCCTCGGGCACGACCACGGGAGAACCCCAAAGTGGAGAAAACGAGACAGCCAAAGGGGAGAAATAGAAGAGAGTACCGACAAAATACCCGCGCGCAATGCTCTAAGGGATATCATTAAGCTTTTCCCAACATAGACACAGAACACGGTCGAACTGCTATGCCGTGACACCTCCCATGAAATGAAAGCTGCTACCGAATCCAACAGACAGGGTCAGGGCATACCCATTTGTCAAGAAGCAAACAATTCCATACCCGTTCTTATGCTTGACGAGACTCCCGGGCTCACATAGCCAGTGACGTAGAACCATCACCATGTCGCCCAGGAAGGAAAAGAAAAAAAGCCTCCTTCGAGACACGGGACAGATGTAGACATCATCCTCTACTGCCCCTTTGTCCGTCGTTATATATACGACGGTAAATACACCTGCCAAGGCACGGCGCAGTGGATACTAAGAAAAGATGGAAAAGATATTGTGGCTGTTTTCGATGATAAATTGAACAGCGATATTCTTGGCGTGCATATCGGTCATTTCTCGTTCGATATTCGTGTCTCTCATGATTGTAGGTGCGAAAACCACTGCTAGGTTCCTCGGTGTCATCTAGACAGGTTAGCCAAAGCCTAGATAGACGGGAGGGGACAACTGGATCACGTACGAGATTTTCAGCCTCTCTGGATGCTACACGAGAAAGATGGAACATGAGGAATTCTAGACAATCCTTATGTGGTCTTGGTAGCTGGTTGAACACGGTTTGCAGATGAGCGCACTTTTCTGCATCGGTTGAAAATGCTGTTTTATCCCGTTAGCAATAGGTCCCAATTGTTCCGCTCGCGAGCATAGGTAAAAGGGGGAAAGCGAGTATGCTTACAATTTGTCTCCAGCACACGGTCATAGATATCGTATGTTAGCAGAGGAGTCGGGAGCTTTCTAAAGTACTGCTTCAGGACGCTAGTGACTGCAGTAATATCTAGGTCAGGGTCTGAGATATCGAAGTTCTCGTTCTTGTCGAAGCCTTCTTGAATGACCTTAGTTTGTGAATTGCCACCGGTCTTGCGGTAAATACCCTCCGTTTCCATTCCCCGGAGCTCCACTTCCTCGATGCACCTCGTCACCACCGATGGGATCTGTCTGCGTTCATACTCGGCTCGCTCAGCTAGCTCGGAACCGAAAAGAACGTTCGGTGGCTCGGCGACAGTCATATCGGAGGTATTGGTGGCTGCGACAAGTTTTGGTGGCATCGTCTGCGTCTTCTTGAAGCCAAAGAATCCTTGCCGACCAGCGTCTCCTTGCTGACGATTCAAGCTGCCGTTTGGCGGCGCATGGGAAACAGGCGACTCAACCGGTGTTACCGTCATGTTATATGGAAGCCCAATGCTCTCGCCGGCCATGCCTTGCGGGTGACGTTCAGGCTGTTGGAAAGCAACAACTGTTCGATTCACGCCTTTGGCAATGTTTTGTGCCACGGCCTTCGAACCTTTCTTCCATTTCGAAATGGGCTTTATCTTGATTACTGTTGGCCGGGCCTCGAGGATGGGCTCGTCGTGTTCCGGCGCGATCACGGTGGTGCCCGTCTGGATACTTGCGTTATCAAGGCTGACCGAGTGATTTGAAGAGCCCTTGCTATGGTTATAGATTCCTAGCTCGTTCGCTGGTAAACGGGCGTCCGAATGATTCTTGAATCTCTCCTGGATCTGATGAGTTATGTCATTGTTCAAGTCAGCCAACTGTGCGTTCTTAGAGACCAGTTGATCAAACTCAATACGGGCGCGATCTCTATCGGCTATGGCTCGGTTCTTCTCTTCAATAAGTTGGTCTCGCTCGGCATGGAGCTGCTCAAGGCTCGAGACCATAGACTGCTTCAACTTCTCTAACCGTTGAACGAAATCCTTAATGGCTGATTCCTCCAGGTCACGGGGATCGACAGGTTTCTTGGTCTCTTTCGCCCTCTCCACGTATCCGGCAAGAACTTCTAATTGACGGATCATGATCTCAGTCTGTGTATCGAGGACTGATACAGTCTTTCGTTTTTCCTCTACCTTCTGGGCAAGATTTTTAAAATCCTTCTCGTTATTAAACTGTCTTTCAAGTTCGGCCACACGCTGCTCAGAGTTCCGTAGGCGTCTTTTCAGTAGGGCAGAATCGTCGCCGGCCGCGAGAGACAGCGGGCTGGTTATGTCGTGACCGACGCCGTTCACAGAATCCTCGGCGATGGGGGTCTTCGGCCAGCGAGGCGATGTCGTTGTACGGGTAGTTTCACTGATACTTCGTGTGTGGCCGGCGCGAGCTGGAGCGCTCGATTCTGTGCTGTTGGTGCGTCCATGACGAACGGCATTCGATACGCGCCGGAGGATCGAAGAAGAGCCTTCATCTGTTCCCAGAATCCGCGCCATGTCTGCTTCCAAATTAAAATCATCGCCGGCGCTCCACCTAGGTAGCTTGGGAGATGATTTGTTCTCAGCGTTCTGACTGGGGGATTCTTGCACAGCAGGATGACCTGGCGGTGCTCTGGGTCCCATATATATATCACCAGATTTCTGGTCGGCTGGGCCGGGCCGGGGGAAGCTGCTCACTAAATCAAACGTCAATGGTGGGCTCAAGTAGTTGGATGGGATAGACCTACCACCCCTCGAAGTCAATGGGGGAAGCTCCTTTCGGGCAATAGGTTTGGATATGTTGCCCGCTGTCGCTGCCAAAGGATCAACCTGTCGGGTGTCCTCTTCAGCTTTGGGTCGCGAGTCCTGCGAGCTACGTGGGGTAGGCACTCGATCGCTCGAATGTAGATGCTGGTTCGTCTCGTTGGTCACAACCTCAACCCGCCCGGACCCACTATCTCTGGAGCCAATTGACTCCTGGAACGGATTAGACTGCTGTGAGTTGGTGCGAGTGTTCTGCTTCCTCGTCTTAGGAGCCTCTTGCAACTTGAATTCATCAGACTTCCCATTCGCCGGCGTCTGAGGCTTGTCCTCCCCGACTACAGGCGACCCTACAGATGAGCCGTTCTTGTCTGGCTTAGAGGATTTTGACAGTTTCCTGCCCAAGCTCTTAGAGGGGATGGTCTCATAATCGGACGAAATTTGGCGGCCCTTCTCCTGGAAAGCAATATGTGGCGTTGACGCCTGTGACTCCGGCTTCTTTTCTGGTTGCTTCGGAACACCGAAGTAGTCTTTATCTCTGCCCTTCTTGGCCGTATCGGTTAACGTCTCCGATGTCGATCTTGGCGTTGCCGAGGGAAGTGGACTCGGATCCAGTGCAACCGGGATGAAGTAGCTCTGATCATCCGCTCCCGCACCGGTGGCATCGGCACCTACAAAAATGTTGGAGTTTCGGTTGGCTCGATAGGTGTGGGAAGGCAGTGACAGACTGCCATCGCGACCGCCGTGGTCGGCTGGACGTTCAGGCGATCGAGCAGGCCGTGAGCTGTTTCGCGATGACGAGTCATTGCGAGTATATGACGGTCGGGGTCGCGGGGAGAGCTCGGTAGGAAGCTCTGTAGGCGTGTCGGACTCTGGATCGACCCTGTCATTGGAGAAAGCGTTGGGCGGTATAGCGTTAGGAGGAAGCGCGGGTAGAGATTTCTCTGCGACAGCATCCTTTTCACGTGCCTTCGCTTGTGCCCTCGACTTTTTCCTACGCCTTGCCATTAGCGATTCATGGCAGCTCATGCAAAATATGCCCTGTGAGGTCCTGGCATAGCGAAGATTCTCGATTTTCCTCTTGCAGTTTCTACATCGGAAACAGGTGGCACAAAAGGCTTGGTCACCAGTAAGAATCGCGAGGTCTTCTATCTTATCTCCGCAGGCACTGCAGCTGTAGGTGCAATTATTGCAGATTAGGGAGCCGTCACCTAGGAGCAGCAGATTCGCATCCGAGTCGAGCAAAGTACCGCACGTATTGCAACGGAAGCAGTTGAGATGCCATCGGTTCCCGGCTGCAGCAGAGTCAGACGCAATGAACGCATTAAAAAGCCCAGTACTTGCTTCTTGAAATTGAGACAAGGTCGGAAGAATTGAGCATACGTCGCTTTAATGCATGAGGACTGGCGTGTTGGTGACAAGGAACAGTGCACACTTACCTAATTCGAATGCCTTTCCTTCCTCCAATACCTGAGAGCAATATCTGTTAGCCGGCAAACAATCGCATGTAGAGAACCTGTGGGAGAATCCTCACCTCACCGCATCCTTTGCAAGGAAATTCATCCGCTCCGTCCAAGGAGTCGTCCATGTAATCATCCATCACTCCGCTTTGCCTTGTCCAGGTCGCTATCGGGGAAGCGGAGCGGAAGTGTGCCCTTTAAATTAGGTTCAAGAGACGGAAAGCTCGGTCAAGACCCCGAGCCCTTGGTATTGACGACCTGAACGAATGGTCTTACCAGCAGAAAAGGCATAGAAAGAGGAGACAGATGTTTACGGCAGCATTGGCTACCACAGGGTCCGACAACAGCAGCAATTCACTTATCCAGGAGCGAAAATGAGTCGATGGATGAAGAGGAAAATGTAATGGGAGACAATTCGGAATACGACGGTTCGTGGCCCGGGCCAGGAAATTACGCAGCAAAGACGAGTCGGCCGGACAGGTGGATAGACCGGTACAAGAGCAAGGCAGCGCGGAGTTGGGGAAACGGAGACTTCAGAACAATGCGTCCCCGGGGGGGATGTGTTTTCAACACCAGTCAGACGTGGGATAGGTGGGTGGCGGTAGTCCGGAAAGTGATGGCGACAACGGTCGGAGAATCGAGGATAGGGTTGTAGAAATGATAATTCGGTTGCTCTGATCGGGTTGAGATGGCGTCAGGGATGGCAGGGCAGGAGGTGAGCGAAGCTACCAATGATGGTAGTGCGGCCGAAGAAGCGGAACTCAGGCAACTAATAATGACCCGGGTTAGTACCTAGGTAGGTAGCCAATCGAGGCGGATGTGGATGTAAATGTAGATGCGGGCGTGGACACTTGAGGAATGAGCGCTCTCTCTAAATCTGTACCTACATATATCTACATAAATGGCTTTTGCTAATACCTACTAAAACACAGCAACGACCCGAATAGTATCACCTACTAGACTAGGACTGTCCAACGATTCAACGAGTGCTAGAATTGTACCAGATAAAACTTTGAAGGACAGTAGGATTCCAGTACTACCTATGCAGGATGCAGGTAGTACCCGTAGTAAGAACCTACAATGAACCTGATGTTTCGATGTTTGAAATACAATTTACAATTTTGGCTCCATCAGGGGGTCCTTTCCGTTTTGAATTATGCAGCTTCAGTTGTTTAGTCGATACTACTAGTATGTATGTAGTAGTAACCTAACCTAATTCAGTCGATAACGTACAATGATTGCGCTAGAGTCAGTGCCAGTTGCATTGATTCATTCACCTATTGAAACTTTGGGGGAAAAGGGGGAGGGATTTGGAGACGAGCAGATTGACTGGACTCCTTACAGCAGTATGTACCGCTGTACTGCAGGCAGTCAGTGCTACATAGTATGACTGTACAGTACGTGCAAGCGCATTGTGTGGAACGATCCCCTAAAACTCTCACACACACAAGTAGAATCGAACTGTGTGCAAAACCACCTGTCGCACCCCACCGGCCAGAAACCGAGCCCTGATCCACCCCGCTGGGAATCAGTCAACCCAATGACAGCCATACTGCCACACTTACGATTCTCTGGAATAATTCCACTATTGGCCAGTTATCTCGACATTCCAGACCTTGAACGGGTTGTGACTTATTACCTAACCTTAGGTATGCTGTGAAATTCGAACCTGTCACACGAAGCTTCACGTCAGGCGACAGTTTTAAGCTCGGAGAACTGGCATCATGGTAACTTGTTGATAAGTACCTTGCTTCAAGACTAAGTAACCCCCCCCCCCGGGGGGGGTGGGGGGGTGGACGACCTTCCAAAGCCAGCAGATCGACTCTACATAGACTGTACTATGTGAAGAGAACGGCTCATGATAGCTATGTGATGAAGGCGTGGTTGGACGAGGTTATCCATCATCTGATATCAGATTCGCCTACTATATAACTACCTACCCGGTACCCTGACTCCCTGAGTGAGGATGCTCCGTGTTCGTTTTACACGCCTTCCTTGTCCTCTCTCTTCTTTGCAATAGGATTCTCTTACAACAGGAATTGACAGGAATAAGAAGAGTTCACGTTCTGGCCAGGTGGTCGTCGCCGCGCGCTCTGTATTGGGCGGTTTCCGCCGGGATACTCGGGTTCATCCTCGGAGTCAATCAACAGATCTATTATGCTACGCTTTACCCATGCTATACCGATGTACATGTGACACACTCTCGTATGACAAGACTCTGTGCAGGTCGAGTAGTGGTGGTACGAGTGTTTAAAACTGCGTATAAGTAGTTCTTACAAGGACACCGTTTCGATGTCTATAGACTAGGTCTACTAATACATCTATAACAAAAGCCTAACTACTACATTATGCTTATTTTTACAATGGGTGCTAGATACTTCCTATAGATGCTTACAACAGGACCTCGCAGGAAAGATGATTTGATAACCAGGATAGGTTAGTCTTGGTGGGTGTTCTAAGGTTAGTTGAGTCTCGTGCAGGAATGCAAGGTATGCTCGCAAGTCGATCCATAACTGGACAACCTCAAGTGTTTCATGTTAAAATAACTGGATCCACCAAGCCTTGGAGCCACGCAGAGTGGATACATAGTACACCTGCCTATCTGCAAACCTGCAAACCACCATATACTAACATTCAATAGCATCCATTTCGATCCTTGAAGGCGTCGCGGCCTCACCGGAGAAGACTGTTCATCCCAACAATGTTCATATGCTAATTCAGATGATACACATTCCAGGCACTCGCCTATCGTTATATCCATCCCTACTGTAAGTATATCATCTTCCTTGAAAGCTGTCGACCATTAGCAACCCCCTGCAAATCGAGGACTAGTATGTATTGATTGTATGTATATACAGTACATCGGGACGAACCCCCGCCATCGGCATCCATGAGTTGATCACCCGTCTTTTACAGTGCAATAGGTACTCTACATAGGTAGGTAGCTCATTCCCACGATTGTTCGAATCTTGGTGTGTCTCAAGACACCGAGCTTAATGTTAGTTCCCAGCACTCGCGGATCCGTTCGCTCAACCGTCTTGCTTGGCTTGAGGATACTATCATGGGTTGATATGTACTACCTATTTCACCGCAACAAGCCTTGAGAGTTTCACGTTTTTCCCCAGTTACTGTCCTTGTCTATATGCCGAACATCCACATGCCTCAGACAGTATGAAAAAATGCAACCAGTCGACTAGGTTAGGTTTAGTAAGTCACCTACATAGTAAGTACCTAGGTAGGTATGTCCGTTCCTTCTTTCCGGTACTGCAGGGCTTACATTTCAATCTAGCCCAAAGGCATCTCCGAACATGCCATGTTTCAATGTATGCTTGCCCCGAAAGACTTGGTATTAACATCAGCCTTGTCCGCCCCTTCAATTTCAAAAGGCGGCACCTAGATTGCCTCTTTAATTACTTCTACGAATCGGAGCCTCCAATCAACTTCGGTTTTCGGATAAAGCCACAGCTAGGGGTGTACTGTACTTATTACCATGTTACTCATTACGTGGACGCTGACAGGAGGGGATCCTATCCGTCAGCCAGCAGCCCATATCAAAATCCGCACGTGTTCACTTATTACACAGACATACACATAACACGTGTCGCTGCACGTGGTGTATAGCGTATCTCTAGCTAGGTAGAGCTTGTTTCGAGTGTGGCAGCCCCGCTACCAAAGCAAAGTGCCATGTCCGCCTCGATGGCAACCTTGAAATTTAGATTCCCGAGTTCCGAACCCACAGTGACGGGAGGCGGCATCTTTACGCTTGCCCAGTATCAGATCTACCTATTCTCGTGGCAAGAGACAATATCGCAATTACGCCTGTATAACTGCAGCGCTTACAATCATGGTCGGGTGCCTAACGTCGGACGCCCAGGCAGCAGATAAGCTATCTAGTACCTACCGTGAGTCTACATCAGATTACACACTTCTGTTTCAGTACGTGTTGAGGCGCGATATTCCTCAAACCAAAAGTCTTTGTCGGTAACCTATCGGGCCAAAAGGACTTCCAGTCGACTTGCTAAAACACGTCTTACGCCCAAAGACAGACCAATACTCGAGACATACCCCCTAGAATACATACATTAGATATCAGTCGAAGCAGCATAGGTGGACCGGTTTGTACTTGCAACAATGGTGTATGCGAATTACGTACCTAACCGACATCAGTCCCGAACTTGAAACAACACGACAACTTCCGCGTCGCACGTGTATACAACTCGTAGTTAAACGTAACTCGCTTCTCCGGTATAACGTGCCTGAAGGTGCTTCCGGGATACTAGGGCAGATGGAAGCGTCATCAGAGCTCATACCAATTAAACCTGCCTACCAATCACGTACTGGGCTTCAGAGAAGCCAACCAGATTTATTCACACATGCCGTCTTACGTCTTACGTCTTACGTCTTACGCTTTACTTACATTGGTTCTCTGAGGCTCATGCTGTCTAGATGCTTAGCTCTTCGGGGCAAGCACATTTGTTTTGCTTAGCTAAACCCGGCCGGAAATTGAGTGACAGATCTAGGTCTGCACAATATCGGAGCAGAGCATCGGTCAAGAAGATTGACGTGTTTCGAAGCAGTAGAACTGAGGCATCGGGCATCCGCTGACATAACTAGATACCACAAAGGACGCATACAGCCGGCTTATTGTGATACAAACTACGGCTGACTTCATTTGATGCTAGGTAGGATACATATGCGGCTTTCCCATGTAGTCCTGCACATGTTGGGCAAACCCTGGCAACATCCTGGATGGCCGTAACACCAACAAACACCGAGCTAAAGTCACAGCAAAGTTTATGTATATATATCTCTCTATTTATTGGTTCCTCAATACCTATTCGCTGTACACCGTCGTACGGTTGCATAATCATAATACTCTCCACAGCCAAGAGTCAATAATAGTCCAAAGGCGGACATAGTAGGCCAGAAAGATTATAGAGCTGGATAGATCCAATACAAGGGCTTAAAGGGAAGGGAAAGGTCGTGTTCGCAGGCGTCAATATATGTACTGGAAGATACCCAGTGTATCGATCCGGCGCTAGAGCGATCATAACTCGATCGCATCATTGATAGCAAAACCATGTCTCTAATACAGCGGCGTGACCAAATCCATGCTCTCAGGATAGGGAGCGATACCTGCTTTATCTGCAAGGTCCAGGACGCAGCGCAGTATCGCCGTGCTGATGCTACGGCTGTGATGGCCGTGAGCACTAAAGTCCGGTCGAAAACAATGTAATAACAACAAAGTGAGCTGATAAGCAATGGAGGGCCTCCATTGACGGGTTTCGAGGGCATAATTTGCCAACTTTACCCCTGAGCGAACGCATTGGCTGAAAGCTTCGAATTCTACATTGCTTCTCACTTGCTTGATGCTTCTTCTCCATGTCTATCACCTATTGAAGAAGCCGTGGGAAAGTGCGGCGTTCGATCCTTCTGGTGGACTAAGTGCTTACGAGACCGTCGGATCCATCGTTTTCGTATTGAAGAGACATCTGTCTCATCCACGAAACTGAGCTTGGCGTCTGCCATGCTGCAAGCTTCACCTTTCTATTATCGCTAGAGGTGGATGTATTCTAGAACTGGCACAGTTGCTGATGAGAATGATATAGCTAGAAGGCAGTAAAAGCAGAAGTAGCTAAAGATCGTTGCAAATGAAGGTTACTGCGCAGTATGTGTGTATACGTGTATAGGCAAGGTCGGTGGTGATTCTGGAACTTGGTCGCCAGAGCAACCAAGAACAACAATATTTGGGATGATTGCTTACAGTATACCTACCTAATGGTAGGTAATCGCACATCTGTGCACGAAATATGCGTGTACTTAGGCTGGTACCTCAGGTTAGTACGTAGGTCAAGTTGTGGTAGAGTGTGGTGGACCGTACACAAGGTAATTAAAGCTAATATTTTTACATATACTCGTCTCTATCTATGCCAATACCCCAAAAGCGCCCTAGCGATATACATAATTCGTCATTGTTTGTACAGATCATACAGTAAATTAGTACATGAGACCCAGAAAATGCTAGGATGCGAACCTTCTCTGGTTCCTGGCCAACTTAGCCAGTGCCTTCTTTTGTGGCTTCAGAGCCAGCTTCTTCTGTCTCTTCCTCCGCCGGTGCTTCATCATCTAATGGGAGCTCACTACGATTGAGGGCATCATGCAACCTGGAACCGAATATCTCAGCTTCCAACTCTGAATATACGCGTTTCATCGATTTCACAGCCCTGACTGCTTGCATACAATCGGTCTGGATTTCGTTGAGAGTGTTCGCCGAGTCGCCAGACCACAAACTGAGTCTTCTTAGGTCCAGATACGCTTGTCCAAGCCGGTAGAGCGTCGTGGCCGTGGGTCGGAGATGGCGTGGCGATGTCCCTCGCCTACGTGCGTCTAGACTAATGTAGTTGCGCATGGCCTCCTGTGCCCGAACCGCTTGCCAGCCTGTCCAATTCACCATCAGCCTCTTCTCACAGATGGTAAAGGCAGCCTTGTACTGTTTCATTTGTACAAGAATCTGTACATGGTAGTTCCAGTTCTTGCTATCAATCTCGAACCCTGCCTCGAGCACTTCCTTCACCAGATCCTGAACCCGCAGAGGATTCCCCTCTCTGAACAGCAGCTCCTGCATTACACGCAACCCCCCGCATAAGGCATATCGGTATTTGGGGGAGATCTTATCACTTAAGTTCGAGCTCGTATCGCTGTGAGCAGAGCGAGAGCGCGCTGCACTTTTGGCACTTTCAAACAGTAAATGCCATGTTGATTTCACGCGGTCATACTGCTTGTCATAAAGACCGTTAAGCATGACGGCATTGAGCATCCCCAAAGGCAACAAGCCATCTTCAACCGAGCTACTGCCCTGGAAGATATCACGGTAGATGTCCACAAGTTCCTGGACGCGGACTGTGTCGTTTAACTGCGCAAAGACATGGGTCATCGAACCGAACTGGTACACCTCGCGCGCAGATCGCAGCAGCTCCGTGGGCATGATATTCTTCCCGGTTGACCCGGTCGAGCAATCTTTGGATTCAGGGACATCAACCCTTCTTTTCTTTGCATCTACTCTATAGATACTAAGGAAAATACGGAAGGCTTCAGCGAGCCACTTTCCTTTTGTCAGCTTGATTCTCTCTTGTGGTGGCAGGTGACGCCATTTGGTAAGAGACTGGCTGAGGCGGAATATGATATCCTCGGTGATGTGGATTCCATACTCCTTCATGAGCCAGCAAAGACGCCTGATCGACCCTGGCTCACTGGTCCGGAGAAGAGCACCCATGACGATATTGAAATGCGTAGACGTGACCCTGAATACGCCCTCCTTCAGAGCGATGGTGAGGAGATGGAGTGCATGCAGGGACTGGCGGCAAAGAGCGAGGCCGAGTAGCAATTGTTGGTACGTATACTGGTTGTAAGGGATATTCTTATCGGCCATGATGTTGAGGATCCTATTTATACTAGCAAGATCTCGACGCACTGCTTGGTAGTAGAGGAGCTTATTCCACAGGCGAGTCGTCACAATACCCTTCTTAGCAGCGTGCGCACACACGTCTTCGGCCTCCTTGAAATTATCATTCAGGCAGTAAGCATCGACGAGGCTATTTAACATCGCATCGTTAGCCCTTACGCCTGAGGCGCGGGCACGACGGTACAGCTCGACGGTCAATCCCAGGTCGCCTCTCGCACCGACCATTTGCATCAGAGTCCCGTAGCTGTACTTATCCGGCTTCGTGACGGCGCATATGTTATCGAAGGTGGCGATCGCACCATCGTAGTCGTCGGCCTTGACGTACGCATTCAGTAGGATGTTCCACGTGTATATGGATGGTTCTATTTTGAACTTGTCCTTCATATCGTCGAAAATTTTTTGAGCCTCCTGTGGCTCTGCATTGACGGCATGTACGTGAAGCAAATGGGCAAAGGTATCGCTACCCTCAAAAATATTCAAAGTCTCGTCGGCCCGGAAGCGTTCAATGTATTCGACCCACATCGAATACACTCGCTCTTTGTTCCCCCGAGCGGCGTAGAATGCCAGATGTTTCTGGTAGGCCCTTCGAGATGGCGCGTCGTAAAATTTGTGCCAGTCCTCCCAAAGAAGTTCAACTCCCGTCAGCGTTGTAGATGGCGAACCTTGGAGTCCCATGAAGGCGCGGAAGGCAGCATGGAGAATTGCCTTACTCGGTTTGCCGCCAGGTAAATCCCTGTAGACCGTGTATACTTCCGTTGCGATAGACATCTTTTCCCTGCTTTGGGCAAATAATATGTACTCCTCGAACGCGAGAGGGTCTTTCGTGAGAAGCAACAAAGAAGTCACCAACGAATCAGGGCATGTGAGCAGAGCTCTCCTGACCAAGATTTTCTGCACGACGTCGAGTGCTTCACGATCGGCTTCCTTACTAGACGATTCGCGTAACCTTTCTGTGACATAGCGCGGGAACTGGATGGCTTTATCGGCAAGATCGGGCACGGACGCTAAGTGCTTCAAAGCCGTAGTAATGCCATCGAAATCCAAACGACCGGCCATGCCCGGATAAAGTGTCCAGATTCGTTCCAAGAGCTCAGGCGTAGGGGGTTTGAAGGCGGCTGCTAGCAACACATCCAGAGCGTCAACGAGGGCCGTGTTATCAAGCGGAGCAAATCGCAGCCCTTCCTCAAAGATAGAGAGGGCCTGTGAGTGATTCTGCAGGTTGAGCTCAGCAGTAACACCGGTAACGAAAAGGGCGCTGTCCCAGGCAGATCTATCCAACTCGTTAAAAAGCCCTGAGATCTTCCGTGAGTCAGATATACGGCCAGTTTTTGACAAAAAGACTAGAATCTGGCGAAGATAGACATGTTGAGACTGCTCGTCTAAAGATTTGTAATGGCTCCATAGCTCATCGACGTCTTCGTATCTTTCAGTTCCGAGGATATCTTCTATGACAGCTATGTGATGCTCTCTAGATTGAGCGACCGGGTCTTCTGGCTCAGCCAAGGCAAAAGCTTCGATGCCATCTTGCGTTTCACGCTCAGCTTGGGAAACGTGGTCTTGTTCTTGGAGAGTGGATGACTCGACCTCTTGAGGATAGCTCGAGGAGTTGTAGAGGCGGGGAGAGACATGGGACGATCGAGGGCGGAAGGGAAGACGAGCTGTTCCGGTCGTAGACATGGGAGTCAGACGGCGCACCAGAGAAATAGCGCCGGTCGGGTAGAGAAAGTCAAGGAGGAAGGCCGAGGCGTTCAAGGACGGGCTCCTCGCGGGCTCGAGTAGGAGAGTAGTATCGATAGTACCGTGCATCAAAGCCTGCCAGGCCCTACTAAGCTCTACATCGGCAGCTCCATGTTGCCAAAACGAGGTATACAGCTGGCGCGTCGATCGGAGAGGTTTGTTATGAGCTGGGAGAACTCGAAGGCCGCATGGTTCTAAGCATGCAGCTGTCCTCTCCAGCATTGGGAGAGGAGGAAGGGCGCGGCAAGTAGTCCAAATAAAGGTAATTCTGCATGTATGCACGTGCGTATATGTAGGTAAGCGAAAGAGAGAGGCAGGAAGACAAGTTTCAAGCCATAGCAAAAAGATGACCTATTGTAGGGACGACCGCAAAAGAGCCGCCAATACAAGTGGTGGATACGGAGAAATTCAACGACGAGATGACCCCAGAAACAGAGTAGCAGAGGGCACCCGGGAAGCCAGTGGCATTTGAACAAATCGAGGCGTTTAGAACTAGGATGCGTCGTCCGGGCGCAGAATATAAACCATAATCCCAGTGTCGAAGACGATGAGTTTGACGACAGGGCCCGAAAAACTACTAAGATTTTGCTACCTATCACTATCACTATTTCAATCCGAGGTGACCAAGAACCTTGTTAGCTCATCATGCTCCATGGGTTGGTATAGTCTAGCCTATCCCGGTTAGTGTACCTACTATGTACATAAAGAGCAAGGGGAGCTCAGGTAAGGTCATGCCGCCCTTGTCAGCCCACCAGCCACATAGGCCGTACAGCTGTAAATGAGGCTGGTTGAGAACCAAGTTTGCATAAGAACAAGATGGAGCTTGAAGCGTAGAAATACGTTAGCTACTACATGTTGCCCCCATCATAAAGTCAATCTGCGATTAAAGTTGCGAAAAAGGTACTTAGGTACTTACTTATGAGAGCCAGTGCTTTTACTTAAGTCACATGATCAGCTAAACAGCAGTAGGTTCTGCCGATGGTAAGGTGGTGAGTGCGCTAAACTAAGTACCTAGGTTAATTTACTAAGACAATAATACATAGTGGGTGTGTGAACTGAAGTACCCAGCCAAATGCCTACAGTGGGGCGACATTAATTAAGAGCAAAAATAAAGTTTACACTCTACCACTCTATTGTTTTCAACAACAAAAACTACTACATAATAAAATTAAAAAATTAAAAAAAACTTTTTATATAAAAGTTAAATAGTTAAATTATTTAGCTACTAACTTTTTAAAATAGTTTTAAAGCGTTTAGTATTTTTATTATTTTCTTAAAAACAAGGCTAAAAGCTTAAGATTTTAT
>Ga0247782_1000541_pt1 | contig 18120 bp, 13 predicted proteins | sample UWRJL019104C5_FD_179928 | JGI IMG/M metagenome (GOLD analysis project Ga0247782, IMG submission 179928) | Plant litter microbial communities from Arlington Agricultural Research Station in Wisconsin, United States - UWRJ-L019-104C-5 | ecosystem: Environmental > Terrestrial > Plant litter >...
GGCCCATAGAAATAAAAAAAAAAAAAAAAAAAAAAAAAGCTGAACCTTATGGCCTCGGCGATAAATGTATTTTTCGGCAATAAAAAGCGCTTTCGGTGATGTTTTTTCGGATTAATAGATAATTAGCAATCCTTTGAAAGCTGGAAAGCCCAGAGCGGTGTTAGGATGTCGCGTAATATATACCGTTAATCCTACGCGGGATTAACGGCGTCGTTTTTTCCGTGACATAGGACTTAGTAGTTTTACGGCGAAAGCGCATGCAGGAAGCGTAAGCATGTTGAAGTATAGGTTATGAGTACATCAGTATTATATTGGATGATTAAGAGAGTAACTAGATAGCTAGGTATGTAGAGGATACCTGTACATTATATGGGCAATGGGTGTGGGGCGTATGTACCAGCCACCTGAATTCCAACAAAGCAAATGTCTTATTCGAAACAGTAAGCAGAGAGACCTACAGTAAAGTATGTGAGTACGCTTCTTATGAAAGATGGATATGGCATAGAATATTTACACAGCCATTATCGTCCTCTCCGTTCTGTACTTCAGATCTGCACCTTGTTCCTACGCGCGAAGCTACAACACAGCAGCCATGACGAAGTTATTTGCTACCGCCGCGGCTTTCTTCGCCTCCGCCGTCTTATCCGTGCCTATAACCACGGGCTCATTTACGGATATCCCAATGAATCTCACAATCGGAACGAACTTTACCATCACGTGGGAATCTAACCTCCAAGACACGGTGTACCTCGCCTACCTTGCTAACGGCCTTAAATCGTATGGGGAGGGTTACAACCCCTTCACCGGCCAATACATACCAGCCTACTATTCGAACAGCGAATTCTTTGCAGGTCAGTGGCCAACTTCTTCTTGGGAAAAACTCTACCGTGTTTTTTTTGGGCTTTAACTAACCGTCTTGATTTACCAGATCTCCAGCCGTCGTCCGGTAGCTACACGTGGACTGTTGAACCCTTGCCCGACTACACGGGCCTCGGCTTGCAGACCTATGGGCCGGAATATGTGTACAGGTTCGGTCTGACTCCTACGCACGTTGGCGTTGGCTTTAGCTCGACGCAATTCATTATAGTAGAGCCATAAATAGGATCGCCGTTGGATGTGACTACTTCGTTAGTCCTAGCAGGGGAGTTTGTAATAGGGATTCCAGGCTAGACATAATAATTGCTGTTACACCCGTTGAAGATATATGATCATTAGATGCGAGACGTATATTGCCTAGTATCAATGTTATATCCTTTTAAGGCGCGCCCGGCTTGCAGATCACTACATCTGAGGTAGGTAACAACATGTTACATAATCTGGCGGCTTGACGGTTCCGTTTCCTTAAATACGGTACTGTATACCGGTGGTGTCAATACGACGATAACAATATCTGTAATCACGCCATACGCGATAGAAAAACTTCCTAGTTCTTGTTAGACTTGAGCCACCAAATTTGAACGAGTGATCAGAGCGGTCACCAGAAATACCAAGCGCTTGCAGTATCCGAAGTCCTAACAGTGCGTGAAAAGACCTTGTAAGCGCAATGGTAACATTGGCTGCGATGCAGACAGACAGTGTGACTAGGTATGCAGGCTGTCTGCCAAAAATGTCCGCAAAATCACCAACAAGTGTTGGTGCTACAATAGCTACGGTCATGTATGCTTTGATGGTGAGATTAATCTCATCGACTGAGACAGCTAGATATTCTGATAATTCTGGGCAGTATATGAAGCTGCTCAGGGTAGAGAACCACGCCGCCAAAGAAACGAGCGCCACAATGCACCATTTCTCCCATCTCGTGAAGACCGAGTACGGCTCTTGTAGGCTTCTATCTATTACGTCCTTTGATGTATTTTCCGCCTCGGGTTTTAAATTGTTCATTATATTTGATGAGTAAATAGAAAGACTAAGTTTTTTAAGGCTTAGAAGACCTAGGTTAAGACGTAATTACTTGGTTGAATCTGTGCCAGGTAGAAACCCAGCTTTATAGTGTAATTATCTGGGTATGCCACATACTACGCGGCCTACAGCCGCTCATAAGTGTATATAACCGTCACCTAAAGAGACCTGGTGATTGCAGGCACATCAATAGGGGTAAATAGAATTAATTGAAACCATGGCTAGATATGTATGGCGGTGAGCTAAGTGAAGCTATCTACATGTGAGGAAATAAAGAATAATATATGCCCCCTGGTGGCTAGGCTCACCCTATACACTAATAGAGATGATAAGGAGTGATAACAGCCTTGGCATCCGTCCACGGTCTCAGTAGGAACCTGCTCTCTTGGCCGTATTATCAGGACATGGTCGGGACTACCCCCGCACGTACAGAACAGGGCAAGCCAGAACTGAAGAGGGATAAATCGCCCAGGGCAAAGTACCCCTTGCTTGAGAACCCAATATGTGGTGTGTCATTGTGCTTTACATACAGAATTACTAACAGACCAATTATCGGTCCGTTACGGTCTGGCGTAGGGCTGTCAGCCCGCCCCTACTACATTTGACGACAACGGTATGCGACACTTCGCACCTTTACTGCGCCAACTTCGTGACTTTTTATTTTATAAAGAAAGAATATGCAAAGATAACTTTACCTGACATCTAGGTTAGATAACCAATTGAAACAGGGAGCTATATAGGTACGTTAGAAAGGTAATACCTGTGCTTTGAGTTGGTGGGTTGTCGCGTACAGTGCGACTGTAGAGGCCATAGGAGTCTTGACATGAGCCTGACAGATTTAATGTGGCAGTTTGTTTCGGCCGATAGGTGCCGGCTAGTAATTTGATGGATGCTCCGTTGGACATTTTCTAACCTTAAAGTATTTACCATCATTGAGCAGACTCAGATGTTGAGTTTGATTGTGTGTTGAGAGTACCCAGGTACTACATTAGGTACTGTAAAGCGTACATGTGGTACCTCGATAATACCTACAAGGGGGATATGTGTGGCAGTGATTCACCAGCCACAGCGATAGTGGCCCAGCAACATTGTTAGGCACCACACCAATTAGGTAACAAACAGAGTTAAAATCAGCGCTCATAGATCAGGTGCGGACTATTATCGATTGATAACGAAAAATCTATCACTGTAGAGAACTGCCAAAATAAGAACCTCTCATATATGGTATTGTTAGAAGCTGCCAGAGAGTCGACGAGGGTCGACTTTGATGGGTTTCATATCCTTCACAGCAATTATCTCTACTCAACTCACTCGGCAGGACATCCGGAGGACGCTTGGAGCGTCTCAAGACAGCCGTTAGTATTATGATTTTCCACTTATAGCCTATAGCTCAATCACCACCTGCTACTCTGTCACTTGGCTAGCTTACACGGTTCATAGAGCATATAACGACATCCTTCTGTGAAAAGTACGCATCGTCGCCCGGCTTTGAACAATATATTGAAACAACAAATAGAAAACTCACTGGTTCTTATGTATCGTTCATCATGGAGCAAACAGAATCGAGTCTATAGCCTATAGGTAGAGAGGCATAGCTAACATTAGGTTGGCGATTATCAGTAGGGGTGGGTATACGGGTACGGTATATATAGAGTGTTAAATGGATGGGCTAACAAAAGACGTTCCCCTAAGATGGCTCAGTGGTAAAGCAATCGGTAGGAATAACTACGGTTTCAGGGTTCGAGGAGATTGAGCTTGTCTTAGGCCTTGAATTTCTTTTTTTGGCGGTGTTCCGTTCGGGACCAGCTTTTACTGCTTTCCCCGACTACCCTGTCTGGCTACAACATGGACCAATGCCGTCCTATCGACTCTAGCTCGATCCGGGTTAATACGTGTCTGGGTAGTTTGCTTTTTTATTTCTTTATTCTTTTTTTATATTTTTTTGTATCCTTATGCTTGGAAGCTGTATACACATGCGAGGTATTTCCCGTATCAACCGATTTACTGACCTGTGAACATAGTGAAACCCTTTTTCGGACCCGACTGGCAAGTGAAGACGGCATTTTCGCTCACGCGCCGGGATGTTAACCATTACAATTACGTTTTAGGTTCGACTCCACTCATATTTCTATTCGTCGTGATTAGTTTTCCTAGGATGAATGATAGCTTCCAGGTTGTACTGCTTTTCTTTTTATCGTCCATCATCTCTCTGGTTCTTCGAATATACTTGTTTACCATCTCCGCTTGTTCCGGGGTATTCTCATGACCGCGTGACGGGTTGTCCTAGGTGTCTACCTACCAAGGTAAGTGCCTCTTACTAAGCGATAATACTAAGCACGAGAAAGGCCTACCGGAGGGATTCCCTTATAAGGCGACGACCCCGGTGCTCTGTGGAATGACAAGCCTCTTTGTCTTTCCTTTCCATATCCAGCTATACCCGTCAATACTTTATCAGCTGCTCTCTTCTGACCGGGCATCGGGTTCGCGGCGCTTTCTCCATATGTGTCTGGGTATATATGTCATGTCAAAAGCATATTGAAGTCTTCTGAATAGCTTCACATCTTCCGAATTCGATATATCTCCACCTTGGGAATAGTAGGCACGACTCCGGCCGCACTAACTGTCATGCACTGGACAAATCCAGGGGCAAAAATGGTCTTGTGGGTTTTCATCAGCTGGCACGAGCTAGCCAATTATTTGTTTTAAACATGGAAGCTGAGAGAACCCGGTATGAGTCGAACTCGTGCTAAACCTTATGTACAACGATAATCGAAGGTGGTCAGACACGTTTTCAGCCTTACCAGTTTCTAAGAATAAATCAACACGCCATTGCATGGCAAACGATCCTACTACTCCGAAACGCCACCGAATCCTACGCCGAAAATCTCCCAGCAGCCTAAATCCGGATGAGAAAGGGAATCGAATGTTTGCGACGAGACCAAGGCAGACTAAGTCGTATAATATGATGGGTATATGTATGGGTAAGTGTGTGCGTATTTGCAGTTCGAGAAACGCATGCGGCTCATTCATTTCTGACTCGTTTTTCTTGGCTTCTTGGTAACACCATGACTCTTCGCTATCTAATCGCCGTGGCTCTTGCTTTTGTGCCTCATGTTTATAGCGCGCCATCAACTCAAGACTGGGCCAGCTTGAACAAGACGTTCAGTAGCCGACTTCGAACCGTGACCCCTTTTGCGCTTCCATGTTTCACGGAACTGAACGGCAGAGTTGTCAAAGCAGAAGCCGAACTATGTTCGGCTGTTCAACAGCAGTATCTAAGCGCCAGCTATCGCGCAGATCAATTTGATGCGTATCAGGCAACTCAAGCTGAAGGGTGTGCTACAGCGCCTGGCCAGCAATGTCTTCTCGACTCGGGCAACCCTCTAAATCCGGCGGCATACGCCAATACGTCCTGTAATCAGGGATCCCTCCCCGCTTACTCAATCCAAATAGCAACTGCGGAGGATGTAAAGAGTGCTTTCGAATTTGCATCACGTACCAAAGCGGCTATTTCGATCAAGAACTCGGGGCATGACTACAACGGACGCAGTAGTGGCCCTGGCTCGCTTTCACTTTGGACGCGCAAGTTACGAAGTCTCAGCTATCAGCCTTCGTTCGTTCCCGTTGGGTGCGGGAACCAGAAGCCTCTAGCAGCATTCACGGTGGGTGCTGGGGTCAATTTCGAGGAAGTGTACACCTTCGCGAATCAACAGAATGTCACCTACCTCGGAGGCTCTGGTCCTACGGTCGGTGCTTCCGGTGGATGGCTCATGACCGGTGGACATAGTATCCTTTCAAGAGCTTATGGCCTCGGTATTGATCGGGTACTGCAGTATGAGATAGTAACACCCGATGGTGTTAAGCGCTTTGCAAACTCTTGCCAGAACACTGATCTCTTCTGGGCACTGCGAGGCGGGGGCGGCGCCACCTTCGGTGTTGTCCTCTCAACTACATCCCGAGTTGAGCCGAAGTTGGAACTTTCAGCTGCGGTTATCACCCTTCCAGCAACTGTCTCACCTCAGGTACAAGCTGAATGGTTGAATCTATTGGTGAACTCAACTATCAAATGGGCCTCGGAAGGTTGGGGCGGGTTCCAAGGTGCTAGTATCTCACTCGTTGCAACACCACTTCTCTCCTTGGCAGACGCGCAAGCCTCCATGGCAAATCTTGCCTCTTTCGCAGAAGCGAATGGAGGTTCTGCCGTGATTGAAACCGTTGCGGACTTCTACACCATGTTTAACAAATACTTTGTTCCCACGGCGCAACCCGGAGGTATCGCCACCTTCAGTCACAACTGGATGATCCCATCTCGCGCATTCAACACGCCCAAGGGGAGACGCGACCTCCGCGATCACATGGACTGGATGGCAAGTGTAGGACTTGCACCCGGCTTTCTCGCCACGACACCTTACCTGTACAGCGGAAAGGGGAGCTCAAAGGTCAAAGCGTATGCATACGGCCCTCCAAGTAGTGTCTCCGCCACCCCAGCTTGGAGAGACAGCGCCGTCATACTTACGGCCGGCGCTGGCTGGGCGTACGACTCTTCCGTTGACGACAAGAGGAAAGTTGCTAATACTCTGAGAGAGGCGAGCGACCGCGCACAAAAGCTGTGGCCAGACAGCGGTGCGTACGCCAATGAGGCACACCCTTGGGTCAACGACTGGCAGTCTGCATTCTGGGGCTCTAACTACAAGAGGTTAACGACCCTCAAGCAGAAATACGACCCCCGGGGCCTACTTGGATGTTGGCACTGTGTTGGGAGTGAGAGTGGGCGGAACTCAGATGTTGTGGGGGGAAGTTGCTTGGGAAGACTGATTTAATAATTGTTATGTTACGATCATTTATCGGCGACACGCGCACCCCATCGCTTGTCTCTGGAAGATGTTTCATTTTTTGTATTATCACAACTTTGTACTAGATTGTTACATTCCTTGTTTATTTAGACCAGCGCCATTTGGGATTATAACTTTAACCTCCCGGTAGAATTGAATATTTTTCTATATTAACATCATTTGAGGTGTATCATAGCCATTTCATTATAATACAAGATACAATCGTTTCTTAAATAGGATCAAAATGAAGCTCTTTGGGCGACTCTACCATCACAATATCTGAGAACCAAAACGACGTCAAGATACCTATATAACAATAATTTCGCACGTCGCAGCAAGTCAGTCGAATTACTCATAAAATTTGTATAAAATTTTCCTCTCTCTAAAGAGATACTATTTCCCTGGTATTGCACGGAAGGTATTATATGGATGCGTATCGTCAGCTATGTAACTACTGGTGACTTTTCGTTATATTATCATCACAATATGTAGATGTGAAAAGTCAATAAATTCTCCCTAGTCCTCAGAGTATTGTGGTCGAAACAGGGGTGACTTCTTAGGAAACGTCAACGCTTCAGTCAGCGCAATGCCCTTGAACTGCTCCCTTCCCACTCTACCCCCGTTCACAAATGCAGAAAACCCACTGCCACCGGTTCCGCCTCCCAAGATGTACTCGAAAGCTAGATTCTCATGCTCGATGAGGAACGTCCAATGGAGTTGCCTGGAGGGAGACACAAGCTCCAGTTCGTAGCCTGTCACCTTGTCACGTAACGTACCAGCGATCTTGCCGCCGTACGTCTTGGTGAAGGAGAAGTAGTCCTCCGTATCCGACTCCTCTACGCGCTGGCTGGAGAAGACAGGCACCTTGTTATCGTAGAGCACGATGGAGGAGTATACGTTGCCCTTCTTGATGTTGGACGTGAAGGAGAGCAGGGAAAGCGCGTAAGGGCCAGCGAGGATGCGCACGGCGTTCATGCCCTGCAGACACGTGAACCAGCTGAAGGCGCCCCATAACCTCTCCATGCCGCCGAGCCCGTCCCACGCGAACTTCTCGCCCAGGATGGTGAGGTCGACGTGGGCGTTGGCAGCGGGGATGGGCTCAACGACGTGGAAATAGGGCAGTGCCTCCGAGGTCGAGTTCTCGCTGGGCCAGGTCCTGCCGTCAGGGTAGCGCGGCCATGCGGCAGATATCATGGAGACGACACCGGAGACCTGAGCTGTTTGCATACCCACGCGGGCGCGCTGCATATCCCTTGTGATCTCGAAGGTGTAGCTGAAGTCGTCGGACTTCCAGACGGCGCGCGTGCCCCAGTCGCACTCCTCAATCGTGTTCTCAGAGGCGTAGTCGACCTGGGCGAAGCGCGTGCCGTTTGGCCACACCATCTCGACGCTGACGCGCAGGTTGCCGGAACCCAGGATGGCGTAGTTAGGGTCGCGGTAGAAGCCGAAGACGAAAGCGAGCTTGCCGTCCTCGGACACGCCGTCGAACTCCCACTGCTCGCCCGCGGTCCCGTTGAGGGGCACCATCTTGGGCGAGATGAAGTGGTCGAGCCCGCCCGTGCTGAAGAAGATCGGATCCTTGGTCTTGGACATCTCGAACGCGTCCAGCTTAGACACTTTGCAGCCATTGCTGTCGCCTCCTAGGACTGCTTGCTGCTGCGCCTGCGGTGTGAGCCATTTCGACTCCCACTCCTCGGGCCAGCCGTAGTTCCAGGCCTGGGCCGAGGTGATGAGTAATAATAGGGGAAGCCACGAGATGTGCATGATTCAGGATGATGATGACTATGAGGGTGACAATGACCAACAGGGCTTGAGGATCACATGGGGGACGTAAATAACGGCTGTTTTTTATCCAAATATAACTAATGGTTCTAGTTAACACTTACAACCCTGTGGCGTGTTATACAGTCGGAATCCCGCAACGAATGGGAAATCAACTTCACCTGCCAAGATATTCCGCCGTAATCATATTGATTCCGATAAACCCGGTCTCGGTAAACCGATACCCACGCTAGTGGGCTTCGGTTGGCGCGAATGCATGGCGAAACGGGATCATCTTGCATGACAAGCTTTGGGTTTGGGTTTGGGTTCGGAGTCGGATGTCAGCATCGGAACACCTGCATGGATGAGCTGCGGCATGAGGCTTACATGCCTAGTTAGGTAACCAGCTCCAGCTTACAGTACTTAAACTTACATATGCATGCACTTAGATAGTGGTGTGGTGGTGCCATGGTAAAGGTGGTGCTGACATCTGTGCGTACCCGCACCCCTGTCTTGGGCTTCGGGATCTACCTTAGACGACCATCAAGTCACTGTTGCAGGACAAGGGACTACGTACATAGGTAACTTCTATACGAGCATGAGAATGCGATCTTCGAGTGAGTCGCTTATGCTTTCCTGCAAAGTGCAGAAAACGTTTAGCTTTGGCTCTATTCAAATGCGTCTGTCTGTACTACCCCAGCTGCACAATAAGCTTCTCACCAGAAACCTGCTTAGACTTCAACATTTGTAATCCCTTCAAGATACCCTCGTATTTCCCCGGTAAGACCCTGACAGGATGCGTCTTCAGTTTCCCAGCGTCAAGCAGGCTCTGGATCTCACCGTACCACTTGATACCAAATGCGCGTTTTTCGGGATCTGCCTCGCTTCCGTAACCATGGTCGAGCGCGACCTTGTTTCCCAGGATCGCCATGCCCATAATGAGTTCGGGCTTGACCACCTTGCGCGTGCACAACTCCTCTGCGTAAGCCTCCAGGGCGCAGTACTTGCCTCCAGAGCGCCCCATAGCCCCGTAGCAGAGCTGGGTCGTCCTAGCCTCCACGATGGGATCAATGATGTGGGCTAGACGGTTGTTGGTGTATGCGCGGATGTCCTGGGAGCACGTAGGAGAGTGGTAATCGAATACCTTTATCGCACCAAATGACTTGACCAACTCATAGTTCTTAGGAGAACAAACCGCGATAGGCTTGTGTCCGGACCTGAGGAATTGTCAATGTAATCTACAATAAGGTCCGAGACGGGCAGATAGAAAAGGAACATACAGTCTCACTAATTGCGTAGCCAACGTCCCCACAGACGTGCTAGCAGCGTAAACAAGAACCTGCTTCGACTCATCTTCCCCGACAGGAGAAGACGGGCTTCCAGGCAGCTTCAAGCATCTACTGAGAGCTAACCCCATAGTTCCGATTCCAGTGCCGCCCACCGCCGCGGCCTGCTCGAGATCCATGTAACCAGGGACCTTGAAAGTGAATTCCGCGTCGGCGGAGACGTAGTCGGCGAAGGAGCCCGTAGTAGGGTCGATGGGGTTGGAGCCGTGGACGCCTCCGCACACCTTCTCGCCAACGTGGAAGCGTCCCGTCTTAGTGATGTCGCTGCCCAGCGCGACGACGGTGCCTGAGAAGTCGCACCCGTCCACCGCACCGGGAGCGGGAAAACGCTCAGACATCTTCCAGTCGCACGGATTGATGGCGACGTAGGCCACTTTGACGAGGATCCGGTCGGGTCGCAGCTCGGGCAAGGGGACGTTTTTTTCGATTCTTAGCTCCCCTTCTGGCCCTTGCCTGATCACGGTCTGGCTGGAGGGGAGGGGGGCGGATCCGTTGTACCTGGCTCGCGACATGGCGTGTTGAGCTTAGACTCGAAATTTCTATTATGGCGATTGGCAACTAGCATGTGACGATATCACGACTCACTTTAAGTTATTATTAGTACGTCGAATGGCTTAAGATCTAAGACTTAGCCTCCCTATAAGCCAATCTCGAATTGTCCCACAGCCCAGCTTCTCCTAGAGGCTGACATTCGGCGTACTCGTGCTTATCGGATTACGTACCTCGGATTGCCTCGGCGGGACCGAACGAGAAATTGATGACGTTCGGGGTTATATATGGTCATTGCAACACTTCTAATCGTTGTCGAACATAGCCACGCGGTAGAGGGCTACTAAAGAAGGTCCGAGACTCAACTCATCTTCCTCTCGCCTCCAGCTCACATAGGCACCAAGAATGACAGTGGACGAAATGTAAATATGCATCAGATTAGGATATCAAACTCTTCTACATGATATAGAACAATAATAATGCTAGCAATTACAGCCTAGTGGTGTCCAAGTCAATGCGCCCAAAATTACACCATCTTGCAGTCTAACCGTTCAGAATAGACTCGACGTTAGGGTTTTGCTTCTTCAACATGTCAAGCACCTCCTGCCAAAATTGGTTACCTAACGCCTTGCCTTCTTCCGATATGACGAGCTCACCGGGCCTAAGAAAGTATTAGTTGAATTTGTAGCTAAGGAAAAAGAGAGGCCGGGAACACTTACATAGCAACTGTATCAAGGGTCCAGAATCCGCCGTGTGCTTCCGGTCCAGTAGTGGTGGCACTGACCAGGATGCGACTGCCAGCTTCCGTGGTCTGCGCAAAGATCCCCTTGAAGATGCCGTCGATGATCCGGAGTACCAGGCTGAAGTCTCGCCCGATACTGCTCTTGCAGAGGCCGGGGCAGGAAGCGTTGATGATAACCTCTTCTGGCTTCACCTTCTCCGCAACGTGTTCCATGACCCACATCTCCAAGAGCTTGGAGATCTGGTACTGGGACGTGAACTTGAAGTTCGCCGGGTCGCTAACTTTTTTCAGAATACTCGCGTCGTCCTTCACGCTCTCGACCGCGACGGCTCCATGGCCGGAGCTGGCAACGAATTCGAGATGGGCTGGTGAGCCGATAGCTCGTCCGGACTCGCGGAGCTTGGGTAGGAGGAGGATGGCCAGGTATGCGGTCGAGACGACATTGACTTGGATTGACATCTCCAAGCCATCCTTACTCAGTTGGTGCGAGGGCGGCGCGATGCCTGCGTTGAGGACGGCGACGTGGATGATGGGGAACTGCTTGTTGACCTGCTCTACAAAGTTCTCGACCGAGGCGTAGCTGGACATATCCAGGGCCTCGAGGTGGATGACATCGGATTTGCACTTGGACGCCTCTTCTATCTTGGCCTTGGCCTCTCTGCCGCGCTGGAGGGAGCGCACGCCGAGAATCAGCTTGCTCGTTCCCAGTCGCGCGAATTTGATCGCCGCTTCGAATCCCAGGCCGGTATTCGCGCCGGTGATGAGCACGGTCTTGCCTTCGAAGGGGGTGGTGGGGTCCTTGGGTGGGTTGGCCCTCGCCCACCGCATCCGGGCCGGGGTGGTCTTGGCAGGGACTGAGGTGAAAGCTTCAGCCATGATGACTGTGTATTATCTAACTAAACGAGGTAGATGTTGGAGTAGTAGTAGGCTTCATGGAGATGTTGTAGCAGTCAAATTTCACAGCCATAAAGAAATCTAAAAGAAATTTCAGACGTCGATCCTCGCACAAAGAATCGAGATTCAACAACACAAAGCCCTGCCAGTTACACGTGAATGTCTCGTTAAATTCGGGAAGACGCACAGGCCATCTCCGAATTATGGGGCCGAGACCCACTGAAATTCGGGTGTCCGAATGACGGATGAGGTTTAGCGTTCATTTCGGAGATGGTGTTGTGACACCCAGAGCGGCTGATGTCTTACCATAATCGAGCGAGGGTAAAATGAATTGTTGCAAAAATAGTATTCTATTGGTAAGCTTTCAACAGCTGGTGACACGGAAGAAAGTCGAATGACGTACGCCTTACTTGATTTCTAATAATTTTAGTTATGCTACTACCCAGGACAGCTACCAGGAGCTAGGGGTGTGATGCAGCCTGGGCAAGAGCTTGGAATTTAGGTACCCACCAGGGCCCTAAAAGATCGGTTATCTCCGGTTATGCGCGTAGATACACGTACTGCGCTTAACTCCGAAATACTTCATTTTTGTCCTAATTAGGAATTAGACAGATACCCCTTTGTTTGTAGCCAAAGTCGCCCTCTTCGCCGCTTTCGTTCTTCTTTGTGTGATAGAAAGTTCCAACGCAGATCACATATTTGAGCTGACATGGCAGGAAAAGCTACCGAAGGAACCAAGCTTAATTTCTATTAGCGCTCTATGATGCAGCATCCCTAGGTAGCTCAATTGAATGAATGTACTTACTAGCAACAAACTATTAACTTATGTCTCAACTGTGACCCTCCGGATGCCAAATACCTCATCCAAAAACCCGTATGCCTTCATGTTCAGCAAACCAAACGCTCCAATCTTAGCTTGTAGTCCACCCTCTTCGGGTTTACTCGGCATCCAGACTCTCCGCCATTTACTGCCCAGATGACTGAGGTCATCAAAGACCCTCATCGTATGGTCTTCCGTATCGAAATACAGACTCTTCCCCGCTCCGGTGACTAGCACTGGGCATTTAACCTTGCTCAAATACCCGCCCTTCAGGGAATACTTCCTCATCTCCTTCAATATCCTCGAGGGGCTCTCAATACCCCAGAACGAGGCCGTGACGCCGACCTCCCAGCGCAGCTGAAAATTCGTCCGCATGCCGAGGCCAATAAACCTATCGACGAAGGCGTCCCCGATCCAGCCGCCCGTCCACGCGCTCATGAACAAACCCGAAATGTGCTTAGTACCGAAATCCCACATGTCGTAGAACGGATCCACGGCCACGCAAGCCTTGACGCGCTTGTCCCGCGCGGTGCGCAGGGCGTAGTATCCGCCCATGCTGGCGCCCACGACCGCGATCCGCTCTAGGTCCAGTTCGATACCCATCTCCTGCTTCAGCGTCACGGCGTACCCCTCCAACCAGTCGAGCACACGACCCGTCACCACTTCCCAGTCGTGGCGCATGTGGAGTCCATGCTCGCGGAGCACGATCCCCTGACCGGGACCCTCGAACGTCAGGACAGCGTACCCGCGCGTGTGTCCCCCTTGCGGGTGGACATAGTACAGTTCTTCCTGGACGGAGTCCGCACCGCCCGTGTTGAGGAGGACGGGGATCTTGCCGTCCGGTAGCCGGTTCTGCGGCGCGGGTATGTACAGATATCCGGGTAGCTTGACCTCCTTTTCCCCCTCCTGGTTCTTCTTCCGGCCGTCGTTGTCTTCTAGTGGATAGGGAATCTCTACGACCCGACAATCGCAATCCAGGAACGGCAGCGCGCGCCGGAACAGCGTCTGCACTTTCTTCGCGATGGGGAAAGCCTCCGGATGGTGCTGTTCCAGCGTCGGGCCGTTGATGTGCATGTACCCGCTTGCGCGCGTATAAGAGCTCGCGCGGAGGAACCCGTCACGCGCGGCCACGACGTCTCCCCTTGCCAGGGCCTCCTCCGCCTGGGACTCGGCGAGGTGCGCCGCGTGAGCCCATGCGTCGGCCCAGGTCTGCGGGTCTTTAGGGTTGATGGCCGCGATCGCGGTCATGAACTCGCCTGGATCACACCCTCCATACGGTGCCGTAGATAGGATCCGGAGGCTCTCGAAGTTTAGGAAAGTGTTCCCGGGGAAGAATTGGTGGATGGTGGAGAAGGGCGGAGATGAACCTGATTCAACAACCATTATTGTATGTGTCTATGTATAATGTAGCTAGGCAAAGTAACTAGAGAGGGAAGCAGTGACACTCCGGTTGAATCAAGTCGCCTTTAGTACGGGAAATTGTGTGACTAGGTGAAACTGTAGCTCGGATCTCACTGATATTGTTAAAGACGGAATCTGTAGTAACTAAATAAGGGCTAAGCTGCGCTACACTATGCAGATATCGGCGCATCTTAATGCAACATCACACATGGCATGCGGTGCATCACCGGGCCGGATCTCCGGAGGTCGGGCATAACGATCGTGCATGGTTCGCGCAAATGCATTAAGTAAGTACATGTATTGATTAGAGGATATGTTCGGCACCGCCCTATTCGGAGTCGGTGCGGTCCGATCCCCCAACTCCTGACAATAAGCAAATTCTATTAGTTCTCCGCCACGCGCGCCGATCGATGCGAATTAGGACGGGTTCCGAGTACTACCGTTGGCCCAATTATTTGGCCTCCCTCTTATGGAAAATAGCAAATCCGGTGCGAAGCTAGGAATACAATACACAATATGCAGGGTTCACAACCACCACTCCGAATCAACTCAGCGTGACACGCAAATCAAGTCATAACACCGCCTGATTCGACATTTTGCTTCTCTTCGGCTTTTTTGTTCTTCTCGTCAAGGCCAAACTCAGTTTCGAGTTCGGTTCTCAAAGGGATTTCCTTCTCGAGGAAGGATACGAGAAAGGTGATACCAGCAAAGACTATTCCGATCTGCCAGACACGCTTCAAAGCATCTACGTAGGCTTGTATAACGATCTCCTTCGTAGCTGGATCGAACGTATTGATGAACTTAGCTGTAGCGTGCTCATAGGCCTGTCCACGTGTGAACAGGGGGCGTAGGCTGGGGTCAAACCTGCCGCTCAGTTCGTCGAATCGGTTGTTGAAGATAGCTGACGGGATGGACACACCCCAGATAGTACCCAGAGAGCGGACGAACGACCACGTTCCGGTACTCGATGCTACTTCGCTCTCTGGAAGGCTGGCCTGAACAGCCTGCAACGTTGTTGAAATCGTTAAGCCGCCGCCGATACCGGCGAAAATGAGCCAGAAAATCCATTCAGCTTTGTTCGAGTGCTGGTCTAGTATAGAACTTAGGCCAAACACTAGGGGCATTAAAGCAGTAGAGATGAGATGTATGGGCTTGTACCGTCCGGTCTTTGTCACTAGCACACCGCCGACCGCTGCGAAAAGCGGGAAGAAGATTGCGCGAGGCAGCGTGTCTACTCCTGCGATCGTTGGCGAGGTGCCCAGCACGGCCTGGAAGTAAACAGGGTAGAAGAAGCTGATCCAGAATGCCAATAGTAGGTTCATGAATGATATAAAGAAGGCTGCGGATGATGTGCGGTTCTTGAAATGTAGTGGTGGCATCACCGGGTACTTGCACCACGGCGACGATTCCCACAAGAAAGCGAGGACGAGGCCGACAAGACCAATAATGAGAGGGGCTAAGATATTGGGCGCAGTCCACGCGTATATTGTGCCGCCATATGTCAAGGCCCAAAGGATAGAAAAAGTAGACGCTATGAGGATAAAGTTTCCGACGATATCAACTCGCCTCAGTCTTTCCCACGCCGACAGCTCCTGCTTCCATTTGACTTGCAGGAACAATATGAGGAGTAGTAGGGCGACGCCTCCGAACGGGAGGTTGATGTAGAAAACCTAATTGAAAAAACGATCAGTAGGGGCACTAGAAAGTTGGGAACTAGTCCGACTCACCCATCTCCAAGTAACACGGTCGGTTAAGATACCGCCCACAAATGGACCGATAGTTGTTCCCAAGCTAACGAAGAGAAAGAGGAAACCTAGGAAGGTTCCGCGCTCGCGCATCGGTACAAGGTCGCAGATGATCATGTCGATAAGCATATTGATGCCCCCGGCACCGACACCCTGGACGGCTCTTGCCCCAATCAGCATGTTCATAGAAGTTGCACCGCCGCAAAGGCCGCTTCCCAGGAGAAAAATGGCAGTCGCTCCGATCATGATATAACGGCGACCCCATAGATCCGCCAGTTGGCCGTATAGTGGCTGCAATGCAGCACTGTTATGTGTTAGCATTCTTTTGGAGAGTTGGGCTAATGTATATAATTTCCCTTACCTCGTGAGGAAGTACACATTGGCTACCCAGACGTAGTTACTTCCACCCTTAAGGTCAGCAATAATGCTGGGAAGAGCCGTGGAGACGATGGAGCCGTCCAGTGCTGATACGAGACCCGTGCAGCATAAGCCGAGGAATGCGAGCCAGAAGCTTGTAGGGTAGTGTGTCTTGGCCGGTTTCGTGGGCGAATTATTCTCCTGGGAGTCAGTCGATTTCTCATCAGTGGCGGTAACTTCTGCCTGGGGGGGGTTTCTGTCGAGCGAGTCCGCATTAGCGGACTCGTCTTTAGACGCCATTTCGCGTTCAAAGCTTCAATCTAGTGAGGGACAGGGGATAGGAGATCGTAGGCTGCGCAGGCTGAAGGGATCGTGGTTCGGTTGTGGGATGTTTTCGCAAAGCAGCTTCCAAGATGTGCGGAATTCGTCTTGCTGATAATTTCAGAATTGTATCTTTAAGCAGTTGCACATTTAGATCCCTCAATAAAACAAGACAATGCTATGGGTGTTTGCATTCAGGTTGTTACGGCAGGTACGTACCTCCGAATCACGTGACCGTCGGGGAGACAAAGAATTCGGACACCCGAAAGGGGCTGCTCTTCAACCACTAGCAATTTCCAATCTCCCCTTTGGAACAAACATTCGCGCTCCATCTGCGGATTTGGTACGCGTTCCGTAGATGAATTATTCATACAGAAACAGTGCCTCGGTATGGGGGGCAAATCACGGCGAGGCCAACATCAAAAAAATAACGAAGACATAATTGAATATTCATATGATGCACAGTCGCTTAATCAGCTTCAAACCTTTACAACACGCCATCGCTTAGCTAAATAGCTGTTTACTTCTCTTGTGTTAAGTTAATTCTTTACATGTATTAATAATGCTGTTTACACCTACTGCACCCGACACGGTCTAGATTCAACAGCAGGATGACGCAAGGTCAGCTGGGTCGGTACAGATACAGATGCGAAATTGCTGTATCAACGGCATTATGATTGAAATGATTGCTACCCGTGCCGATGGCCTTGCCTTTTATGTTAGGTGGTACAGTTAATGCAGCAAGCTGAATCGCTGCAGGAAGCAACGAACAGGCCAGTGGCTATCGAACGAGTAGGAGAGACCGCGGGAAAAGCATCATATTTTTGATGAGGAAGATGACGACTACGTGGTTAGTGCTAGTTAGTTAAGCTGTGAGACAGCATCTTGCATTCTACTTCTGTAGTTCTGGATGCTCCTCTAGGTATACTGTGCAGTTAATAATACCTACACTCACTAGTCACTTTCCAATAGTTTTCTCGCGGTTACGGCAATAGATTAGGGTTTATTGTGAGCTTCAAAACTTCTATCAGACAGCTACCACTTATTATCCATCTTAGTATATAGCTTATCACGGAAAAATGACATCGCTATTCCCGTATAAGAAATAACGATATATATTCTACGTGACATAACTACCTACTCAGTTAGCAGTGGCGATAGCTATAAGTGGTACCTCAGATTCCAGGAAAGGAATCCTCACGTGTGTGTTACAACGGGCCTATTGGCAAGGTGTGTTAAATGTATTAGTATGGAGTTTGTATGAATGTATGCGATATTTAATGGGTAAAGTACCTAGTTACCTAGGTATATATGACGCTCTCAATGACGAGGCAGATAACAGACGTTTCCATTGAAGTCTCAGATGGCTCAGTGGTAAAGTAGTCGGAAGAGGAAGAATCACTTAGGTGGACTCCCTAGTACAGTTTTCCGTTTCAAGGATGTTGAGCCTGTCTTTAACCTTGGACTCTTTTTTTTTTTTTCCCCCTTTTTCGTTTCTTTTTTTGTTTTCTTT
>Ga0247782_1000542_pt1 | contig 18108 bp, 12 predicted proteins | sample UWRJL019104C5_FD_179928 | JGI IMG/M metagenome (GOLD analysis project Ga0247782, IMG submission 179928) | Plant litter microbial communities from Arlington Agricultural Research Station in Wisconsin, United States - UWRJ-L019-104C-5 | ecosystem: Environmental > Terrestrial > Plant litter >...
CGACAATATATCTCGAATATGGGTGCTGGGGAAGCCGTCCCATGACACTAGGCTTCCAAAGAACCACATTCCGGAGGCGTTCTCGATCTGCTCATCATCTTCGCGGGCGAATCTGAAGCAGTGCGTACTTGAGCCATCCTTGTGGTAGATCATCTTCGGGTGCGTTCCCTCCCAGCGGACCTCGCTGGCAGGCCGGATGTTGTACCTGAGGTGGGCCGAGCCGCTCACGTACTTGGGTTCCCCGTCCTGCACCCAGACGGCGATGTGCTCCCAGTCGTGCGTATGACCGGGGTCGAATGGGTTGTGGGTTAGGGCGACACTAATACCGGGAAGAAGGCCGAGTCAGTATTTCAGATCAAAGAATTCTACAGTCTAAGTCCTCTTAGTATACGTACTCCTTTTCGAAATAATAGTCGTAAAGATAAACACACCAGCCATTGTTGCAGCGTGCCCGAGAATAAACATTATTGTTCATCAAGTCCGATGGGTCATGGCAGTGCTTAGAGGCCCCCGTGCTGTCATGGGGCAGGCCGTGCGCGACTTCGCCGTCGGGACTGATGGCTGGTGTGTTATAACAGCTGTCGGTGTCGAAGTCCACGGCAGGCTGGAACCTGTTATCGGTGTTAGCTCAACATTGCCCTTTACTATTGTAGGGGGTATTGCTTTGTGACTTACTTCTTGTCGTTGGCGGTAGCGTTTTCGGGCAGCTGCTCCGGGGGATTCCTAGCTACGAGTCGCATGGGTAATCCATTGGTGACAGTAGCTAGGAGGAGAGCTAGGCCAGTGGCCACGATGGTCTTTAGGGACGGCATTATTCCGGTTGCATAAGTGTCCTAGAGGACTCTGATAATTTATTAGAGGGGCTGTTTGATCACGCCATCGACGGGACGCAGCGAGATTTGACGATCAATATCTACCTAAACATGGATATCTAGGAATAGATATCTAAGGATGAGTATGCCAATATGGGTATGTGAATATGAATATGTGAATATGGGTACGTGAACTTGGTATGTAAACTTGGTATGCAAACTTGGTTATGTGAACTTGAGTATCCGAATATGAGTATCTGAGAATGGGTAGCCAAGATGAATGGGGAAAGCTCCTACCGGGGTGCCACTGCCTTTACACCCAGGCAGACATGGACAAGTCCTTGAGCTTAATCCTTGCCTACCTACTTACAACTATCAGCACCGAGGTGCGTTTTCACAGTAGATAAACCTTGCACATTACGACCGAAATTGCACTTTTCAAAACTCTACTAATGACCGGATCACGCGTACGAAGTGTCAGGGTTCTCTCCCTGAATATGCTCTCGACGTCCTGTGACGCGACGGAAGCTTCTTTTATTACTAATGCGAAGTACCTCAGGAACATGATCCGGGTAACTTCTTCTCAAGACAAGCCGTGTTCACGATGGCCTATTTAGTTAGATACCACCCAGATTCTGGATTCTCCCTGCCGGGAGCAACGAATAAAGCTTTGTTAGCCTGTTTGTCTCATACACACACTACGCCATATTATCTGCTAGGGCACTGCACTGCACTGCACTATCTTTATGGTCTCACATACATACTTGTTTCCGGACCAGAGTGAATGAGATGTGCGTAACGTAATCATAGTCCGGATATCTATTATTAGACTTTATCGGATCATACGCGTAGGCTGGTCTGCAAGCTGCAGGCACCAACCTTAAGTATCAGCATGGAAATAGGGGTCTTAAGTCTATATTTAAGCAACAACTGCGCCGTCTCCCGGGCAACGAACACGATTTATTGACGTTGACTGGGCCTGGCGTACATAATACGTACCGATGCCAACCACCTCCATCTCAAAAACTTGATTCCGGCCTATTTGCCTGTAGATTCGGACATACATACGTACCTAGGTTAGATAGGTTACAAGAAAATAGCATTAGACCTTAGGTTATGTGTTGTCTGCTTCGACGAACTCTAGTTTAAAGGTTGGTGTTGTTGGCGCTGCCGCTGAAACGAGTCACAAACGACCTAGATTGACGCTTTGGCCATTGCTGTAAGTAAGCAACTCCGTCGGTCAAGAGTTGTATGTGCCTTGTTCGTGATCGACCTGTTTATTGTCGGGTAGACAGGCCTCAGTTGCCACTCGTCTTTTTCGCGCTTAAGAGTGCTCGGTCCTCGGCACGAGCAAGAAGGCTGGAGGAAATGGAAGGGGTTTAGAGTGGCCACAGGCACGTCTGTGCTGTCTTGTGAACTCTGAGGTGATCTGCTCGTCCGTAGCCGTCGATATTAGTCGGCATATGCCCAAAGCTAAAATAGAGTTAGACTTAACATCTCGTTGTTACGGTAACATATCTGGTGTTTTGAAAGCAAGACTTGTTTCTGTAGTTTCGGTCACGATATACGTTAAGAACAGGAATTGCGTCACTCTCGGTTGCCGAAAGAAGGTAATAGAGTGATTTAGGCTCGGTGGAATAGTTCATCTCGGAATTATGATCTCGTGATTTATTATCATGGATACGTATATACGTAGCACACATGTCTGTCTAGGCCCCTCTGGATATGTGTCAGAAGGTTAGCTTATAGTAGTAGCAGTCGCGACTTAATGACGACTAGAGCTGTAGAACAGCTCTGTAAGCTCCTTGTAAGTGAGCCTACATGCCTATGTACAAGTAACACCAGCGGAATATCCCGTATTATCGTCCCTTTACCCAACAATATACACTCACTGCCCTTACTCAACTAGAACAATGGTGGCCTTCGCTTCCCACTCCTTCATACAAAAATGTAGTATTACCAGTGTACCGGTCCCGACACCGATACGTTGCCTCATCCTCGCAGTCTTAAGTACGCTCCATCGTTCATCAGACCATTTCGGCGGCTTATATCCTGGGCCATTTCCATCTTATCAATAGGGTAATATTTTTCCTTAATTCGTCCGAGAATCCGCATAGCCGGGACGCAGTTAGGAAACGCGATATTGGGATTCCGGAGACGGAATTTCTCCCAGACCAGAGTGTTCTCGCGGGCTGGGAAAGGAGAAAAGAGAAAATATGTTAGTTTCTTGACAACTTTCTTAAGTAGTATCTGTAGACCAAGAGAATATCACACACCTCTCATATAACATTTCGCGAAAGCCTCGACCCTCGCCGCGCTCCGCTTACTAAAGAGGCTTAGAAACTCCTCCCGCGAAGGAGAGTTTGTGCGGAGACGCAACCAGCAATGACACCACAGCTCGATAATGAGCAATGCCTCGATGTATTCCTTCTTGGGCGCCCGGCCGACGATGAGCGTGTGCTGGGGATATCGATCCCCTTCATATGAGCGGGCCGTGATGCCGTTGAAGCGCTTGTCGAACCAGTTCTTCAGGTTCATATTTGGGTCGCCTCGGTACGAAAACATAGTAACCGTCGTAGGAGTAGTCTGAAGCAGAAGAGGGTTTGAGTTGTTATAGAGGAAGCAGCCGAGGAACTCGAGATGACCGGCGGCGCGATGGCAGTCCCGCAGGATCTGCTTGTGCTGCCTGTGTGCGTCTCCCCAGGCAGCGCTTACCCAACAGCCGTTCACCGCTTCGAGCAGCATCTCGGACCTCTCCTTGTCGCTAATGTCATCGTCGCTGACATTGCCGCTTTTTCCACCACGGCCAATGTAGTCACGAGCGACACTCTCGTAACTGGCGTCGTAGTTTTTTATCCCGGAGATAGCCATTGAGAGGATAGCAAGGTTCACATCTCCGTGTCCACAAATCTCCTTGGTTATTTCGGCTGCTTGGGTATACACCAAAGCTCTGGAGATCGTCGCCTTGCATTGCTCCTGCACGATCTCGAAGTGATGGTGCGCGGCAGCTAGCGCGTTGATGGTGCTTTTGTTGGGTAGGAACTTGAATATGGCCAGTATAATCTCGTACGGCAGCTGAAGGATGGCGTTTTTTGTCTTTGGCGGCTGGGAGACCAGTTCCAGGCCCCTACTCGGAACGTACGCTCTTTTTGCCCTCCGCCGGGATTCCTCCGAAGTACCAGAGTCGGAGGTATAGGCAGCGTCGTCACCGATGAAAGTGGAAGACGAAGTGCCCATGCTGCTGTAGGTAGGCCGCGAAGACCATGCTATGTTGACGATCAAGTTCTCCAGATGCGGGTTATAGTTGAGTTTATGGCTGGGAGGAGACATTGTGTCTTCTATGAAGCTGCCGATCCTGAGCGACAGTAGGGTTTCTTTTCTTGTTTTAGTATGTGGGTGATTTCGCAGCCGTTGGTGTGCCAGGCCGTTGAAGCTCACGATAGCCTCCTCGACTATAACGTGTGACTGCAGCTGTCGGAATATCAAGTGCAGTAGTGATCGTTGCCGTATCAGTAAAGATAGAAGGTTGAATAATCGTCCGGGTAGATTACTTGGTACCGAGGCTATATATTCCTATAACCCTTTGTACAATAGTAGCGACGACAAATATGGAACAGCGTCCTTTGCGTATAAGTCTGGGGATAGGGATGAACTTATATAGGAAATAGTCGTCTAGTAGGTACGGACGTGATGAATGACATGTATGGCGGGTTCGAATAATGGTGACAATGGCGCTAACGATCCATTATCTTACCATTTACACGACAGTTGCCGGTATTGGGATCTTGCGGTTCCCTATGAATGGACTGACAATAACTCGGGCGGCCTTCTATCTACCTAGAATATAAGGCCGCTTGGTAGTCTGGTGGTTGCTTGGCTGTTGGCTAGATACGGATAGTGGCAAACAACATCAGGTTGAAACCCCCATTCTAGGCGATGCATTAAGATAGTAGCCTCGCTATTACAGTCCTACGCATGGAGGGGAACACGTGAACTGTATTCTCTATCTGATATGGAAGGCACACGATAACGAACCTCGGGGACTCAACGAAGCTTTTCCTCACACTCATCCTCCTAGTTGCAGTATTTGTACAGTTCGAGCAGCATTACGTACTTACAAGGGGAGGGAGCATATTATTGTATCAGTATATTTCATCACTATATACTTGACGACGCCGTACCACGAGAGTAATTCTGTAGGGTTTCTAGTTACTTGCCTATCTGGAGAATTCTCATGCCGTGCGTGTTTCACCATCTCTGTAACCGCTCTCAACAACAGACGTGCCCTCGTAATTACCATTTACTGCCCAACATTCCATATCAAGTTCCTGTATGCTAGGAAGTACACAGCAGTATAATTTGCCGTTGGGTTAGCTACCCAGGCACTCGGACAACTCATTTATCAATGGGGACCCCGTTCATCCCGTGATCACGGCCCGCGGGACCCATTCATGGCTGTCCATCCATTGTTCCTCACAACAGGCACGCTACCGGAAAGAATAAGCATGTAGAGACCATGGAAGGCTGTTGAATGGTGGCCATTATAGTCTTGTAAGCGGTCGGGGAAATGGACTTGATGAAGTGAATGGGAGCCATTATAGCTGTAGTTTGCCATCCCGTGTCCGATAGATGGCGTCCCATTGACACCAAGCACGTACAAACCTAAGGTACTTTTCTATTAATTTGCGCGCGAGAGCCCCTCTAGTCCAAGTCTTCTCTCTCTTTCTCTCCTACTTCCAGCAGAAGGAATTATTACCGTGATACTCATCGGCAAATCCATCAAGTTCCACACGTCACCTACCGAATCTTGTTTACTTACTGCATCCTAACATTGACTGTTACCTGCAGAGATTACCTGCAAGCTTACCTGCAAGCTTCATTGCAAGCTTCATTGCAAGCTTCATACGAAATGGCTGAGGCTCACTGGACGCCCACGGCGGCCGATATGTCGCTTTACACCGCAATAGACGAAGTGCGCGATGCGAATAAGGTTACAGAGGACAAAGTCACGGCTTTCCATGAAGAGAACATATCCATGAAGCAGCAGCTTGGACGACTTGAAGCCGCCGTCGCCAAGATGGAACTGGAACTGAAGCATATTAACAAGCAGTCTGGAAATGCAGACGGCAATGACGCAGGACCAACTACAGCTACAGGTATGCGTGCAAGCAGTGTTCTAGATACCTCAATCCTTAATGAAAAAGACCGCTTGCGCGGGCCCCAGAACTGGCGCCGATGGCTCAACAGTGTCACCGACGAACTGCTATGCTTGGGCTATTCTCTTCGCGACAAGAGGAACCTTAAAGATAATAAGCCATTTACCGCGCAAGACGAAGCAAAAATTGGCCTCCTTGTCCTGGGCAGTGTTACGCCTGGCCCCAGAGAACTTGTGGCGAACATGGTGAAGGGAACGAAGATGATCACCAAGCTGAACGCCCGGTACGGCGGCCAGACCGAAGAGCCGCTTGTGCTCGTCTGGGAGAAGCTCCAAGACAAGCGCTACGATGGCGGCTGTCCCATCAAGCACGTCAGAGACTTCAATGGGCTCGTCGACAAGAACCGGGACCTCGGCAATGTCTTCACGAAGTCTCAACTCGTCGCCATGTTCCTGCGAGGCGTTTCGGACAGCAACTCCGACCAGGCCCAAGCGTGGGCTACACGCTCGCGCGAGACTGTCCGCTCCTCGGCCCCATCTACGTTCACGACCCTGAATCATCTCCATAAAAGCTTCATGTTCGAGCTACGCGATTTCGTGGGTACGAAAGTGGATGAGAACGGCAAAGGTAAATACCACGACGACGGGCGCAAGGGCAACAGCAAAAGCAAGAGAAAAGGTAGAGGCAGGAAGAAGGCAACACACGGAACAGCAGTACGTAAAGAAGACCGCGCGGTTGAAGATGGCTGGGGCAATGCAGATTGGAGCAACAGAGGTACCTGGGAAAACTCCGACGCCCAGGGCAAACCTGATAACTGGGACTATGGAAATACCTGGGGTGCGGACAATCCAGATATGCGGGACAACGCCCAGGGCGAAGCTGATAGCTGGGACTATGGAAATACTCGGGATCATGCAGATACCTCGGGATATCCAGATACCTGGAACGATCCTGATACCCAGGGTAACGGAGACTGGATTCGGGACAATCCAGATACCCAGGGAAAATCTGATAGCTGGGTCCCTGAAGATACCTGGTGCAACGAAGACCCGGGCAGTCCAGGTACCCAGGGTAATGCAGACTGGACCCCGTACAATCCAGATACCCGGGACAATATCACCGATAGCTATGGCAATGCAAATGGCTGCGGCGATTTAACCTCTCATTGGACTCCCGGAGCCTGGTGCGAGGAGGATAGCTCGGACGGTGCAGACAGCTGGTACAACGACAATAGCGATGCCGATGAGGACCAGAAAGCCGACTCCTGGGACGAGGTCGAAGATCATCAGCATCAGCCGACTGCCTGGCTGCTCTAAGCAGAAACCACAAAACTAAGGCGAGCGGCGGTCTGGATGCGGAACAGTACTTCGGTAGCAAGCACTCGTCGGTGGAATCTTAAGGAACGAGCAAGATGGACGGTATCACAGGTGGTATATTGTTGTTGGGACATGGACGGACAGACAGCATTCAACTAGTATTGTCATCAAAGATTCTACTCAATTAATAAATAGCTAGCTACCCAGTACTTAGTACATCCACGACATGATGAAGCAGTCTTCTCCCGCTGCAGCGCTGCTAGCTAAGTAGTTAATATCGGAAAATACACCCAGGTTAATACACCATCTCTCTTTCCCCTTCCTTTACCGTAGACTGTTTGCCGGTGACACAACTCCGTGACATGAAAGGTAATTTAACTGTTCTCTATATGTATGCATCGTGGAAGATCGGAATCGTGAACTGGAGATTGTTCTATATTAACAAATTTTCCGCCCAATTGTATGGCCGATTCTCAAATTCATGAACAGTCCACTCCGCTGCATCGCCGCCGGCTGTTGAAGTAGAAAAGGTCAGAGTGAAATCCGAAATCCCATTTCTATAATAAGATCAGCGATCAAGGGCTCAGTAATTAAATACTTACTGTGACTTTTCATTAGTTCCAGTGGGAGATGCCAGGGTAGTACGGGGTAATTGTCGCGATCCTGATATATCCTTTTATAGCCGTCGCGTCTCGTCTCCGGGTCCCACCAGGCGTGCGGCGATAGCCACATCTCGATCTGCATATGTACGCCGAGCTCCCTGGCGCTGATGTGGATGGCAAATTGGCGGGGAACCCCCTGCCTGTTTTCTCTGGCGATGCCCTCTGACTTTAGTACAGAGGAGACCTTGGGCCATAGGTACCTGGTCTTGAGCTTGACATATCGCGCAGCCAGCAGGCACTGGCGCAGCACTTTGTCGTAAGCGGGAGAGTTAATAACGCAGACGTCCATGGCGGACATCTCCCAGGATCCGTGGTAGAGAGACAGATATTGTTCGCCCGTGGGCCAGGTGTTGTCCATGATGTAGACGAGCATGATACCTGTCTTCATGATGGTGGGGGAGAATACCCCGACGACTTTCTTGGTGACCCTCTCAGCACGCAGCAGGCGAAGTTCCTTAAGCTTCTTGTAGACATCGTAGAGCTGTTTGCGCGTCTTGGCTAGGTTTACAATGGTTTCACGGTCGTTAAGTACCTCGAAGATGTTTTGTTGAATCTCCACAGGAAGATCTATGATATCATTTTTTTCAACAATAGAACTAGGGGATTCCGAAGACATGTTTGGGAAATCGGATTGAACCTCACCAGGGGTTCAGTTGTAGAAGCAGAGTTCTTGCAGGGGGTTAGGGGTCAGGAAAAACGTTGGACTCTTTCTCGAAGAACAAACCGACGCAACCTGCTGAAGTGAAGAGAGAGTCGGAGTCAAGGGTAGAGAGAATGAGGGAAGAAGACGAGTATTATATAGGCAATTGTAGGTACATGTACATATTGGGACGACAAGTATATAGTTTGCTCTGGGCGACGTAATCCTGGGTTTAAGTTCGGATACGTAAATTTTAACCAAACGGCAAAACGCACATTTCGGCCTTAGGTAAATACACGTAAGGCGGTTCGTGTATCCATGAGAGCTTCTGGCACTCTGTAACTCCGGGGGCATAGGTCGCCTGCTTCCACAGGGCATCGCGAGCAATTGACTGTGATATATCGTAATCCAAACGTGCTATGAGTGGCAGTCTTACAGGGACGAGATCATACATAATGAAACTGTCACAAGGTTAAGTATGACAGTAAATAGAGTTTCATTATTAAGGATGAAGAATAAAGAACAACCCTGAAGGTCACTATGTAAGGAGTTTTACATATATACAGATAGAAGGGGTGGAGTGTCCCACGTGACCTCCATTTCCAACAGAAACCAATACTCAGGCCATGCAGACTAAGGCGCTTCTGCACTAAGACGTTGAGACAATGCATAACTAAATAATTACTATGCGACGTTTTGTGCTGGTATTAGCGATGTGTGAACGTCGCTATAGACGAACCGCGGGTCGTATAGAAGGGATCTAATGGTGCGTAGCGGGCATCGATGCGAGAGAGGGGGTTATTGTGCATGAGGTTATACACGTCACATCTTACTCGCCTTTTCGGCTCCCAGGCTGTCCCCCTTCAAGGCCACCTTCCCATGATGAAACCCTAACTCTGTCCCGGGTTCCTCTCGGACCCACTGGAATATGCGCCTCCAGACCATCTCGCCATCGTGAGGTGTATCCATCAGCATTTGCAGATGGGCCCAAGCCTTTTCGTCACTAAGAGCATCGAAGCCGAACCAGCGCATCGTGTCGTGCAAGCGCAGGCGTGCCGTTTCAGCGTCTTTCTCCGGGTGGCCTTGAAAGGTGAGGATGTTCTTGGATTCGCTCAATAGACACTGGTTCCCGTGGGCCAATTGTGAGAACTTCTCCGGCGCGATAGCCACCTCACGGCGATGGTGTTGTTGTAGCTTAAAATACCCTAAGGCCGAAGCTTCATGGAAGAAGCTCCGTCCATCGGCTGTTAGGTTTACGGATGCGACGCCCATCTAATACAAGCTATCAGCCTAAAGTTTCTCACTTAGGCTCGCACACAAGCCCTCATTCAGTTGCGCCAGATGCTCGATACTCAGTGAGACGGGTGGGGAGATAGATAAAAGTAGTCATTGCTCACCTCAGGAGCCGGCGCATCCACGACCTTGCCACCGAAAACACTACAGATGGTCTGGTGACCCCAACAGATGCCCAACAACTTTTTGCGCGGGTAGTCACGTACAAGACGGCGCACAAAGTCGTGCACTTCGAGAATCCAGGGGTATCGCTTCCGCGGGTCCACGTTGCTGCCGCCAAGCACGATGAGGTCGAAGTAATCCGGGTTCGGAAACTCGCCGGGCCGGTTGGCGGGTTCGTAGAATGCGAGATGCGCGTCAGGGGCCACGGCGCCTATCGTGCGCTGGTATGACGCGCGGATGGCCGGTAATATGCGCGAGCGGTAAGAGTTTAGCAGGATTGCGATGCGTAGGGGCCCCGTCCCAGTCCCAGCCGCAGTCTTTGTTTCCGAGACTGACGACGCGAGCTTCACTGCATCGCAATCGGCTGTCTCGGTACGCGGCACAACGCTCTCTGTGGCAACCTCTAACCCATGCGCGCTCTCTCGGCTTGGTAGGCGATTTTTAGTCCCTATGGTGGCTGAATGTTGATGTCCGGGGGGATGGCAAGCAGAGCTACTGGACGTCATGACGCCATGGGCACCCGGGGACAGCATGTTAATTAAGTAAGTTGGCGGTGCTGCACGGACACTGTCTGTTGAAGACAGTGCTAGAGTTGTGGGTGTGCTGTTGAAGGCCTACGAGGGGGGAGCCTCAACTCTTCGTCTCGTTACGCGATGAAATCAGGGGGGTTATGTTTTGGTTAGGCTTTTTGTGACTTGCCCAGTCGGCAAGCCATTGTTGTCGTACGCGTTGTTGGTTGCCAACGACGACGGCCTGTGGCGGGCGGCAAGCAGAATTGCAGCTGGCCGAAAGCAAGCCACCTGGGCAGTCTACTTACTACATACGTCACAGGATGCGCAGTTTCAGGCCAGCCAATCGGCTGCGCCGTCAGCTTTCCCAGATGCTTGGGTAATTGTACCTCTTATTAACCCAGTAGGTACCGTACCGTACCGTAGGTACTGTAGCGCGCTGGCTCCAACCGCCAAAACACCGGGCGCTAAAACATTTTAGCTTCCCGTTGGCAGGATGCCAAAAGCGTCGAGCTCGCTGTCGACGGAAACTCTTGCCGTTGTACAGATGTACTAGACTAGAGTATGTGAGCGGATTCGGCACCCCAACTTATATATGCGGAAAGGTCGGGTCGCACCGTCATCTGTCATGGTGTGAACAGTATGCGTGTCGTTTCTTGGAATTTCAGGGCTTAGGTAATGCTAGGTACTTAAGTATTTAAGTACTTGCAGCTTGGTGGGCCGCTTGGACATCCTACCTGGTAATAGCTGAGATACCTGGTACCCCCAGCTATGAAGGCTCGAGTCAGGCTAGCAGGGATACCTAATGTAAGCTTCACCGCGGCCAAGAATGGGTAGTCATGGCTCGGTGTCTTCTGTTTTCATCGTGAAAGCTCTAATTTAACATTCCCGGTTTGCCCGCACAAGTAGCGATAGAGTCGTTTGAGTTTCCTCTTGTTTCAGAGACTTCATTGACATCTGCTAGCCTCTGGCCCAGCCTCGCGGTCGTGGCAGTATGCCTAGACGATATACCTACACCGTATGTCTGTATATACGGTCCCAGCCCTTTCAATAAGCACAAACTCACAAGGCATTGTGGACGGGAACAGAAGATACTAATCACGGAGAAGACATATGTACGTATACCTATCTATCTACATACTTAGGATTCGTGCTTCACATAGTTGCGGGGCAGGTAATCTACAGCGGCGCTCGCTTGAGACATAATCACTCTTGGTGACCGGGCCAGATCTCGAACAAAGTGCCTTTCCCTTAGCAGTATTGCTTCTGCGGTAAGGCGGTGACATGTGGACCCCTCCGATCGTAGTGACTTTGAATCACGAGTCTCTGAGGACTTTGTTGGGGCCTGTTGGGAAAGATGGTGTTCATTGAGAGCAAGGGCGAACAAGGGCTTTGACGTAAGCCAAAAGCAAAGTGAAAAGTGATAGAAACGCTCATCTCACTTGCTTGCTATCATTGTCGCTTGTTCGAGGAAAGAAAGGGAAACAAAGGCGAGAAGAGAGGGTTCAACGACAGCCGATATGGACAGACAGACGAGTAAAGGTAACACAGTGTCACTTAGTATACACCTAGTGGTTATCGACCTTCCGTCGCCATGATAGGCCTCAAACGGGCGAGGAGAATGGGACTGACCTGCATCGGAGGTAGCATTCGAGCATTCTCAAAACATCAAAGGTATCATCCTCCATGTCCACGTTGAATTTTGCTCATAAAAGCCGTATTGCATATGGTATGCGGAGCCGTGAGTGGTCATCGTGCATCATGCCAGATGGAGCATATTTATCAACTTAAAAAGAAGTCGACGGCCAATATCATATGCATGTCTGACAGGGTGCATCGCGTGGAAATTATTCGACAGCGCCGGTGAGTATCCCACCAGCCCGGTTCTTGGAAGGCGCAGCCCCCAGAATCCCGTGCCTCACTCTTGATACTACAGGCACTGCTCACGAAGGCCCTCCTACGGCACGAGCATCGCACTCCAGCGAGCGGTTGACCCAGCATACCGCACGGATAACCGGGCATGGTCCACGAATCTCGAAGGACTCGATCATGTCTACGGGTCATCTATCAGAAAGTGTCAAGGTTGGGCCTATGCCGATACTAACATGTCTGTGGGCAATAATGTTTGCAACATGCAGCAGGGGGGTTTATTAGTTTCTTCCATGTCACACCGTTGGCTAGCTTCTGGCTTTCACTTGACCCTTGCTCCTCTCCCTGACCCCCACTCATACACTTGGGTTCCTGCAAGAAATGCCTCCGCGGCGGTGATAGGTGGTGGTTTCCTGCCAGCTAGACAAGCTGATTCGAGCCCTATAAGTATGGGCATGCAGGAATGTCTGTAAACGGCTTACCCTGACGGGGAGATTCCGGGGCTCCCAGGATCAAGGACCCAGGATCGATCCGACATGTCGCCCCTCGCTTTTGATCGCAATAGGTATTCCTGGACCGAGGGGAGGCGGGCTGGCTGGCTGTACGGGAAGGCGGCGCCGTTCGGAGCCCTAGACACATCACATGCATTTACGAGAGGAAGGCGTTGAATGGCAACCTATTCGAAGGCCAAGTGGCATGCTCAGGCGTGGGGGTATATGAGTAATCGAGGTACCTCCCCTTTTGCTAGACCCTCGTACCATACAAGCCCAGATCTAGAATACGACCCCGGTTATCGATCGGACTAAGAGAGGGGACAGAGATCTGGACAGGGATGTATGCGGAAAATCTGGTTGGGCTGTATCTCATCGACAACTGGCCGCTGGGGCGGTTGGGTCCGTAAGGTTTGCAGTGTGAGGCTGGTGTATGCGGACGGCCGTCATGACGCTGACGGTGGTTAAGCATAGTACCTACACCTGACCTTCTGAGTCTTAATATACGATGAAACATTTGGGAAGATTGGCGATGGGTATGGCGAGTTAATATGGTCTCGAAATTAGAATAACGGGCTATTGACCGACTTTCAGCTAAATGCTTTGCAGCCGTGGCGGTGTGTGAGATAATTAAGGGGGGAAATCTCGGCCATATCGGCAAAGCATTCCCATAGCTCGACTGCCGTGATCGCAAGCTGGCTGCATATTAGAGGCCGTCAGCGGCAACTTCCTTTTTTTATCCATTCCTATCCGGATATATCATGCTTGCTGGACCTGTCGCTTGAACGGTTTGCTCCAAAAGGGGTGTTTTTTTGCATAATACATCGTTCTGTAGGTAGCTATGTACGTGTGACAAGAGCCGCACCAGGCTCGAGTGCAGGGGCACCCCCTGGGCGTTCTTCAACGATCATTGACAGGCCATCCACAGTGTTGCTGGGAAAAAAACAAAAAAACAAAAAATGGTCGTGAGACGAGGAGCATCAAGCCGAGAAAAATGCTTCGATATGCTGATGATCGTTTTGGGTTGCCCTCTATTACGGTATCGAGACAGACTTGCTTCCCGAACCTCCACTTTCATCCCTTGTGCTCCACCCAATTCGAAGCCTCCCGGGATGCCAAAAAGCATGGTGCCTAGGTCGTCTAGACACTAAAGTGGTCGACATGGAGAGCGGATCGGACGGGATAGCAGGAAGGGCAAGAGGGATATTAGATGCCACACTTTCCTTTCCAGAGAGCAGTTGTGGTTTACCTCTATTCTCCTGCCCCTACACTCTGAGGATGTTTTAGACCCGTTGGCACCGAGTATTGTTCTTTCGCTTCCAGAGTCAAGTCCCACGTACCGTGGACATCTTAACAAGGACTATACTCTTCTACTAATGCCAGTTTCGGTGCTTCGGCTTGACCCAAAAATATCCCCAAGCACAACAACGTCCATAATCAAGGGAAACAACTGAGAAGAGGAAATAGTGATTCGGCTTCGCGTGCACCGACCTCTTGGTGAACAGTTCCTGTGAGCTAGCAGGACTATAGTTCTTGCTGCGGTTCTTGAGTCATCATCGGGAGGCCGCACTAGACTGCATCACGAAGAACGCATGTCCCTGACCGCTAGGCTCTATCTGCAAGCCTACCCAACATCCCTCAGCAGATCTCGGAGCGGGGTTGTCGACGACAACTACTGGTCCCATTCTACGCACAAGACCGACAGAAGCAGCGGTGAGGTGAGCATCGAGCGTAAGAACGGCATTACAAGAGGACAAGACGGGCTTCAAAGATGCTTGATATCAGACCAACACAATCTCCCCTTGCCTACCCTGTCTCGACTCTTCCTCACAGTCGTTCTCTGGGAAAGTCTCACGTCCCTAGACATCGCGAAGGAAGCTGGTCTTCGTTCATTCAATGCAGTTTGATAGATACACCAGCGTACTGTGTTGGCCAAAATTGCCACGGACCACTGTCTCAGCGACCGTCGCATCAAGCCATGGACGGTCAAGGCGTGTACCAGCAGCATGGCATTGATAGCAGCGATGAGCTTTGTCCTGTATGAACCCAACCCAAACCTTCTCCTCCTTCCCATCCCACATATCCTACGATGTGGGAATTGCAGTATCGGCCGTCTCCTAACATCCATGACAACAGCTTAGCGATCATTACGCCGACAATTACCATATGACAGGTATGGGCATGGCAAACGTCAGGAGTCAAACGGCTTCTCAACCTGTCTCACTTGTAAATTGCGGGACGGATCTGGATGCAAATCATCCCCAATACAGTAACAAGGTAATCCCAGGAAATGGGCAGATTTTTTTCTCAGACCACCCTGCTGCAAACGCCTATGCACAGGACTTAGCTGGTGGTTATTCCCAGCCGCAATTCCAGTGCGCTCCGTACCAAGCCAGCAGCTTTTTCAATACGAACGTCGATACAGTCTATCACAATGGGATGGACTCATCACCCGGTGTGTATCCCAACATGTCGGTCTTTGCAGAGCCTTTTGAATTCGGCCATGTCAGCCCCGCCACCCTCAATTGTAGCTTCTCATCATCGGCCGGTTCTTCGATAGACTCCGAGAGGATGGCGTCAATGAGTCTTGAGCCAGGCCCCGCCGCCGGTCGTCCACCATCGCTAGACTTTCGAAGCAACCACCAAGCCCCTGTGCCGAGTCTCCAGGGGCATGGCTGGACAGGGAATTGTCCGGCCACCATATCTCCCAAAATGCTGCGAATCAACCCATCTCCGACGCCGACATCCTCATCCGAGTCAATACACATAGGGATACCTACCACAAATGGGGAGCCGGGCATGGGAGCCTCTGCACTGGACGAGCAAAGAACACGTACTGCACTTCCCACGAAGTATCCAGGTCGAAAGCTCCGCAATGCCCCTCCTACAAAGCACCCAGACCGCAAAGCCCGTAGAGAATTGCCTACGAAACCTACTAAGTCCCGTCTGGCACGCTCACCCTCCCGTGAAGTAGCACCATCAAAGGGTAAGGGGAAGATGCACCCAAAGCACAACCATTTATCCGCACTTCGTCCTTTGGACGCAGCCCCAGCAAGACCATTCCCCGGGATGGATCCGTTGGAAGAAGGCGGTGAGGTGAGAATGGTGCCTTGTAGTTCGGCCGATGCTGAACGAGAAGCCAAAGACAAATACTTGGTGGAAGCAAGATTAGCGGGCGTCCCATACCGCGATATTCGGATCAATGGTGAGTATCCAGAAGCCGAGTCGACTCTACGCGGACGCTTCCGCACCTTGACTAAACCCAAAAACGAACGTGTGAGAAAGCCTGAATGGATGGAAACTGATGTAAGTTGACCCGAAGCTCGAACCTTTGACGGGAGCGAGAGCGCGTGGGCAGCACATTGCCAGTAGGATTTATAGACTGACCAACCCCGGCCTGAGCAGAAACGTCTACTAAAACAAGCCGTCCGGAAATATGCCTCCGAAAGTGGCAGTACAAGAGGGGTGTCTTGGAAAAAGGTTGCCGCTTACATTAAGGAACACGGTGGCTCCTATCATTTTGGAAACGCAACTTGCCGGAAAAGATGGGACGAAATGGTAGCAAACGGTGAAGCGGAGCTACCTTGAGCGGCCCTAAACCGACCTAGCACGATCAGCTATGGCTGCATGCACAAAAATGCGCAAGTCGAGCTGTAAGTGTGTAAGATAAGGAGAAGCTGTCACAGAGGATGATTGAGCTTCGTAAGTGGGACTTATGAGGCCGTGGTGTTTACTTACGAGAGGAAGATAACGTATTGGCCTGCTTTAGTATGTAGATAGGAGCTCAAGACCTCACGGTCTGATAATTGGTGTTTAGTGTTTCTCGAAATACTCATAGCGTGTTCCTGTCAAAGCATACTAGTAGGCGGAACCCCAATTCCTCTCAATACCTCCAGGAGGATTGCGCTTCTGGCTCTCAAGGCATCCCATTCGGCCTTACTCTTGACGAGGGCTGTGCCGGCCAGCACAGTACCATTGAGGGCTATGCTTCCAATTTCGCCCCCATCGCTATTGCTGATGCGCGCGCCCTCTGCGGTCCGTGGACAGAGAGCCATAGAGGTGCTCGTCATCGCAAAATTATAACTCATTTGGGCCTCACCTTCCTCGGCAGCTTCCACACCCGGCAGAGTCGCACGAACCGCCCTCTTGTATAGTGATAAATAGGTGCGGTGTCTCTCTTCGGCGCTCATATCAGTGCCTATACGAGACGTAAAGATGGTAAACGGAAGTGTCTCTTCTCGACCGCAGATTTCATCCGCCAGTACGGTCCACTCTCTACCACGCTCGGTGTTCTCCAATCCGTCTTTCATACGTTCTATAGGTAGCAGTTGAAGGTGCCGATGGGGTTGGCTTGCACCCGAATGGTCTCCGGAGTTAAAAAAGACGTATAGCCCCTGCCCTGCCTCGCGATAGGCCTGAACGCAAGCATATGCCGCATCTACATCGTCCGCCTCGAGAAGGTGTGTTTGTGGCTTGAACTCTCTGGTAACAAGTATAAAATGTTCCGGCACAATAGCAAACTTGTTCAAAACAAGCCTATGGGAGGGTGGAACTTGTGCGACGAGCAAGGCAGGAGAAGGGTTTTCGAAAGGGTTGAAGGGTCTTGCGCGCGGTTCTACAGGCTTTGGCGGCTTGGGTTTCTCAGAAAGAGCAGGTGAGAAACGGAGCTGAAACTATGAAACGTTAGGTCTGTCTATGATCTCAGCCCTCTCGTTCGTATGAACAAACTTACAAGAAGAGACCCTACGTTCAGGATTGTAACCTGGGTCTGGTAGTAGATCAGATCACCACTGGCTTGAGCTTTCGCAAAGGATTCCTTGACCAATGCGGGTAGATTCGAAGGCACAACTGGCCGTGTCATATTTACTATAGAAGTGCGTTATCTAGCGATAATAACATGAAAGGGGTGATTGTCTCGCAGGTTCGCGCCGCATGAGCTCGTCCATCAGAAATATCTCAAGGACCTCGGGACTGGGCCTCTTCCAAGGTTGCCGGGATGAATCTCATTAGTGGCAGGTGTTGACAGCTGCGTGCTCACTCATCCTTTCCACAGGTTACTTAGGTACCTTCCTTCCTACAACAAGACCTAACCTACAAACTAGGGTAGCCGCTACCCATCCCAGCTTACAATTGACAACATCGTCAAGTTGTTCAATTGCATATAACACCCCCCCCCCCCCCCCCCCCCCATCACCCCC
>Ga0247782_1000543_pt1 | contig 17994 bp, 8 predicted proteins | sample UWRJL019104C5_FD_179928 | JGI IMG/M metagenome (GOLD analysis project Ga0247782, IMG submission 179928) | Plant litter microbial communities from Arlington Agricultural Research Station in Wisconsin, United States - UWRJ-L019-104C-5 | ecosystem: Environmental > Terrestrial > Plant litter >...
CTCTCAAGACGTTTATCTTGCCAAGGCCTGATCGGATTATTCAAGGGCACAACTACGCTAGCAATGCCAAGGCAGTCTCTCAATGTACCATAATCCATAAGCCAAATGCAAAGTAAACAGGCCCTTACCAGGGGATCCCCTAGTAACCCTGAGTCTGGCCTGAGCTTGGTCTGAGTTTTGGTCTGAGCTTTGCCCCCAGTAGAACGCATACAAAAGAATCTGCATAGTTGTTTATGTATGTAATGTCGACTTCCGCGTAACGGGTATTAAGATCCCAGAGACGGTTGTTATGCCTTTTCGTTAATAACATGGCTTGACAACAACAGAAACGTGTCACACTCACCTCTCCAGAACTTCCGACAGGGTCTTATGATATCTAGAGAAGCTATCAAGACTCAGGCTTAAAGCCATAGGCTTGTTATAGGAGGTTATGTTATGAAGACTTCCTACGCAATAAAAGCCATTCTGACCAATGATGAATAGTGACTTCCTAGGAAACTAAGTAGATGGTAGGGACTATTACGGTACTAGTAGCCGTGAAGTTCGACAGCGTCGTTGAAAGAGCCCACAACTCTCTGTCTACCGAATCCCACGAAATAACGAACTGGTGAGGATGCATGGTAACACAAGGCTAGCAGATCCTACGTTAGAGTTGACAGCTGCTGGAGGCAGCGCGACCAGAGACTATGTCTTGAACATAAGACGTAGCTACGCTATAGCGACGAGACTCCAGTAAGTCGTCAGCGGGCTACAGAGGACATTGAGAGGCTATTTTGTATATATAAGGAGAGGCTCGGTCCATATCTATATTGGAAAAGGGCCAGATATCAACAACTATTCGAGCCCTACCATACATTCTTCCTTCGACCCCACCGCTAGCTACCAGTGACCTCATCAGGCCTATCCCTCACTCTATAACGGAACCCATTGACAATAGCTAAGTAGTGTGGTATGCCTACGCATGGTTATAAAAGCTATCAAAGTACGTGCCCCTTTTAAAGCTCAACAAAATATTGTCAAGTGTTCCTACTAGCGTGAGTCCCCTAACAATATACGAGGTTGAACGGTCTAGACGACTAGGTGATGTTACGAAGCTTTCAGACTTGATGAATACCTGGGTAGGTTGATGGTGAGCCAGTGCAGAGCGCCAGTGCTGAAGAGTGACAGCTTCCAGACGTTTGGAGGGAAGCCATCAAATATGTTATGCGCAGTTTGAACCCCGATCTGTGACGCCGTATATATTACCCGTAATCCGACTGATCGGGCTAGACCTTGCAGCCTATATGTCCTTCAAGATCTCTTAGCTCAGGGCATTCAAAGAGCAAACCCAATATCGTGAGGCCTTTTAGGGACTAATCTATTTTCTACTTTAGAGCTTTCTCGTTTTACTATGAAAGCTTGTTTGCCCTAAGGCACAACTTGATACCTATCCCAAGGAGCTGGAGCCGGAGAGCAGCGACGTACCCCATGGCATATACCTACCCATAGGCTAGGAGAATCCCATACAATTAGCATAAAACGACACAGTCGCCGACCAGTCCGAAAAGATGCCCAAGACGCCCACCTGTCGGCCAAGGACATCGAGTAGCTTGAACATATCACCATCTCTATGCGTGCCGTTCAAAATGGTGCTATAGTAATAATCATCCGCCTCGACGGCCTGCACGAGCGGTCCAGACCGCTCAAGCGACCAAGTGATAATATCGAGCCCCAGCTTCTTCGCCGTCTTCGCGTAATCAGAGGGCACGTACTCGCCCTCCTTATTCAGAGAAACGAGATACGGCAGGGGCGGACTGACGATGCGCACACCAGCATCTTTATAGAACGTCAGATTCGCGGCGGCTTCTTTAATGGTGTGGGGCGAGTCGCCAGTCTGATCAAGCAGGATGGCCTGTTTCCCGAACTCGGGCGCGTTCTTAAGCCAGTACGCGATGTCATCGAACACGAAACTCTGGAACCATACGCGCGAGGGGTCGATTTTTGCCTCCCTGTACTCGTCTATGAGCTGCTGTCTGTACTGGTCGCTGGTGTAAGTACCCTGGAACGGCATCGATACTTTCGGTTTTTTCAGCTCGGCCGTGAATAGGAGACCTTGCGAGTCGATGAACTTCATGTACTCCTTGTGCGAGAGCACCGTGCCGCACGTCGAGTACAGGTCGGTTCGCCAGGATGGTGTTCCGTGCAGGAAGTCTTCGGGCGTGGTGGCTGACGCGTTGAATCCGTCCATCTTCCCGCAGAGGGTCTTGAATTCCGCGAGCGTGATGTCGCTGGTACAACACGTCGCCGTCGCGGCTTTCCCGTTGCTGGCGGGTCGAAAGGGCGTCGTGCACTTGGCTCCGAGCTCCGTCGCCACGATGTTGGTCGTGGTGTGCAGGTCGCACTGGTCGTGGCGGCACACAAACTCGAGATCTTTCGTAAATGTGACATCGCACTCCTCGATGCCCGCGCCCATCCTGATGCCGGCCATGTGGCTCTCGAGCGTCTCTTCGGGGAACTGCAGGATGCCGCCGCCGCGGTGCCCGATGCTGAACTGGGCAGTGGAAGCTTCTTTCTCCAGGCACTTCGTGAGCTTGTCCTTCAGTTTGCCTTCGTCCATGTTGTTGACTAGGAATTCCGGTCGGGGGCCGAGCTCGATGTGACGAGGGGGGAATTTGTGCTTGTACTTGAGAGGCAACGCGGGAACCGCATAGACCGCAGTGGCCGTAGCCACGACGACGACGCCGGTCACGACTGATGATACCGTAACGCGCATTTTGAAGGTTGTCTTACAGTCAGCACAGAACAGCAGCCCCAATTGGAATTGAATCGTGAGCTACAACACCCAGCATGTTGATCAGCGAGCCTTAGGAACAAAGCTCTTTTATAGGGAACATGATCGCAAAACGCATCCGGATCATGTATCCGGAATCGCACTTCCAGACCCTCACATTTTGAGCATTCTTCGATAGATACTGTAACCCGTATCTAGGATCTTGAGCCATTGACCAATAGCCAGTTACTATAGAGGAGCATGCTCGGTGGAGGCTTGTGGCATACCGCCAACACCCGCGGCCTACGGCGTTGAAATACCGCCTATTTTTCCTACATAGGTAGGTAGTTCGAGATAGGTCGTTTGTGGACTTCTTATTTTGGAAATGGCTTGTATGTATAGACTGGTATAAAGGTCGAATTGCGGGGGAGATGGGAATCGAAGTGAGACGAGGTTACCTCTTTTTCTTCAGCATGGTAGTAGAAAGAATCCACTACAGAGCCCACGTCCACGGCAGATCTCGAATGCAGGGATCCCGTCCGGCTTGGCGGTGCTTATATGGTGTATAACACAGTTAGGCCAATGCTAATAGGTAACGATGATTTCGTCCTGGCCTTACATTGAGGCACGTGGTGACTGTCCCGTAGATACCATTGTAGCATTTCGAACTCCGACCTTAGTCGCATGGTTGGTTGCATTGCATCTCATTCGTTTAGAGATAGAATGAAAGTCTGGTTCTTTAAACCTAGGAAGGCGGGTTGTCTCATAGGCTCATGTGGGGAGTTGAGACTGCGAGTGACATGACTACTTCTAATGTAGACCGGTCGAGACTCGAGACTCGCAAAGAGAGAGAAAACGTCCAGAGTCATGTAGGAACCCTTGTGGTTACAATCACATAAGCAATTGAAATAATAAACCACGCCATGTTCTATCAGACTATCATGCATTACTTCGTTCCTATAGTGATCTGTCAACTAATCACAACTTATCGTCACGCTCGACCCGTCAAGAGTCCCGAGTACATTGCATTATTCTTATTCGCTCCAGCCCACTCGACCTGTTGGTGATTGAGGCGACGTAGGTGGCCTGCCGCGAAATTTCATGGGGAGACAAAAATCCTCCGCCAGGAAAGCTGTTTGGCTATGTAGTCAAGCTTATCTCATAGTAAGCTTAAAGTACATTGCATTTTCGCCATCCTTGACGTGATATAGATACTGAGTACAAATTGCCGGATGCTCAACTAATTCGATTTACTATCTTGAGGTAACTACTCGTTTAATCTAATTGGCTAAACATTTCTATAATTCGCACTCAGGGGTCTTCTGTTGAATCTGGCATTAGATAAAGAGATAGATACTCAGTCCCAACCTGCTTGTGCGGCTCTCACCAGTAAGCAGTGTCTCCCAACAAAGTACCATTGGAGAAATTTGCAAAGTAGTAAATGGATGCATGATCTCCAGTAACGGCCTTTGTGTACCTCCGTACCTCTACGGCAAATTCAATGTAAGAAGCCAACCAATCAGATTCTCATACACTACCCCGGAAATGGCTAAGAAGCTGTGACAAGAACCCCACCATTTCGTCATAGGCGGCGGTCAAGAAGCCCTCGCGCCAGCGCCCGCGTTCTTGATGAATGACGACAATACACGTGTGTAGATGTGGCTGGGTCTCTCTTTTCATTTGCATTTATTTGCTATGCGATGGTTACCTAACGTTGGGTTCTCTAACAAATGGTCATGACAATTCTGTACTGTAGGATTGTATTCAGGTAGGATTTCAATATTGTGATCCGGTCCCTGAAGATATGTAAGTCACTTGAAGATTACTATACGAGGCGCAGTTTGCATATTCAGAATGAGAAAGAAAGAACAAAGATGCAGTACAGCCATACAATATACACGATAGCTATGACATTTTCGTATTCGTGTTGCACCTTTTTGGTGTCTCAACCACGTCATCACATGTTACCCATACTATTATTCGCCTTTTTTTGTCAGCTATGTATATGGCTTTCCAAGTTTCTTATTCACAATAAGCTAGGTCAAACGAATCAGCTGACATCGCACTTCCAAAACCAAGGCCCCTACTGTATGTTGCCGGATCCCCGATCCCCAGTACCCTACTGTAGATCTCGTCATGCCACTAACAGTATTTGAGGTAAGGTATAAGCTATCATATTATTAGGTACGTATTAACCTTTCAAGTACATCTTGTACGAAGGGTGTCATGTGTGTTGCGCGTGGCTGGCAATTGTGCATATATACATAAGAGTCACCCAGTTCACGGATGGAATGACGTGCCATCCATTCCATAGTCTAAGAAAATAAAAGCATGATCCTGCCCATTGTTCGAATTTACCATTAGTTTCTCTGCTTTCATTGCCCTACACTCTTCAATTCTTGCTGCTGAACAAACATCACGTTGGCTCAAGTATACTTACCAATTGCGCAAACCACTAATACTATACATACAACATCACCATTTGCGTAGAACACTATAATCTACCCGGAGACCTACTTAAATAGAGAACAAGACGACAACCTTCCACCCGCTTACATCTATATAGATATTAAAGAGAAGGAAAATTCAGACATGGCGTTTGGGTTCGCACCAATTGTCCACGCCGTAGCGGCCGTCTTCGCTATCATCGAACTCGGCTTAACCGCATACTGTAAGTAAAAGCCGACGTCATTCATTCATATATTTCCCTACTAGTACCCTCACGAACGCGCGCACGACGTGAACAAAACAACAACTAACAACGTTATCACATCCAGATGCAAGCCTATTCGACGCATACGGTTTCGGCAGCGACTCGCCCTCCGTCGTCAACTTCATGGTCTTCAACTCCGTCTGGTCTATCCTAGTACTCATCTACATCGGCATCACGCCCCTCTACATGACCTCTATCTTCCACCGACTAGCCGCTTTGATCTTGAACGTCCTGACGGCCATCTTCTGGTTCGCGGGCTCGATCGCCATGGCTGCTGAGTTTGGCGCTCCCTATTGCAGGGGTGACAGGCGGTGTCAGAGCGCTGAGGCTGCTATTGCTTTTGGGTTCTTTTTGTGGTATGTTTTTCTTTGTCTCCTTTTTGTCTCTCCCTTCCCCTTGTTCTCGTTCGAATGATGTGTAAGAGAGAGAGAAAAACGGTAGATACGTAGTGCGTGATTTGCTTGCTGACATGTACGTGAAATATATAGGGCCATCTTCACCTTCCTCGCCGTCGTTGACGCCTTCGAGTCGCTGCGACGTCGCGGGCATCACGTCGAGACTACCAAATCGACCAACGCCTATCCCGGTGCCTAAATTCTCCCCCCATAACTACGGAGGATTATCATACCCTCGAAAAGCCACACATTTTCAACGGATCTCCAAAGTAATGCGTAATTTATTCAAGGAAGAATTCATAACTCATACTATGAAAATTTTCACTTATCAGTACGAGGATGAAGGTGGCGCTCAGGGATTGGTGTTAGCAATGATGCTTCTGGACTTTTGGCAATAGGCGTGGAGTTTTTCTGTCTTGTTTTTTTCTGATATGTACGAAAAAAAGAATACCCTTCTGTTCTTAACGTTGACAATCAATTTTAATTTTATGACCTGATTTAATAGACTCCATCTCTTTTGACTAAATAACGAATGCAGTTGTTAGCTTGAAGGCTGAGGTAACTTGATACATATTCCAGTCGAAGCTGACTCAAGTATTAGTTGATATGGGGGTTATCGCCCATGATAAGTCAGCAGTGAGAGTGCGAATGTTACTTGTCTCAACTTCGATGTCGGGACCTTGCTGGTTTGATGCTTATGTAACAAAATATATGGCGCCAGTGTACACTTTGCATTATGAATACCTAGGCAATTAAGTACTCATGATCGCTATCTACTTTAGTACAAGTATATAATTAATTAACACGTTTCGCATACCACCGCAATGTCGCATTGAATCCCTAAGTTAGGGATTTTAAAAACTCCCAGCTCAGTCAAATGGTATCAACACAACCGATCCTACCAAAAGCATCCGACGACATAACAGCTCTGAAAGCAATTTACAACATGAAAGCTCAACTGAAAGCGCCGTTGCTTGCCTGTGCCATGTCATGCCGCTAAACAAACTGATAGAAAAGTCGGAATAACTGCAAAATCGATGAAACTACTGACAACCTACTTTGTTTCCACTTTAGCAATGCCAGGCCCGCAATCTCCGGTCTTGCAGTCGAAATCGATACGATGCCACGCCGTCGCAAGGTTGCCGCGTAAGTTATATATGCTCTTGTGGCTTTCGGGCTGCGTATTGTATGCGTCGTCGGTGGCCTTGACGACGAATGTGGTCTTGGCTTCACCGTTGGCGTCGTCTTTCACCTCAGGTAAGACGCCTTCATATTTCCAGCGCTTCCAGCACCAGCTGCGAGAACCCAGCTCCTGTTCCTTGTCTTCGAGAAGCTGTGCCTGGTCCCAGGTACCGCCACCATCGAGGCTGATATCCACGCGCTGAATTTCTCGCCCGCCGCCGGAGTAAGCGTATCCCTCTATCTGGACGGTCCGGCCGCTAGCAGTTGTTCTTGGTTCCTGATTCGCGGCCGCCTGCTTCTCCCGGGTCTCGGGTTTGAGCTTTGTTCGTGTGATGGCACTTGTGATAGGCATCACTTGAATAGACTTGTACTTGTCCCAGTCCTGTTTCGTCTCGTTCGGGCCAAAGCACTTATAATCTTTTCGTTGCCAAGTCGTGTTGCTTTCCTCATCGCTTACCACGATCTTGTTCACCCATTTGACGGCCCTCGCGGCGACATGACCAGGTATGACGACTCGAACGGGAAAGCCATGATCGCGTGGGAGAGGTTGGTCATTCATTCTAAATGCCAGGAGAACGTCGCCGCGGGGATCTATGGCGGATTCGATGGGTATGCTCGCACCATATGCCTCCAGGCCAGAAAACTGAACATGCCGGGCATCCTCGCCAGGGTCACTGAGGGACAGTCCGGCGTCGTGCAAGACATCTCGAAGCCGAACGCCTTCCCATTTTGCGCAACTGATGGCGCCTACGGTCCATTGAAGCCCATTCGTCTTCTTGGCATGTCGCGTCATGTCGTTGCGGCGGTTTCCGGAACATTGCAGAACAGCTGTGATGGCATGCTGCTTGAACCGAGCTTTCAACTCGGCAATTGTATACGTCCTCGCTTCTCCATTCGGCAGCTCAATCGTGATACCGTGATTGTCGGCTTCAGCCTCTTCCACGACAGGGACCCACATATGGTTACGCACATAGAAAGTCTCGTTTGGCGTCAGGAAAGAAGCCGCAAGCTCATCGCCAGGTGTCTCGGCATTGCACTATGGATCAATTGTCAGCCGTTGCCATGATGTAAGCGAGGGCGGGAGCAGAGTTTTTAATATGCGAAAACGCCTTTAGAGGCAGGTTTTAAAGCTTTGATAGGAGTCTGTCTCTAGACGCCTGACCGAGGCAAGCTATGACGAAGTTTGTAATGAGTTTACGTACCGGTTTTTCAGTTATCCTGCGTAACCTCAGATCACGAACGGGATCCGAAATAAAAGGATCTTCAATGGCATCTTGCAGCGGCCGCCCGTTCTCCAGGTCACTAGGGTGCACCTTGCCAATGCAATACTGCTCTAGAAGATCTCGAACGTATTGTGACTTGTGAATAGCAAAGATATCCCAGTATGGCTCGATGCTACTGCCAGCCGCCCGCAAGATAACCTCACCGCCAGGGTGAGCAGCAACCCAATCCGTGATGTCATAGACTTTATCCTCGTATATTACCCACGGTCTTTCAGATTTTGGCCCATGTTCTTTGATCTCGGCAATTCTATATCGTGGTATCTCGCCACTCTCTTGATCCTCTTTAGTTTCTTGGACTGGAGCAGACGTCGTGACTGTGGAAGCATCGGTGGACTCGTGGGAGATAGGTTGGAAAGCGGTAAATAGAAGAGTCAGAAGGCCAGTACTAGCAGCTAACACGGGAAACGGTCTGACGCGGCCTCGGGCGCGGGACTGTGGCTTGGGAGTCGGGCTCGACTTCGAAGTGGTCTGAGAGATGGGTCGAACGAAAGCTGCTTGGAGAGTGAATGGTTTCGGGTGGTATTTAAGAGGTTGGAAGGTATTAACTGCATCCCTGAGTCGCTGGGTTTGTCGAGGCCTCGCCAGAGCTCTGAATAGTTCGTGACCAGCGCGTTTGCATATTGGAGCAGACATATTTCAAGTTGTTGCTGTATCAGCTTAGGTCTTCTGTAAGGTTGCCTGTTCTAGAGCAATACATAGTCGTCACTTGGAGGATAGTACGCTTGTAGAACCGGCGGTGTACTCCGTCTCATGGATGCAAAGCACTTGTGCATACAAGGAAGAACAACCCAGGGGGTACCGGTCAACTGATATTGGTCAACAGAGGTGAAGGGATCAATCCTCAATCTCGTAAACCTAACTTGGCGTGTGGTCTAAGTCTAGAAACGATCTAATCTAGAGTTGACAGGAAGAAATCAACATGAAACAACAGCGACAGCCCCAATCCAAGTTTATCAGAGAAAGAGAATTGATATGCTAGGTAGGAACCGAGCATAACAATTGGCAGGAAGGTACTCAGGTGATCAGCTGACTCTTTTCAAGTGACAATAGCACACAGTACCTACAACTCAAGCACCAATATTGTTAGGTGCTAACTGAATCGTGAACGAGTGAAATCTGGTACGTAATCCGGTGCAGAAGACACGGGAAAGAGGAAGCGAAAGCACAGCCAATTTCAGGTACATATGCAGCATGACAATATTAGGTAAATATGTACTAATAAACGAATGTCGCACCGGCAAGGCCAGTTTTCCAAGCAAATAATATCCAGGAGGTGTCAAAAGGGAAGCGGAATAAGTTGATGATAGACGGTCGATCATCGATAACGGACTAAGGCAAGATTCGCTCATTGCCGACACTGGCCGCAGGCCGGTTAGCCTATCGGACGCGTTCCTACGGGTCCCCGTTCACCAGCTACTGCAGGTGTTCACCTGACTTTTCAGCACACTAGTACTCATAGTACAGCGTACCTGGGGAAGACTCCGTTATCGTGTGGGCTCTACAGATTTCCATTGGTTGAAACCGGGTACTCGCTACTTACTTCCGGCAGAGCTACCCTGCAGACATCCTGTAATATCTTGTATGTGCGTACGGGTACCTTATCTATCAGGATGTAGGACGTAGGACTGTGCATCATCTATTGCTTCCCTAGGTAGCAACGCCTGTAGTCGGGAGTTTGCTAGCATCGATTCTACTTCACCATAGCAACAAGAATTAGGTGGTGCTGTATCTAATGAGTCTCATTTGTCACAAAGGTCTATAGGGTAAAAGAAGTAAAAGTTGCAACGAATTTCAATCGAGTTTTTAATTTGAGGCTCAATACTTATTATACGTTTTCCTTCCACAAATCACGATAACTGCATTGTTCCGTTTCCCACATGTACTATGGAAGCAACCTAAGCACCATTAACACCGTTCCTCACAGCAATCTTATGTGTATGAGCAAAAGGTGCTCCATTGTTCGATGTATAACTCTTCGGCGGCTTGACACCGTTAGCATACCGGTTCTTGGCATCTTGGGCCATACCGTTGTGTGTGCCGTTGAACTTTAGGTTCGCGATACCGTCGTAACCCTTGATGCCCGTGGCCTTCTCCAGGCGCGTGGCGATGTCGTTGTCCACTTCCCGGAAGATGGCGATCTGGCGCTTGAGTATCTCCTCGTCTTTGCAGAGACTCATCTTGTGAGACACATTGCTGATGAGACGCTCTCGCGCAGACTCATCGAACACCCTCTGCCATAATGCTCGTGGAGCGTTGAAGTCTTCCGGACGAATCTCTGACAAGAATGACACTGCTTTTCCGATGAAGTGGCCGTGTGTCTTGTCGAGATCTACCTGACGCGGTTGGAATTGGATGGGATCGATCGAGCTGAGGTAGTTTGGTCGTCGTCCTTGGTTGTAGAACGCCATGGGCCCGTCCCGTTGGAAGTTGCCAAACTTGAACGCCGTACGCGGAGCATTGACAGGCAGCTGCTGGTAGTTGGGCCCCACGCGATGCCGATGTGTGTCGACGTAAGAGAAAAGACAGGATTGCAAGACGGGGTCGGCAGATGGCTCGATACCGGCCACCAAATGCGATGGACCAAACGCAACCTGCTCGATTTCCGCAAAGTAGTTGATGGCATTCTCGTTCAACGTGAACTCGCCAACTTTCTTAAGAGGAAACTGGCCTTGGGGCCAAACGTGAGTCAAGTCGAAGACGTTGATTCTTTGCTTCTCCCACATATCCTCGGCCTGCTTAGGCGTCGCAATCTGAATGCTGACATCCCATTTCGGATAGTCGCCACGCTCGATTGCCTCGTAAAGATCCTTTTGCGAGTAGTCGGGCGATTTGCTCACTGAATCTTCCTGGGTGATGAACCCAGTGCCCTGTTGAGATTTGAGGTGGACTTGCACGTAAACCCAATCGCCGTCTTTGTTCACAAACTTCAGGGCATGTCCGGAATAGCCGTGCATCTTCCGATAACCGTCTGGGATGCCCCTATCTCCCATGAGAATCATGACTTGGTGGATCGACTCCGGATTCTGAGATAAGTAGTCCCAAAACATTGTCGAGTCGTCAGCGTGTGTCAGATGTGTGGAAGGGTCACGCTTCTGGGTGTGGATGAATTCAGGGAATTTAGCTATACCGGTTGGCTATTATCATACACTGAGGGCTGCTCGGGCTGGGCCTACTGACCTGGGTCCCTCAAGAAGAATACGGGAGTGTTGTTTGCCACGAGATCCCAGTTCCCTTGCTCTGTCCTGAACTTGACAGCAAATCCACGCGGATCACGAGCACAATCGTGAGAACCAGACTCGCCACCGACGGTTGAGAAGCGGACGGTGACTGGGCATTTCTTGCCTTTCTCCGAAAAGAGGTCGGCAAGACAGAGCTCAGGTATGGGGTTGGTGCACTCGAAAAATCCATGAGCACCGCTGCCTTTTGCGTGTACTACTCGCTCGGGAATTCGTTCCCGGTCGAAGTGCGATAGCAAATCGACCAGGTGGAAATCCTGGAGTAGCAGCGGCCCATTGTCGCCAGCACGTTGCGTCTCGTAGGGATGAGGCTGAGGAGCGCCATTGCTGTGGTTGTTAGTCTTCAGAAAAGAATACTAATTGCAGTCACTGCGGCCTACCTAGTAGTATAGGTTGTTTGTGTTGATGGCGTCTGGCGATCTTTCTCATAAGATGTGAACTGGTCAGCCACATGGGCTGCGAAGCTCGTGTCCACTGATGGCGCCATGGTTGAAGGCTATCTCAGGGCTCAAAATCACTTGACTTTGAGTGTATGAGCTTTGTCGAGATAAAAGTATTCAAGGTGATAGACCTATACTTTCGGCTTGTTGGAACACGTAGATGTAGTAGACTATATAAAATCTGATGGTGGAACCATCATGTCCAGGTGGCCAATCTCCCCCTCACCATCATCAGAATCTCGCGGCGGGATATGTGGGGGTTAGTCGAGGGCGTTGAAACTTTAAATCGCCGTGTTCTAAGGCACAACCCGAGGATGGTATTGCATGTAAGTCCAAGACCTTAGAGCAGGGCGAATTTTAATGTATCGAGGGTCAAGCCCTTGAGTCTCGATGACGATACTGGGGGTTCTAGTGTCATGATGGCGTATGGCGAAAGGATTGTGTTGGCGGGTGATGGGCCGCTACGGAAGCTTATCTCCTCATCCCATGACCACTGTCCTCTAGATACATGGTAGAAGTGAACCCAGAGGAAGCCATGATGTGTTGCCATATGCGTTATGTCGAAACGCCTGACTACCTTTGACAGATCATCAGAATAGCGGGCTCAATTTGCGAAATTGGACTCTCGGGGTAAAACAAAGCTAGAAACAAGCTAGGCGACGTACCAGCCTCTAACCTTGAAACAAATCCAAAAAAAAAAACAGTTTCTATAATATATTTAGTACTATGAGGACCACTTTTCAGAGTCAAGATCAATCAAGCAATACAGAAACATGTCGTACGGATAATGAGAGGCGTTTGTGATCTCCAGGCGCAGAGGAGGACCCTCTGCCGTAGCCCATACCTAGTATGCACAGCATGCTGATCGCCACTTCCAGACGTCCAAAGTCTTGAAATGGCACGAACTGGACGATTTGCTTCTCACCAGCGTGACGATTTCCAGATGGTTAGATGCCCAGATGCCCAGCCAGATGCCAATTTATACAAGCAATGCGGCTTAAACTCTACCGGTTGTGGCGGCCTAATGGGTGGGCCTCTTCGGTAACCCCATCAACGGCTTTGCCTTTCGGTATTTGGAAAGCAGAATCCGGCGCCGGCTTCGTATACTAGCGCCGCCAAAACATTGGTATTTCACCTACCTAAGTTCTTACCTTCGCAGTGCTTCCTTCTGTTCGCTCCCATACCAGCTTAAGCAGTAAAGACGAATCTGTGTAGTCATAATGCGATTTTGCTGGAACAGGGCGTAAGTGTTCATGCTTATTCAAAAGAACGCCTATGATGGTATCTATCTACACACCATCATGTAGTAGTGACTAATTATCCTATCTGTCAACCCTGCAGAGAAACCACCCTTCGTCTTTAGATGCCTTCTAGACCCTCACACCTACCCGTTTCAGACATTCTACAGCTGTAGGCTAGCAAGGGAGGTTACAGCAGAGGCGGTGAAAGACAAGTCATCAGGCTCAACCCACAAGGTCGGCTGACGACAGCCTACCTATAGCATTCTGGTGTCAGCATGAATATAAAACCGTGAGAAGCCTCAATCTGACGTATCTCGTACCTAATACTGTCACCATAAACGAGACAGTTAAGCTCCTACACGGCCTTGAAAAATGGAACCAAGACCGCGGCAACTATAGCTTGGCTCAGGTCTATTCCCCAAATCCCCAGGAAAAACTAGCTCCCCAGTCTCTTACACAGTCTTTTCCCCAGTCTGGGCATGGCAAGTGCTCGGGGGAACTTTGAAAAATTCTTATCCTTAAGGTGAGGAGGCGCGCTTGGCTGATCTTGGCCTGCCTTGGCTCGTCCTTGGCCGTGCCATTAAGACGAGTCCAGCATGTAGGCTTGTCGCTTGGCGAGCCTCCCCGAGCTGGCAGTTTGGAGATACGACATGGCGACCCCGGACGCTAGGTGGGCGACTACTGCTACGCTGGCCCTGTTCGTGATTCTCTGGAGGAGGAGTGGAAGTGGATGAGATATCCTACTTACTTTCCTCTTCTAGTGCGCTGCGGGGAAGGATAGCTATATGTACTGGCCTCGAATCCTTGAGACCACAGTCCTTCTCCAGGTATAAGAGCTCGGCGGCAGCTGAGCAGGCGATATTTTCTCACCTGGTCTCTTGCTTCTTCGCCTGCCATCACAAGCTTCCTCACTATGGCGACTGATCAGAAATACGAGCCTGCGGAGCCTATCGCCAAGGGCATCCTCCCAACGGCGAAGCAGTCGATTAGTGATCTCTTTAAGTGGAAGCAGAGGGTCGTTGTGGAAAATGATCTTGGTGAGACGCATACGGTATGGCAGACGCCAGAACCACTCAAGAACCCCATCTCGCTCATGGCCCCGTTGAGCGCAAGGGATTGGATCTTCTTTTTCGTGGGTTGGTTTGCGTGGACAGCCGATGCATTTGATTTCCACGCCCTTTCTATCCAGACGGTTAAGCTCTCCAAGTACTTTGATACGAGCAAGACCGCCATTACCACTGCCATCACTCTAACCTTATTGCTTCGGTCCGTCGGCGCTGCCATCTTCGGACTGCTTGGTGACCGCTTCGGCCGGAAGTGGCCTATGGTTTTGAACCTCTTTGTTCTTGGTATGCAGTCTGTACCGGTGCCCTTATAACGGGTATCAAATACTGATGAAATACTATAGGGGCTCTTCAGATAGGAACGATTTACAGCGGCACATTCCAACAGTTTCTGGCAGTTCGATCACTATTTGGTCTTTTCATGGGTGGCGTATATGGTAACGCCGTAGCTATGGCATTGGAGAACTGCCCGTAAGTGGTATTTGTGCCCTTTTCACGTCATAAAACTGTGTCTAATCCTTCCTCTAGGACGGAGGCTCGTGGTTTTATGAGCGGCATGCTTCAGCAGGGTTATTCGTTCGGCTACGTTCTGGCCGCTATTTCGGACCTTGGCGTCGGCGAAGGGATCAACAGCTGGAAAACTGTATTCTGGATCGGAGCGGGCTTGTCTTTCGGTGCCGGTTTTCTTCGATGCCTTTTCCCCGAGTCCAGGCAGTTTGAGGAAGCTAAGGCGTCAGGCAAGCACATCACGGCGACTGACTTCTGGATCGAGACCAAGGAAATGCTAAGGAACGAGTGGCGCATGGCTATTTACTGCATCATTCTCATGTCGTGGTTCAACTACTACTCGCACACGAGCCAGGATAGCTACACGACCTTCTGTCTCCAGCAGAAGCAACTGGACGGTGATGCGGCCGTCCGGGCCAGCATCCTGATGAAAACCGGCGCTGTCGTCGGCGGCTCCATCATCGGCTGGTTCTCCCAGTGGTATGGCCGCCGAAGAGCGATCGTCACAGCTGCATTCATTAGTGGTGTTCTCATCCCGGCCTGGATATTGGTTGAGGGAGAACGAGCACTTTCGGTCACCGGATTTTTCATGCAATTCTTTGTTCAGGGTGCATGGGGCGTCATTCCGAGTAAGTCTTATCTCAGCGTCACGCATTTCTAACGACACACCTTCGACCTCTCAACTAACTCAGTTATGCGCAGTCCATCTCAGCGAACTTGCTCCGCCAGCCTACCGATCTACTTTCCCCGGCCTTACCTATCAAATTGGGAACGCAATAAGCTCGCCCAGCGCTCAGATTGTAAACGCAGTCTCCGAGACGCACTTTGTTCGCAATTCAGCAGGAAAGATAGTCGAGGCTTATGGTCCAACTATGGGCGTTGCCACGGCCATTATTGTGACCGGCATCATCGTCACCACTGCATTCGGCCCTGAGAAACGTGGTCGTGCATTTGTTGGTGGTCCCATCGGTGCCAATATTCACCGGGATGAAGAGAAAGCTATCGACACTGGGTCCCTCGACGAGAAGACATCTACTGCGGAGATCAAGGAGACCAAAGTATGAAATGGAACGGAGAAGTCCTAAACCCCATGAGAAGATGTGATTGTGGATAGATCCAAGTGGCAAGTTGACTTGCATTGATGTTGTTTTAATAAGACAAACGTGATATCCCCCACGAGGGTCTTTTTGACTTGTGCCAAACACCTCATATACCTAGCAATATTCTGATGCCACAATACGGAGCTTTGACTGCCAAAGTTTATAGAGTGAAAGGCGTGGAGTGTGCGATACTAATGAACTTTGGTGGTAACTCTCAAAGAAATAACTTATGAACATTGTAACGGGGCTTTGTCAATCTTCCGCCTTAGCACAGCCGCTTCTTTATTCTTGTGAATGATTGGGTATGACATACAACGATTAAGAATGTCGCTCAACGTTCCTGGTGTCAGATAAAACCGTCACCGGCCTCGTGGCTCATCGGACTTCGACGATTTGCGTTGTGAAAGGCGATACCCCCGAAATTATGAAGCTGCCACTTGGTTTCGCGACATTGCTTTGGCTTAGGACTGTAGTATATGCTCAACGATACGACGGACAATATTGGCGTAGGTCTACGCCTACTAGTCACCCATGATAAATAACTAACCATTTTGACAGCATGCAACCCCATGAAGAACGGTACGAGACGGTAGCCAATCTCTTGAAGACTGATTTTCTAACCTACCTCAAAGTGACATGCCCGCCAAATCAAGGCCTCAACCAATACTCTTACAGCATAGACTTCACACGTGCTTCCCTAGAAACAATACAAAGTGACTGGAGCGCCTCGAATTACGCGACCATCACGTATAACACGAAAGCGAAGAATGGCGCCGAGTTTACGTATGGGAAGCGCTTCGATGCGCCCCAGCTATTTACGAACTTCCACATTTTCTTCGGACGCGTGGATGTCGAGATGCAAGTAGCGCCAGGCATCGGCATGATCTCGTCCAGCGTCTTGATGTCTGACGACTTTGACGAGATCGACTGGGAGATGTCCGGGAACAACTTCAACCTGGCCAAGCAATATCCCAACGGCGTAGTGCAGAATAATTATTTCTCAAAGGGCATCACAGGGCTCTACGACCGTGGCCAATGGATTCCCTGCAGGAATCCCCAGACGTCCTTCCACACGTACTCAGTGAACTGGACGCCGGATAGACTCGACTGGATTTTAGATGGGAAGGTGGTCAGGACATTCCTCGCGAAGGATGCCGACACGACGACGCACCAGTTCCCGCAGACGCCAGCCAAGATCCAGATCGGGCTATGGTCCGGCGGCGACCCGGACTCGGATAAGGGGACCCGGGTCTGGGCTGGCGGATACACCAATCTATCGGCGGTGCCCTATACCATGTTTGTGAAGAGTGTGCGGATCACGAACTACAACCCGGCGAGGTATTACAATTGGACGGATCAGAGCGGCAGCTGGAAGAGCATCAAGGGCTTGAACATCTCTCTACCGTCCCCGACGCCGACCGTGTCGCTGCCAAGCACGGCGACAAGCCTTCAACCGCTGAGGACGGATCTTCCGGTCTCGCCCAATGGCCACTGCGGGAGTGAAGCCAAGGCTATCTGCAAAGACAGCTTGTTTGGTGATTGCTGCTCGTTCTACGGGTATTGCGGCAACACGACCGAGTACTGCGGACTCGGATGTCAGGAGGCTTTTGGCTTGTGCGGTGCCCAGAATGATATCATAGCAGTATCTCCAAGTATTTCGACACTGACAGGAGAGAACCACGACGAATCGGCACCGACGGGGGCAGTAACCGCGACAACAACAGCTAAGCTAACCGGCTCACCGAACGCGGGTCCGAGCGCGGTACCAGTTGATAAGCCCTCCTGGCAATTCTGCTACTGGTTTAAGAGGTGGTATTGCTATGAATTTCAGTATCGACGGTCTTATCCCGTTGCTTGAACTTTGGACTTTGGACTTAACTTAACTTTGGTTACAGGGGGAGGAAGGGGGGTTTGGATATTTAATTGAAAGAATTGACGGGGCCGACCAAATCATAAATATTCTCGAATTTGTTCTATTAATATACCTTTTTTTTTTTTTTTTTTTTTTTTTTTTTTTTTTTTTTTTTTTTTTTTTTTTTTTTTTTTTTTTTTTTTTTTTTTTTTTTGGTTGGTTTTTTAATTTT
>Ga0247782_1000544_pt1 | contig 17839 bp, 3 predicted proteins | sample UWRJL019104C5_FD_179928 | JGI IMG/M metagenome (GOLD analysis project Ga0247782, IMG submission 179928) | Plant litter microbial communities from Arlington Agricultural Research Station in Wisconsin, United States - UWRJ-L019-104C-5 | ecosystem: Environmental > Terrestrial > Plant litter >...
AAATTAATAATAATAAGCTTATAAATATTATTATTAACTTGCTAGCATATTTAAAAAGCTTTTACTAATTATATTTTAAAAAAGTAAAAAAAAAAAAAATTTATATTAAAAAAAGCAAAATATTTAATTAATTTAATTAAAAATGTTAAAATGTTTTTTAAGCTAAGTTATTTAATTTTAAAAGCTTTAAAAAAAGTATTTAAATAATATTTTAAAAACAATTTATAAATAACTAAAATTTATTAATTATAAGCTAATATAAGTGCGCTAATTTTATTTATAATAAAAAAAAATAATATATTAAAGTTTTATATTAATTATTAAAAACTAAAAAAAGTTATAATAAAAATTAAATATTTTTTGCTGCTTATATTTAAAGTTATAAACTATTTAAAGTTTGCTAAAATATTTTTTAAGTTAAATTTAAAAAATATATAGTTATTATAAAATATATATTAAACTTAACAATTAATAAAATATTACTTTTTAAATATAATATAAGCATTTTAAATATATTATTATACTTTTTAAATTAATTAATATATTACCTATATTTTAAAGCTATATATATAAAGTATTAGTAAAGCTAATAAATTATATTTATATAGTTTACTTAAATAATATTATAAGCATTTTTAATTAATTTATAAGCGCTTAAAGTAATATAACTTATTTATTAAAGTATTAAAATATAAGTTTTTTAAAATAAAAATAAAATTTTTAAAGTTTATTATTACTATTAAAAGTATGAAAATAAATTTATAAAAAATTATTATAATTTAAAAATAAAAGTTTTTTAAGTTAGTATATAATATTTAAATATTTTTAAAATTTATAAACTTTTATAAAAAGTTTATTATTAAATATTTTAAAATTACTATGCTAATTATAGTATTATTAAAAAAGCAAAATAAATATAGCTATTTATTTAAATATATTAAAAAAGCAAAATAAGCTTTTAAAAGCTTTAAAAAAGTATTTATATTAATAATTATTTATTAATATTAAAATAATGAACTTTTAACTAAAATAAAAATAAATATATTAATAAAAGCTATTTTAAATATTTTATTTTAACTATATAAACTAATAAATATAAAAATATATTAAATTATTAGCTAATAAAAACTTTTAATAATAATTAAAAGGTATAAATATTAGCGCTAATGCTTTAAAAGTATAAATAAGCTTTTTATAGTTTAAATAAATTATATAATATTATAAAAAGTTATTAATTTGCTAGCATATAATTTTTAAAAAAAAATTAGTATGCTAAATATATAAACTAGCTTAGTTTAATTTTAATATTAAATATTATTTAAGCATTTTAAATTTAATAAATAAACTATTATAAAAGCTTAACTATATAGTAAAAAAAATAAAGTATAAAAATATAGTTTTTATACTTTAAAAAAAACTTTAGCTATTTAATAAATTGCTAAAAAAAGTTTAAATTATGATAGCATAATAATAAAAATTAAAAAATAAAAATTAAAAAATATTAGTATAAAATATTTAAAAAATAAATAATAAAACTATATGCTAATTTAATTTTAACTTTTTATTATATAATTATAAAAAGCTTTTTTTTTTAAAAAAAAGTAAAAAGTATTAATATATATGCTTAATCTATTAACTATATATAATATAAATTATAATAATAATTTAGTTAGCAAAATAAATTATTAAAAAGTTAAAAAATATGCTTTAAAAAAATAAAAAAAGCGCTAAAACTATTATTTATAATTAATATATTTTATATTTTATAGTAAAAAAGTTAGCTTAAAATAAAATAATATTTAAATTAAATATATTAAAACAATTTTATAAAATAATTAAAATTTTATAAATTAAAAACTTAATGCTTATTAAATTAATAAAATTTATATATAGTTATAGGCTGACGACCTGTACATACCACTCACTACTATTGATAGGGTTAGGCCCATTAGGGCACCCACCCCACCCCTACCATTGTATTTAGTTCCACGCCTATAGGGCTGCATTAGCACTTCTCTTCTTTCTTCCTTATTTATAGATTCTATACAATAAATATAGTATTTATAAGGAGCCTTGCCTTCTTTAAACTAGCTCGACCGTGACATATACTAATAAGCTAAAATATATAAAAAGTATTATATTAATAATTAAAAAAATATTATATTTTTTAAAAAAACTAATTATTTTAGCTTAAGCAATATTAGTTAAATAGCTAATATATTAGCATTATAATAATTTAAAAGCTAGCTATATAAAAAGTAATAAAATAGCTAAACTTTTATAAAAAAGTTTTATTAAAAAAGGTTAAATTAAAGCGTTTATAAATATATTATTATATATATAAAGTATAAAAAAACTAAATAGCTAAAATATAAGCTATTTAAAAAATTATAAGCATTTTGCTATTAAATTAACTATAGGAAAAAATTAGATTAAACTTTATTATAAAGTTTTTATTTTATATTAAAGCTAATAATTTAATATATAATATAATTTTATAAAAATAGCTTTATTTATACTTATAATAAAAATACTAAATATAGTTAAACTTATAGCTATATTTTATAAAAAAATAAAATGCTAATTTAAATTATTAAAAAGTATAGTAAGCAATAAAAACAAGCTTATTATTAGCAATTTTTAAAAATAATTTTATAATAAGAAAAAAATTTATAAAAAACTATTAACTAGTTATATAGCATTTATAAACGAATAATTAAATAAAAAAAATATTAAATATTAAAAAAGTATTTATAAATATATATTATTAATAAGCTAATAAAATAAGTAAAAGTATTGCTTTAAGCTAAGTTTATATATGATAATAGTTAATATATAATATAAATTATTTATTATTTAAAGCTTTATATAGCTAGTATTTAAAAATTATTAAATATATATTAAAGTCGTTTTAATTTAAAGTTTAAAAAGTAAAAAAATAGCTATAAAAAATAAATATAATATAAAAAGCACTGTATAAATATTAAAAAAAGCAATAAAAACTATATAAAAGTATTATAATAATATTATATATTTAAACAATATAATATTAAAAATATTATAAAGTTATTAACTATATATTTTTATTTTAAGTGCAAAAAAAGCCAGTACTTATTTATATTAAAGCAAAAGTTTTAAAAAAATTAAATTATAAGCATATTATATTTAATTATTAAAAAATTATATAAAAATATATAAAATGTTTTTTATATTATTATTAAAGCTATAAAACAATTATAAAAAAATTAATAAGTAGGCAAAACTATTAAATTTAAAAAATAAATAAAATAAATAAGCTATTAAAAATATTATATAGCATAAAAAGAATTAAAAAAAAAATATTTAATAAATAAAAAAAGTAGCTAGTAAAATATAATACTTAAAAACTATTAAAATATTTAATTAACTTAAAAAGGTTAATAAATAAATATAAAAAAAAATTAAAAAGTTATATTTTAAATAAAATAATTTAATAATATTATAATAATAAAAAGTTATAGTTATTTGTTAAAAACAAATGCTGTTTACTTAATAAATAAATAATTATATTAATAAAAAATTAAAAAAAAACTAGCGCAATAAAAAGTTAGTAAGCAAATAATAATAGTAAAAAAAATAAAATAAAAACAAAATAAGAATAATTATTATAGCTAGCTATAAACTAAAAAATATATAATTAAAAAGCAAGCAAAATAGCTGCTAAATAGTTAATATAAATATAATAAAATTAAAAAATTATAATAATAAATTTAAGCATTAAACAAAACTTTAATTAAAACTTAAACTTAAATATTTAGTTATAAATAAATTATGCTTTATTATTTATCTACTAAAATTGTAAAGCTTTTATTTATTAATTTGCTAGCATAATTAGTAAAAAATATTAATAATATTATAAAAAGTAAAGTTAAAAAAGGTAATATAATAACCTTTATATAAATGTTTATTATGCTTATTTTAAATTTAATTATTAATATAAAAAAAAGTTTTTATTAATAATATATTGCTTAAAAAGCGTAAACTAGTTATTTAAAAGCAAATAAATATAAAATAAAAATATTATTTAAATAAGTATATAAAATAAAGTTGCATTTATAACAAAATAAAGCTTTAATAAGTTAGTAGCAAATATTAATATAATTAATAAAAATATTTTTAAAAACATTTTAAATTAATAGTTAGCTAGCAAACATTTAACAAAAAGTTAACATAGTATATATATAACTAAAAAATTAAGCTTAATTAAAAGCAAGCGCTAAATGCTTTATATTTTATTTATATTTTATGCTAAATAATAAAAAAACGCTTATTTTAAGTAGCTTTAACAAAAAATTTTTTTTTTATATAAGCGTAAAACGAAAAGCAAGCTTTTTAAAAAGCATAATAGTACTAACTAAATATAGCAATATTATAATAAATAAAAGTAATATTTTTATTTTTTAATTATTAAATGTAGCTTTTAGCTAGTTTTTAAAGTTAACCTCAATAAGTTTTAATAGCTTAAGCAGCACTTTTAAAAAAAAGAAGTTGTAAAAAAATAAGCTAATAAAAAAAACTTAATAGTTAGCAAATGCTAGCAAATAATATTATTTATTATATAATAAGCATAATAGTTAAAAAAATATATAATATATTTTGCTTAAGCTTAGCAAAATAAAGCTAAATATAATAACGTATCCCACGGCCATATTTGCCACCTTTTTTCCTATACAAAAAACGTCCGTGCGCAACATTATAACTTGGCCAATACTAATAATATAATAATATAAATAGTACTAGTCGATTCCTAACTAAATAACGAGTTTAAATATAATTTCTTTATATTTATAGTATTTTTATTTATCAAGTTATTAAGCAATACGCTAAGCAAGGATTATATAATTTTTAGCAAGGATTATATTATAGTATAAATATTATAATACTATATAATTGGTTTAATATTTAAGTAATTAAATATAAAAAATACTATTAGATTCTTTATTTTAATAAAAATCTAATGGTTATATTTTTATTATTGTATAACTAAAATTAATAAAGTTATAAATTTACGCACAGACCTTTTTGCCAAGATCTTTTTAATAATCCTTATTTATTTACTACCTTAATAACCTACTAAATAAAAATACAATAAATATAAATAAATTATATTTGAACTCGTTATTTAGTTAGGAATCGGCTAGTATTATTTATATTATTATAGCATTAGTATTGGCCAAGTTATAATGTTGTGCATAGACGTTTTTTATATAGAAAAAAAGGTGGCAAATATAGCCGTAGGATACGTTATAATTAAAAATTTATATTATTATTTTAAACTAGTATTTAAAAAATGCTAAATATTTAGCTAATAATAATAACTACGTACTATTTTTAAGTTAATAGCTTATTTAAATAAAAAAACTAAATAATTAAAATAGCACTTTAATTTTATAATTTTATTAACTTTAACTTAAACTAAGTTAATATTATACTTTTTTTATAATAAAACTTAAATAATGTATCCTACGGCCATATTTGCCACCTGGCTATATTTGCCACTTTTTCTTACCTTTGTACGCATAACTTTTGATCTACTATATTTTTACTACCTACTATAGTAGGCCTTTAAAAAAAGTTTAATATTATTTTTATGCTTTAAGCAATTTATATAAACCTAAAACTAAATATTTAACGTATAGCTAAAATTTATAATATACTATATATAACCTTTTTTAACTAAAAACGTAGTAATATAATAATATTTAATAGGTCTACTAATAATTAAAAACTTATTAAATTTAAAAAGCAAGCTATTATATAATATATACTTAACCTTATTATATAATTATTTTTATTTAAGCATAATAATATTAAAAATATAGCTAACTAATTACTAAAGTTATATAATAAAAAACATGTTAGCAAGAATTAAACTTTTACTTTTATATAATAATAACTAGCTTTTATAATATATTTTAATTACTAAAATAATTACTAGCACGTTTTATATAAAGATTTGTTTAAATATTATAAATAGTTTGCTTTTATATAAAATATAATAGCAAAATATAAAATTTAAAAAAAATATATATATAACTTTAATAAAACTAAATTTATTATAAGCAAAATTTTATTTAAAATAGTTATAATTATATTTAATTATATAAAAAACTTAAAAGTAGTATAGCAAAGTAATTATAAATAAGCTATAGTTATTTAAGCTGTTTTATTATATAGTTATATTGTTCTACTATATATTATTATTGCAAAAAAAAACTATTTATTATTTTAGTATAAAAGCACTTTATTACTTAATAATTAAATTATTATAACTATAAAAAATAGCTAAATAATAAATAAGCAAAGTATTATTTAAGTTTAATATTTTAATTAATATATAAGTAGTTATATAAAAAGTATATAGTAACTTTTAATTTTTAATAGCTATAAAAGTTATTATTTATATAATTTTAAAAAGTATTATAAAAATAATATTATTATTATACTTTATATATTAGCACATTTATTATATAAGCTTTAGCCTTTTAATATTAACTATTTTAGCTTTTTAAAATAGTTATATAAAAAAAAAATTAAACACTTAATATAAGCATATATTATATATATATTAAAAAAAAAATTTTTACTTATATTTTTTAACGCATTTAATATATTAATAATAAAAGCTAACCTATAAAAAGGTTTTTAAAAAGCAGAATTAGTGCTATACAACTTAAAATATATTACTGCTTAGCTAAATTTTTGTTTAACTATTTTTACAATTAAAGCTTTATTTAACAGCCTGCTTTTACTTTAGCAATTTATTACTTTAAATAATATATAAAACATAATATTTTAGTTTATATTTATTAAATATTTTATTATATAATATTAAATTAGCTTACTAATATATATTATTAAAAATATATAGCAAATTATATATAATATAATAGCTATTATATATTGTTTAGCTTTATTAAAAAAAAAAGTTATAACTTTTTATATAGTAAATAACTAATTTAGTTAACGTTGCTATATAAAAAAAATAAGATTATAAAATAAAGAATTACTTTATATACAAAATGTAAAAAAGTTATAAGCTGCTAGGGCAGCTGTTGCGCAAAAAATAATAAAAAGGCATACAAGTAGTAGTTATATAAAAAAGTAAAAAACTTGCATATAACGCTATAAAATATATAGCAAGCTTAGCTATAATATATAAACATATTAAAATAAAATAAAAATATTTAGAAAATCTAATTTTAAATAGTTTAAATTAATTTTTTGTTATATAATTAAGTTATAAGAGATTATTTATATAAAAGTAAAAAAAAAATAGCAAATATAGCTAGGTAGCAAATATGGCTATAAAATATATTATAGCATACTTAAAAATAATATAATTAACTTTATATAAATAACTATTTAACTTTAAACTTTTTAATGCTTTTATAATAATAATAAATATTAATATAGCTTTTGCTATTAAAACTATAAAAAAAATATACTTTTTATGCTTTTATTTATAATAAAATCCTAATTTTACAATAAATTTTATATAAGCTACTGCTAAAAAATGCTATAACTTATAATACTATAATATTATGTTTGCTTTTAATAATAAAGTTTACTTAAAGCTTTATAAAAGCTATTACTTACTTAGCAAACTTTTATAAAAGCTGTTATTATAATATATAAAACTATAAATAATTAAATAATAAGTTAGCAACCTTATATATAAACTAAACTTTTTTAATAACTTTAAAATTTACTTTATTATATTTATAAACTACTTAAAGCTAGCACTTAAAAGTAATAATTTATTTTAATATAAAACCTTGTTATTAAAACTAATAAAAGTAAATTAAAACTAATTAAATAAAAAAGAAAGCAAAATATATTAAAGTTAATAGTTAACTATTAATTTAATTATAAGCATAATAAATTTAATTACTTAATTAAAAAAAAAATAAAGTTACAAATATAATAAATAAAAAATAAAGTATTAAGTATAATATAGTTAAAAGCTTATAAAAAAAATTAAGCAAAAAATAAACCTTAACTTATTATTATACTTGCTTAATATAAATAATTATATAAAAGCTGTGTGCTTAAAGTTATTGCTACTTTTAATGCTATGCTTTAATAATAAGGTTGCTTACAACTAAACAATAGCAATAGCTACTAAAAGCAGTAGCGTTTTATTTTATAAGAGGCACTTTAATATATATATATAAAGAGGTATTGCAAGTGCTAAAGCTTTTTATATATAGATTAAATAAGCCTTATGCGGCCCTATAAGCAGCACACATTAGTTAGTTTTGCAGACTTATAAAAAAAATATAACTTTCTTTTTTTTTATATTATTAATATTAGCACTTTTTATTATATACTCTTTAAGTACATCTATTAAATAATTATTTTAGATTGTTATGCAAGACATTTATCATGCATCTATTATGCATAACAAATATTATGCATGCTTAGTTATATATTAGTTATTTATAGTAGTATAGCTAGTTAGTAAGATTCTCGCAAAAAGATCTTTTCTTTAAATAATAATTATTATTAACTTTAAATATTGCGCATACTATATTAATAGCTAGCGACTAATGCATATAACTTTATGCTATAAAAAAAGAGTTAACTATACTTTTTAAACTAAATTATAAAATTTTTTTTATTTTAGACTATATATTGCTGCTACCTTTAAACACTATTATAATACTATTATAACACTATAAAGGTAATTGTTAATACTAATTATTAAATATATTGTTTTTTTATTTTATATAAGTCTTGCTTTATTTAGCAATATTTTGTTTTGCTTTTTTTTGTTTTGCTTTTTTTTGTTTTGCTTTTATAACATTTAAGTAGTAATACTTACTTTTAAGTCTTAATAAACTGTTAAGCTTTAAGCTTAATACTTGCTTATTTTATTTGCTTATTTTATAGCTTATAACTTGTTTTTTTTTTTAAAATGCAAGATTAGCAAGAATTTTAAATGTTTTTAAGGTAAGAAGCACTTACTTTTAACCTTTATTAAAAACTAACAAACTTTAAATTTAAGTTTAAACTTTATTTAGTATAGCTTATAAATAGTGCTACATATATGCTTAAAAACATTATGCTTTAAGTTTTTTACTAAGTATTAATATGCTAACGCATTATATGATTTTTAAACGATCTAAAAAACTTTTTAATACTTTAAATATTTTAACTAGATAATAACAAAATTATAAATATTTAAGCTGTCTTTTACAAATACTAAAAATTATTTTGTATGTTACTAAGCGTTAAAAAAAAGTAATTATTTTTTTATACTTTTTATTTTAAAAAATAAATAACTAGAGCTTTATTTAAAAGTTGTTTGCAGCATATAATTAGGCTAATTAAGATTTTTAGTGCAAATATTATTAAAAAATTTTTTAAAAATAAAAATATAACTATTTTTTAGTTACTAAAAATAACTTTTAAAATTATATTTAAAACCTATTTAAATATAGTATTGTAAACTATAAAAAGCAAAGTTATTTATATTTTTAAATACTTATAATAATAACTTTTAATTTTTAGTTATGCTTAATAATTAATTGCTATTTTTTGTTAGCTAAGATTTAGTTTTTAAAGCTTTAAACTATTAGCATTATTGTTTTATTTTAGCTTTTAAAGTATATAACTTTAAAAATTTACTTAAAATAGCTAACAATATACAAAATAATAGTTAAAGCTAAAAGGTTTTTATAACATTTAATGCTTTAATAACATTTATAGCTTAAATAACATTTATAGCTTAAATAATAAAAATATTAAAAATTTTTGCTAATAAATAGCAAAGTTAAAGACTAAAGTTATTTTTAGCTAGCTAAAAAATCTAGCAAGTTAAATATTTTTACTTTAATCTTTTTTTCTTTTTTTAAAAAGAAAATTATGCTATTGTTAGCGCTAACATATATTAGCAAAACTTCTTTTTTTTTAAAAATAGCGTTTATAAGCACTATTAAAACAAAGTAAAAAAAACTATTATTTAAAAAGACTTTAGCTAATTGCTATGCATTAATATATAGTTCTAGTAAGCAAGCAAATATAATGCAACACTGTGCAAATATATGCTTAGCAATATTAATAAAGCATTAGCTAAGCTTAAAAATAAATTTTGCATGCTAATAATAAATGTACTATTTACTTTATAAAGTAACTAAAATATTTTTAGCTTAACTTAGTTAGAGCAAAAATAATTTATTTATGTTTAAGCGTTATAAATTGTTAAATATTGCTAAGCTATAAAATATAAAAATAAGATTTAGTAGCTAGCTAAGATTTATAACATATTATATTTGCTTTTTTAATAGTTAGTTATTTAACTAAATACTAGCGTTAACTTTAACAATTTCTTAAAACACTTAAAAAAAAAAGCTATTGCTTACAAATAAGCTTTTATTACTAGTTTTAAAATAGATTTACTACTTATAATTAATTAAAAACTTTTTAAAAAATAAATATATTTATAGCAACTTTATATAAATGTTACTATTATTTTAACCTTAAAATATGTTTACTTTATTTAAAACTAAAATAATTTTAACTTGTAAAACATTAATTTTAAGCAACCTTATAAAAACATATAGTAGACTATTAACAATAAACGCTAAAAAGGTTGCTAAAAATAACTTTATATTATTATTTATTATAGCAAAAGTTTTTTTAGCAATTATAACTAATAATAGCTATATAACAAATATAAAAAATATTAAAACTTATATTTTTAATAAAAAAACTTTTATTATTGTTAATAAAACTAATAGGTGTGCTTAAACCTAAATAAACTAAACGTTAAGGCAAACAAAGCGTATATAGCAGTAGATTAATAAAACAAAACTAAAAAAAAAAGCATAATTAGCAATAAAAAGTTATTTTTTTTTAAAAAAAGTTTTAAATAATAAAAATAAAATATACTTTGCTTAAAACGTAAACAATTAACACTTTTTTACTTATATTATGTTTTAAACTATAATAAATGTTTTATTAATAATTGCTATAAAAGTAAAGCGCATATATTATAAATATAAATAAATTTTTTTTTTTAAAAATAAATGTTTTTTATACGTAATAGTAAATATATATAACAATGCAACTTTATTTAAGTTAAAATAAGTAAACTTTTTATATTATGCTTTCTTGTTAATAAAAAATATATTAAATAAAAATAGTTAAACAATATAAAATAATAGCTAAGTATTTATTGCTTAAAACCTAAAAAACAAGGCTATAATTATAAAAGCTTTACTTTGTTAGCAGCTTACTAAGTTTTTAAAAACACAATATATATATATATATATATAAAAATAAATATTAAATTTTTTAGTTTTTTAAAGCAATATATAATATATGCTAATTTAAAAGCTTTTAGTATTATAGTTAGCAAAAAAATTTTATATTAACATAATATGCCTTATATAATATAATAATCTTAATAACTTTTACTTATAAAAATCATTAGCAGCATAATAACGCTAAACTAAAAAGCTATATTTAATATTTTAATTTTAAAAACATTTAAAAAAAAATAATTATAAGATGTTGCTATAACTATTATTGCTTAAATATATAATAATTTAAAACTAAATATATTTTTAAAAACACTTTAATTTTATAAGCATAAAGTTATTTTTTATATACTTTATTAATATATTTTTGTTAGCTTTGCAAGCAATATAAAAGTACTTATAATAATATATAATAAGTTTTAACTTGTTATAAAAAAAGGTATAGCAAACTAAATATTAACTATACTAGCAAATGTTTTTTTATTATTACTAGTTAACTTTATAAACTTACTAAATAATTTTTATTATAAATTTTTATAACAATTTATTTTTAAAAAAACAATTAATAGTATATATTATATTATTATAATTGTTAAATTAGCTAAGCTAATTATATATATAAATAATATAAGCACTTTATAAACACTATAGCATAATATATATTTTAAAATAATTTAAAATATAAATATAAATAGCAAGTTAAGCGTTAATTAAATATAAGCTAATATTATTTATATTATTTTTTAAAAAATATTAGCAAACTATAAGTTTAACTTTATAAGCTATACTAAAAAATTCTTTACTATAAAAACAACAAACGTTAACAATGCTTAGTTATTATTTATAGCTATTAATACTTTGTTACTAAAAAAAAAATTTCTTGCTTAAAACGTTTTTAAAAATTTTATAAAAGTTAAATATATTTTCTTTTAACTTACTAAATATAAAGTATATATTTTAAATAAAAACTTATTATATATATAAAAGTTTATTAAAATCTTAAAAAAGCATAATATATAAATATTTAAAAATATTATAAACATGTTAAAAAAATAAAAATTTAAAGTTAATCTTATTTTTAAATACTAAAACTAAAAATAATAAACAAAACTATATAAACTTAGTATTTAAAATTAATAAATATTTAATAATACTTTTAATAACTTTTATAAACAAAAAAAGCTATACTAAATAATAAAGCTAAGCTTATTTAAATTTTTAGTATTTGTTATATAGCATATAATTAATAAAAAATATAAAAAAAAGGTTATTATAAACTTTAAAGCTTTAAACAATATTATAATTTTTAATATTTATTTAATACTATATTAAAAAAACGTTATAGCAAACCTTATTAGCAAAATATATATTATAATTTTTAATATTATAAAATTTTTTTATTAGCTACCTATATATTTAAAATATAAAAATAAAATAATAGTTATATTACTTAAAAGCTTTAAAATATTAAGTATAGCTTTTATAAGTTTTAAAAACAGTTTTATATATGCTTAACGCTTTATAAATAGCTAGTTATAACTATATAAGTTTTTTTATAAAGCTTATATTAATAATAGTATTATTTTTAATAAAAAACTAAAAAAATATATTAACTATTTGTGCTAAATACTATTTTTTTTTTAAAAACATTAAACTAATATTATTATTATTTAAGTTTTTTTATATTTATTTTATAGTTAAGCTTTTAAAACTTAAAGTAAATAGTATAAATATTATTTTTATTAAATATAAAATAAAAGTACTAGCTAAAATTAAAATATTTATAAATTTTAGTAATTTTAAAACTTATATAAAACTTATAATATAGCTATACAAATATATTTTTTAGTTTTAATAAAAAGCTTTACTTTTGCAAACTAAAAAAGTAAACATGTTAGTAAAAAGCAAAGCTAACTAAAAAATTGATATAGTATTCTCTAAGGTATAGTATATATTAAGTAAAACAATAATGTAAAAAAAAGAACTACTGCATATTAAAATCTGCAAGCAGATTTTAATATGTGCGCAGTCTTTATTTAATTTTTAATTTAATTATAATAGAAAGCAAAGCTTTTTATTAAGTAAAGATACGCTATTTAATAATGCTACCTTTTAAAAAAGTATATTAAAATGCTAGCGCAATAAAAAAAACTTATTAACTTTAGTAAAACTATTTATAATTATATTGTTTACTACTTTTTTTAAGGTTGCCTTTAGTTCTTTTTTTTTTTTTTAATAGTTAGCTTAAAACTATAATACTTTTAGTAGTTCTTAATTAATTTTTTAAAATGCTATAGCTTATACAAATTTATTTATTAATTATACTTATTACTTTATATTTTTTATTTTATTAAGTAGTTAAAGTTGTCTTTTTTACAATTTACTTAGTATAATACAACTTTTTTTACTTTATATATATTATTGTTAAACTTGTTGTTAAAGTATTAGTTAGCTTTAATAAGTCTTAGCAAAAAAGTTGTATGCTTAAAAAAATTTTTGTTGCTATAAAAAGGTTATAGCATTGCAACAAAAATTACAAAATAAATATAGTAGTTAGCAAAAAATTTAAGTTTATATGTAGCGTTTTTAACTTATTTTTTTATAATAAAAAGTTTAGCTTATTATTATAAAAGCTTTTTAAATAGTTTGCTAAGTAAATAGTAACCTTTATAAAGTTTTAATAGTACTTTATTATTTAGTTAAAACTTAAGTTATTAATGCTTTTAGTTAAATTATTATTTAAATTATGCTGCTATAAAATTTATAGCTATTTATATATTGCGTTATAAATATTTTTAAAAAATTTAACGTCTTAAAATAATTGCTAAGCTTTATGTTTATTTATAAAAATATTAAAAAGTTTAAATAGTTTAAAGCTAAATAGTTGCTTATAAAAGGTTAATTTAATTATAGTTATATAAGCAAAGTTTAAGTTTTATTATAAATAAAGTATTAGGTCTACTTAATTAGACTTTAAATTTATAAAGTTATAATATTTAATTGCTATTTTAACTATTTAATTTTTATGTTTTAATATTTTATTGCTTTGTAAATAGTATGCTATTATTATAAGTAGCTTTGTTTTTAAAGCTTTTTAAATACTTTTTTATAAGTTTAAATTAAACTTTTTATTTTAATTAAAAATTTTTTTTTTAAAATATTTTAATTGCTAATTAATAATTATTTAGTTAGTGCTATGCTTTAGTTTTTAATAGTATAGTATTTGTTTTTAGGTATTAGTAGTATACGTTTAAATGTAGTGCATAAAATATTAAGCATGCAATTATACTTTATATAATATTTTTTGCTTTTTAGCTGCTATAATATACCTTTAGCTTACACTTTTAATAGTGCAAAAATAAAATTAATTATAATTATATATATTAGTAGTAGGTTGTTAATTTATATAGAGCAAAAACTTTTAACTAGTTTTTTTTTGTTAGTTTAGTTAAGGTTGTATTTTAAGTAGTGTTATATATATTTTTTAACTATAAATATTTTTTAGTATATTAAAAAAAAGTTTAAATTTTTAAGCATTTGCTTTGGTCTAAAATAATATTTTTTATTGTGTATATGCTTTAATAGCTTTTGCACTATGCTTTATAGTACGCAAAGTTGCTTAGTTTTAGCGTAAGTATTATATATTAAACTTTTTATTATATAAAATAAATTGCTAGGCTACAAAAGGTTTTTTTTAATGTTTTTGTTAGCATTTATAAAGTTTTTAATAATAGCTTTATATTTAGCGTTAGTTTAATAAGATAGCTTAAATTCTTTTTGCTATTAGTTGTTTATAATAACTTTTATTATATATTTTATTATGTTTTAAGCTTGTATTGCATCCTAGCTGTCCTATATATTATTTAGTATTACTAAGTTATTAGATTATTATAACTTACTTTTAGTATTTACTACATTGCAAACTAACTTTAGCTTGCTTAGTACATTAAGTACTAAGTTTAGTTATTTAAGTAAGTAAAATATTTAAAAGCTATACTAAAATAAATAAATTAAAAAGTTAATTAGCTAACAATTTGCTTAATTAGTTGCTAAAGTATTAAATATAGTTTGTTTTATAATGCTTTTAGTTGCTAAGTAGTTTATAAGTATAACTACTTAGTGTTTAGCTAACTATATTATTGTTTATATATGCCTTACAGCTTATATAAAGCATGCTACTTTTAACTTAAAAAGTTTATACTAAATCTTTGCACTAAAAAAGCATTAACTTAAATATAGCACTAGCTATATTTTTATTAATAAAATTATTTTTTTTAGCTTTTACTTATAGTCTAAAACAAAATAAAAAGCTATTACTTTAAATTCTTGCTTAATTAACCTATTTAATTAAATAAAAAGCATAAAATTAAGATTATAGTAGTATAAGGTTGTCTTTTTATAAATTGCGTTTTATATAGCTTTAAAAAAAGCTTTTTTTGTAGCTGTTAATTTATAGTAAGTTGTTTTATAATAACGTCTATGCTTGCTTAAATTCTTTATACTTATTTTATTGTTTTTATAACCTATAACTAAAAGTATAGTTTTTTAATTTTATAGCAGCTTAATTAGTTACAAGTAGTATAAAAATAGTAAACATAAAAAGCTATTAGCTTTAATATATTGCTTAAAAGCTTTTAAGTTATAAAAAAACGCTAGCTATTTAAATACTTTAAAATGCTTTTAAAATATAAATAATTTTAGCTTGTTAACTTTAAATTTTAGTAGCTTTATAAATAAATATTTTATAAAAGACTTTATAAAAAATATTATTATATTTTTAAATTAAAATAGCTTAAAAACTATTTTAAAGTGTAGTATATAATTTTTATATATATTTAAAAAAATAATTATATTGTTTATAAACGCTTATATATATAATAAGTGCTTGCAAAATAAACAGTTTATATACTTTTATATATATGCAAGCAAATTATAAAAGCTTATTAGCGCTACTATTAATTATTTAATTTTTTTAAAGCTTATTATATTAAACTTTTTTTAATAGTTTAAGTATACTTTAAATTAATAAAAAAAACTAATAGCGTTAACTACTATAATATATTTTTTACTTTAAAAGCTTATAATTATTTTTGCTTATAAAAGCAAAAAGTAGCTATTAAAAATTGCTACTTTGTTAAAAGCTTACAAGTTTATAACTACTTAGCTTTTTTTAACTTTGTAAATAGTTTTTTATACTATAAATATAAAGTAAACAAATAAACAAAGTTTATTTACCTATTTTATTTTACTTTATTTATAAAAAGCATTATATATTTTATTTAATACTTTTCTATTTTTACGCCTAAGCAGGTAGCATTATAAGTTAAGTTTAGCATTTTACTATCTTTTTGCAAGCAAAATCTTTATTTATTAATTAATAATAATATTAATTATGCTTTTATTAGTTTAAATATTATAAAATTTAACTATTTTTTAAAACTGCTTAGCTTTAAAAGCTTTTTTTGCATATATATATATACTAAAAAAAATAATAATTTTAAATAAGTTACTTAACCTTTTTATGCTTAATATAAAGTATAGCTTAGTTATTTTTAGTTTTAAAGGTTTTAAAAGCTTTTTAAGTATTTTTTTTATATTAAGTATACTTGCACCTATATTATCTAGAGTGTTTGCTTTTGTTAGCATAGTGCATACTACTTTTTTGTTAGGCTTAAGCAATATTAGTAGCAAGGTTATGTTTATATTTATATTAGCTAACTTAAAATTAAGCATTATATTTAAAACTTTTATTAACTAAAGATTTATTTTTAGCTTTTTAAAAGTATTATTAAAAAAAATGCCTAGGTTTATGTTAGCTTTTATTATATACAGGTTAAAAAATATTTTTTATTTTATGTTTAAAAGAATACTTGTAAAACTAAAGTAATTATTTTTTGTTTTTAAGTTGTAAAGCATAATTTTTAATAGTTAAGCTAACGTATTAAAAGTTAATAGCATGTTTTTAGTACTACTAAAAACACTTTTAGCAGCTGTAGCTATAGCTAAAGCTAGAGCAGTTATTACTTTTTTTTAAGATGTAAGCATTTATTTGCTGTTTTTAGTTTTTTTAATGCTGCTTAATTTTATGCTTTTATATATTTTAATTAGCTTGTTAAACAAGTTTTAAATTAACATAATATATAGCGTTTTAGCGTTAACAATAGTATTATAAGCTGCTTTATATATAGCTAAAAAGTAAAATTAACAGTTTGCTAATAAAGGCTTATATTTAGCTTAAATATAAGCTGCTTTTTTAATACTAAAAGTAATCTTTTTTTTATTTGTTATATGTTAATTATATTTATACTTATTATAAAACATAATAAACAGCATAAAAAAGTTAATAGCTAAAAACGTTATCTTTATTTTTTTATAATTAATAACTTTGCTATAAAGTAAATAAAAGTTATTTTTTAAAAGCATTTTTAGTTTTAATTTTTTGTTTAATACTTATTTTTTTTTTGCATTTATACTTGTTGCATAAAAAGTAAAGGTAGCCTATTAGGTTATATATACTTTTTTGTTGCTTAAGC
>Ga0247782_1000545_pt1 | contig 17839 bp, 6 predicted proteins | sample UWRJL019104C5_FD_179928 | JGI IMG/M metagenome (GOLD analysis project Ga0247782, IMG submission 179928) | Plant litter microbial communities from Arlington Agricultural Research Station in Wisconsin, United States - UWRJ-L019-104C-5 | ecosystem: Environmental > Terrestrial > Plant litter >...
AAAAAAAAAAAAAAAATAAAAAAAAAAAAAAAAAAAAAAAAAAAAACCAAAAGTATAATATAAAGCAAATGCTTTATAAAAGGTTAACAATTAAATATAAAAATATAAATATAAAAGTATAAAAAAATAGCTTTATAAATATATTATAATAATAAATAAAGTAGTAATTATTATAAAAATTATAAGAACGCAAAACAAAAAAAGCTAATTAAAAAACCTTATAATTAAACCTTACCTAAGTAAACATATATCTAGTTGCTACTAAAAACTAGTAGTAAAAAAAAAGAGGGCAGTATAAAGGAGACATACTTTTTTTAAGAACTAACTAGCAAAAAAGTACGTACTGCTTGCGTAGGCTTGCTAAAGGCAAGCCAAAAATCAGCTAAAGGCCTAATAAGGCCTTACAGCTACACACAATTAACACACTAAATAAAAGTAATCTTCTATAGCTACTTTTTAAAATCTAGCACATCACCTTACAACGTACCAAGCCCTAAACCTTATAAAAATTTATAGCACTACTAAAACTTAAAATAATAATAATATATAATAATAACTAAAAATTAATTATACTAACAAAAAATTTAACTAAATATAATAATAACTACTATATTAAAATTTAAGCATACTTTATTTATAATTAAGTTAAAAAAAATAATTAAACTAAAATAAATAAAAATAAAAAATATAATAATAAATAAACTTATTAAGCTATTGCTAAAAAATATGTTTATAAGACTTAAAAAAGCATTAAGCTTAAAACTTATACTTAAAAACTGCGCTTAAGCTAAAAATTAAAGCAACTAAAACTAGTGCTATAAAATAAAAACAATTATATATACTTATAACTTAAGTAAAAAAAAAAAGTTTTGCAAATATTTGCATAAGCAATTATTATAATAACTTATAATAAAAAAAAACTTATATTTTATAAAAAAAAAAAAATATAGTTTAAAACTAAAAGCTTATTATTATAAAATATAAGCATACTTTAATATAAACTAATAATAGCTAAGTAATAAAAAAGTTAAAAGCGCTAATATAAAAGCTATATAAAAGTAAATATATTATAGTATAAAAATATATAAGTTAATGCTATAAAAAATTAAAGCAAGTTATATAATAAAAAGCTAGCATATTATTATTATTATAAAAACTTAAAGGTTTATAAAAATAACTATTATATACACTGCTATTAAAGTTTATAAACTAAATAAATGCTTATAAAAACTTTATATAAAATAATAAAGCAAAAGCTATAAAAGCTATTAATAATATTGTAATAAAAATAAAACTAGTAAGCGTTAGCATTATTAATAAATATGCAATGCCTTTTTAAGCAAGAGTATTAAAATATAAAGTTAAGGTAATATAGCATATATAGTACTAAGGTATCGTAGCATCTTGTGTATATAACATAAGGCCTTTCCACTTTATATACAGTTAGTTTTACAGTCAATTAAGTCTTATATACCCTTTATTTTAACACACGCCGCGTTGATTATGTAGTACTATGTACTACTGCTACTAGGTAAGCATAACCTGTTTTAGGCTGGCATGAGGTAAGATGTGTCTCGCCGCCATATGCCGAACCCGGTACCTGGGTCCCTCTCCCGCTCGTGCAAGCTCACCAAGCTCATCGATGCAGCAGCTATGCCAGTGTCTTTACTAAGCCACGATGGGTACAAGCTTACAGCTGTATAACGGTTTCATTATAGTGAGTCTTGGCGTGAGTTCGTCATTTTGAGCACAACTGTACATTGTCTCTTAAAGCTATCTGCCCTTTTAAAATACCCGTCGAGAGAGAAAATGCGATGAAAATAGAATTCACTTCTTAATGCTAATCTAATCAACATAATGGCTGAGTGCTAACACTATTGTTGGTGTTACCCTATAAGTCATAACCGCAGATCACGCCCGGCGGCCCTAGACCAATGACTGACCCCACCAACATGTCAGCGACTTCCTAGGAAGTCACCCCAAGCTACAAACAGTGTAGTTCACACAGTATGAAAACGTTGTTTTCACTTTGGCCGGTACACTCCTCGGTCAGAAACCGTACCCTTAGTAGTATCAATAACAATCGCGCCCTCATCAACAACAGGTTCCTCGAAACCAGACCAGTACATATCGAGGATCTGGGGCGTGATCTCGAAGGCGCAATCGGGGTTCAGACCACCTTCTCTCCTACCACAGATGCGCTTCCAGATGGTCTCTTTATCGGGCGCTTTTAAGTAGAGCAGGACCCGTCTCCCGCCCAGGCTCTCGATGAGAGACTTCGCCTCGTCGCGGTCTTCTTTGTTCCAGAATGCGCGGTCGAAAACAACGTCCTTGGGTTCAGAAGTCGTTGTTGTTGTTGTCGTTGTTCTTGCGGAATCTGAAGGGGGTAGGAGAAAGGCGCTCAATCGCTTCTTGCACTCCTCCCAGGCCTCGTCAAGGTACTTGTTGTATTCCCCATTTTCGTTGTCGTAGTCGACGCCGTAGATCCCGTGTTTCTCTGCCACGATCCCGTCGAGGGTTAGACGGGTGAAGTTGGGAAGTGCGGATACAAGGGCTTTGGATAGTGTCGATTTGCCCGCCCCTGCGATGAATGTTGTTAATCAATCACTCTTGTTGTGTGGTGTTGTGTGAGTGGGTGAGTGAGTGCTAAATGAGTTTTATCTCGTCGGAAAGCGTATCGCGTGAGGTTGAAGTTGAAGCTGAGTTATGGAAAGATAAGCACTCACCTGCTATCCCGCACATCATCACAACCACCGGTCGGGGGTCAGCTCCCGACCTTGAGATTCGGGGCCGGAGCTGTTCGACAATCTCATCCATCGTGGCTTCACAAAGGATAAATTAGGTAAAATTGTGAATCGCGGTTGAATGGTTGCCTAAATTTTATAAAGTAATCTGTGTTTTATGATATAGAAGGAAGGATGAGTCACTTCAGTTGAGTCAACGGTCGCTGCGCTGCGAATGCTGTTCAACAGCTTTTCTTGGCATCTTGTCATTTTTGCAGTTCCTCCCTCACCACTACACACCATTCGTAGATCACATGACTTCTATAATTCGAAGTATGGTATTGCCATTGCGTAAATATAATCATAGACATTCTCTAAAGCTGTTCTTCATGAATTTCACGTAATTAATTATTGATTTGGCATTTCTAAGAGAGGTGTAAAAGCATGGTGTGAGGCAGATACCAGAAATGGGATAGCTCTTCTTACACACTGTGTATTATCCTAAACTTTAAAGTAAGAACTCAGTCAAGTTGTCAACATCCTATTTTAATCCTACATCCAGTATGCTCTCGCCATTTTCGAATTCCATAAGCCCTTCACGCCTCGGCTTCGGGTGTCTGTCGGGAACCATGAATAGTTGTCCGGACAGTATGGCCGCTCCACGGATCATCCCAATCCCACGTACTGTGCCTGCGAGTCGGAGTAGGGATGCAATCGCGATCCCAGAAGTCGCATTCGCTCGTGGTCGTCGTCTTGCTCGTACGTCGAGCGCTGCCGGTTTCATACGTAAGAGAAGACTTAGTAGTAGTTGTCGCAGAACGAGTGGGTAAAGTCTCCGGGATCGTCAACTGGAAGGAGGTGTAACACTCGTCGCCAAACATACAGTCTTCTGATTCTGTACTCGATTTCGTCTTTGAAGACTTTGATGACGAAGTTGAGGTGGTATCGCAGTCAGAGGTCGAGGTCGAGGTCGAGGTTGTTGTCTCAGTCGGCCACGAGTCAGATGTTCCGAAAGAGGTGATGGTGCAATCGTCCCAGTCGAATTCGGTGTCGCAGGTAACCGTCTGGGTTAAATAGTCCCGGCTCGTCGTCTTGGATGTCGACTCCGACTCCGACTCAGATGGGAAGGGGAGGGTCACGATAGGCAAACTTAGATGCTTGCTTGTGGTGGTGAGCGTAGGCAGACATAGCGAATACCCATAGCTCGACGCCACTGAACCAATGCATACGAAATCCGTGCAGGTGTACGCGGCCTGCGTGAACGTGTAGCTCGTCTCTGCTGACGTCTCGTAGGCCCCTGTCGGATTGGGCGGGGTCGAGAGAGTGTAGATGTCAGGTGTCTGCGTCCAAGAGGTGCAGGAGGAAGTGTCGCCCTCCCAATCCCAGGTGCAGTGAGCTATCGTGCGGGTAGGAACAGGCGAGCTTTCATCTTTAGAAGAGGTCTGGGGAAATGGACTTGTGACGGATGTAAAGGTTGGAGGCTCAAACGGCGTCACCGTAATAGACCGTCGTGTTTCGGTATGTATGGGGGGAGGGTGGTGGTGAGGGTGAGTAGGCCACTCTGCGAGCTGCTCGCTTGGAACTGAAGACGAGTTGCCCATCTTTAAATAGCTCAGTCTTATTGTTGCTAATAGGACACGGTTATAAGCTTTCTTCTTGCGTGCTTAGAGTGAAGATTTGATGTTTCCAGGCAATCTCATCCTCTTATACCCAGCTACGTAGTATCAAAATTCTTTGGGGCATTCATAATAAGTCATCAAATACGGAAGTTATGATGTTCGAAACATTTGGATCGACCTCAATACCACTGTTTATCAAAAGTGGTTCCATCTGCCCTCGATAGTAGACACACAATCATGCTAGTTTCCGCTCATTGAGATCATAATCCTGCTAGGGGTTGCACTTGCGCGACATCTTCACTTTTTCCCTAGTAAATAATACGTTTCATCAACTTGCTAAGCTTGCTATGTACTCATAATTAGGATTCTTTTAGTCTTGCCAGTCCCTCCTAATATGCTACCAAGTGTGAACAACGGGAACACCGTGATCGCCTAAGCTTTTCCCCGAACACGCACAGGTTCTAATTTGGCCGACCAAAGTCAAGCCAACAGCTGACTGCCAATTCAAAATTCGTGAAATTTATATGTCACTTACTCCCGTGTTCCAGTAATACTAGATCTGAAGAATGGATTACTCAGGTGAAACTTTCTGCTAGGCGGGAGACGGTATTATCACTCAAATAGAGTATTTGAGTTGCGCTTTACTTCGATAGCATACGGCTTCAATTGTTTGACAGGTCCGGGACCTAGGCGGTTGTGAAGTTCACATCAAAAGAAATAAACTACGGGTTCATGCTACTCTACTCTGCTAGTGTTGCTTGGATTCCCGGAGATAGTCATAACGTAGCATCATTTTGACTTAAGCTTCAACAACTTGGATAGTAGATTCATGTACTATGATAATCTCCCGTCGATGGTGCCGCTTCCACCGGTCCAACGTCAGCATCACCCAAACAACCGATCCATGCCAGAGCCCGAAATGAAATCACCCGCAGTTGTCAAACGTCCTGTGATAGTGTTACGAGACGCCGTGTAACTTGATTCAAAGTATGTCCACTTATCGTAGCGCATTCATCGTCAACGTACGCGCGGAGTTGAGACTGTGTAATTACTGAGCAAAGTTCACCTTGCCCGAATTTCAAACTCTTCAAGTCGACTTCGAATATTGAGGCAAGTCAAGGCGAGATTAGTCGTTGGTAATGTGTCTAGCTACACGGATAATTAATCATTGTTGTTCATGAGGGACATCACACTTTCCCGGACGAGCCGGCAATAAAGTACCTTGCAGCAGGCGCTAACATGCGTATGCGTTATTCCGCGTAGATGAATCATCAATAGGCAGCATCCTCTACTTGTTATTATCATTAAATTCTTTTGAAACGAGTAGGCATGATGATAAAGTACTGTATTAAGTTATCTAAGCTTAGTAGCTTCAAGCGTGCGGGGTCTCGGGGTAGCGCTCAAGGACTCGCGGCATAGTATATTAGCCCGGTTCCCTCCTTCCCTTTCATCGATAATAAACATTTGAAGACTACCCTATGGAACTCTTGGGTCTTCAGGCTGTCTCTGTTGAGCCGGGGGAGGATATTCCTGACTAAGCACGCGATTCATCGCTCAATTATTCGGTGAGGCGGGGAATCAGCAGTATTTGATTATTTACAAACACAGTATAATGGTATCTCAAAGCATAATTCTCCTATATGATTGCCTGGTATCTTTTTGGGCCTTAATGCGGTCTTGGCAAACGTAGCAAATGCGTGGCATCCCGTGGAGTTCCGTGAAAGGAACGGAGCGAATCCCGTGTAGGCGGATGTATCGGCCCATAGTCGGCGCAGAATGCCTACTGAATAGGTAAGCATAGCGACCTATACTCAGCGGTTTCCGATAGCAAGCGTTCTCTAGGTAAGGGGGCTGGTTCCGCAAATATACAGGCTTCGTCTCATAAAGAGACCGCAATAATTAATAATCGCCATACAGAATATATGCGCTTTGCCTAGAAAGATGATATGACTCATTCTGACTCTTTACCTGGAATTAGAATACTGCAAAAGAATCCTTCACAAGCTACTGACTTATGTATTTGGGTTCAGCATTGACAATCGCGGTGGTTCGGGCTGTCTATTCTCTCCGGCCAATGTTTCTGAACGGAAACAGTGGGCAACCCCATCTGCGGTCAGCAAGCCCCATAGAGTGACTTCAACCAATCATTCGTCAAGATAGCTGCCGTGTTTTGACTTGGCTAGACTATAAAGGCACAAGAAGGTAGTGCTGAAGAAACTTCCCCTCTTGTTTCCTTTCATTTACAGCAATAGAGTGTGCTACCTCACCTCCCGGCCCTTCCCGTCTTCACCATGGCGGGCACCATCACCTACACGGAACATGATGTCGTCTACGCGGGCGGCGAAAAGAAGATTCACTATGTGGCCGCGGGTCCGACTCTAGGTCCTCTGGTTATCTTCGTCCACGGCTTCCCTGGAGTCGGCATCACGTGGAAACCACAGATCGATGTATTCGCCGGCCTTGGCTTCCGTGCGATTGCCCCCGATATGCCCGGGTATGGCAATTCAACGGCTCGCCACATCGCCGAGGACTACTCGCAAGAGGCCCTCGTGGAGGGGATGATGGCTCTGCTGGGAGACACCGGGCGCAAGGCGGCCATCTGGGTCGGCCACGACTGGGGTGCGGGGGTAGTTTCATCTGTCGCGACGCAGCATCCCGAGGCCGTTAAGGCTCTCGTCCCCATGTGCGTGCCCTTCTACACGATTGAGCGGGGCTGGGACGGGTTCCTGCCGCTCGTGAACCGCGAGCTGTACCCGGCGGATAAGTACGAGTTCGGCCAGTGGGACTACATGAAGAACTGGGAGGAGAACTTCGAGAAAGCTGTCGCCTGGTTCGACAAGGATATCCCGGGAATCATTAAGGCCACGCAGCAGCCGTCTAAAGGCGCACCCGAGAGCCGTGTCGCAACCGCGTTTGCGACGGTGCGCAAGCTCGGCTGGTACGGCGGCATGCCGGCGCCACCGCCGGTAGAGGCCACGGGACCCCCCGTGCTTCCGCAGGACGCGTTCGAGAAGTACGTCGCGGGTATGCAGAAGACCGGCTTCTGGGGCGGCTCGGCGTATTATCTAAACCACAAGAGAAACGCAGAGTACAATGGGAGCAAACTGCGCGACGGAAAGCTCGACCTCCCCGTGCTGTTCTTCCACGCCACCTGGGATCTCATCTGCGACACCAAGACGTCCCGGCTTGCGGGGCCTATGAGACAGGTCTGCACGAATCTGACCGAAGTCACGATAGAGGCGGGCCATTTCCTCGCGTGCGAGAAGCCTGCTGAGGTAAACGCTGCACTATTGCGGTTTATTGCACAGAAGGTCCCGACTGAGTGGCCTGGATACTGGGATTCAGGTTACACTAATAAAAGCAAGATTTAGCTGATCTGTATGATATTCGATGAATCAAACACTCCACCGTCTTGCACTTACTTAGTTTCGCATGCGTGAGAAGCGTTCTATTCTCTGGCAAGGACTTTACGGCAAGATTGTCATTCTCTAAGTAAACTGTCGGCATTATCACGTCTTGTCTCGAAGCGGAACTAAGTATACTGAGTAGGCTATACGGTAGTGATGAACCTGCTTCGATAACCTTCTTTGGGCATCCTGGATTCTCGATTGAGGGTAACTCATCACGTAGAGATAGAATATTGTGTGGCATGAACGGTACGTTGAAGACCTAAATGGCGTGGTAAATAGACGTCTATGAATTCGAGACAGACAATACTAAGTGAAGTAACCCCTCTTCGGATCGACGACCCGACATTCATCAACTGCAGCCTCAGTTCTTTAATGTATCAAAGCATACGCTCTGACTAAGCAGGACCCTCTTAGCCATGGAGGTGGCCACTGCCGTCGTTCAAGTAGGCCCTACACACTCCTGGGCAAGTAGATGTGGAAGATATCCGTACTTACGAACACCTTCTTTGTGGACAAGTAACCAACTCGAACCTGAAGCTCATATTCAGCAGGCTTACTAGTATTAGTACTTTCTCTTTCTATGTTAGACTGACCTTCTGAAGAATATTCTCTCAGACGTTCCTCACTAACACCCATCCTAACATAGTTCGACGACAGTTCGGAAATTTCGTGGTCAGAACCTCGTTTTTAGGATGCCATCAGGGAGGCAATACTCTGGGTTGGCGTTAGGTGAATAACGATCGACCTCAATGTAGGGCCGCACGCGGCCATTGTAGCGATTTGGATCTCTGCCAGGTTCCAGATTGACAGGCCGGTGAAGGTAACTATGCGCCAATGACTAAGGTTAGTACGTGCAATTTTCGGATGGCGAAAGGGGAAGTTGTATACGCATTGTGTCATTAGTGTAGCGGTTCAAGGTGGCAGATATGTATATATAAGCTTTCATAGCGGATGCGGTAACGGATCTATTTATGCGACGCATTAGTCCTCGAGGTATCATATCGAAATTAATGGGAGCGAGAATCAGGAAAATCATTAGTAGACGAATGAGAAAGGGGGATCAATAATAAGAAAAAAGTCGCGTGGTTTTCGAAACCAGATGCTCTCAACCGTGATCGAGAACCGCGAGCTAGTTTTGAGCGAATCTGGGATTGCCATCTATGGGCTATCTCCAACTATAAGACCAAAAAGGAGCCGCTACATAGCCTTGCCCCTTTCCATAGGGTCTGACTTCGGGCCCCAGAATGCATTAACCCGTCCAGGGCCATTGATGCAGGCGTTAAGGATCTTCCAGAAGTTTACTTTCGTCACCTAGTATCATTTTAGGGACACTTAGAGCGGCTTGTTGATTGGTAGCCCGCTCGGAAAGAGGGGCATGGCCAATACCCAAGCACCACGTCCATATTATCACCAACTTTCAACTCACTGGGTCGTCTCTTGCATTTTATGTTGCATTGAGATTTTAGAAGGCTGTTCGTCGATCACAGTACCACCTAACAGATCATGAGAGTGTAGATGTGGTAGGCATGGCCAAGTGGATAATCAGTAACAGCTAGTGTCCTTGGAACGCGAAAAGCAACCACCCTTCGGATTCTATGGTAGTAATCAAACATTAGTGATGTTACATACACTATCTAGCCGCAGCAAATGACCAATCAAACCTCTGGAAACATCTCCTCCGTGAGATGTTGATTGGAAGAGCCGTCTCATTGCAGACTATATCTTACGCTATTTATTACCAGATGTCACTCAAGGGAGTTATACCGGTCAGGCTACATGTTCGGTGAGCTCATCTTCCACTTGTAACCTAACCCTCGAGGTTGGAGCCTAGTCCTTGACAAATTTCTGGCTTTTAGTTGTTGAGTTTATTAGGTGTTGTTACTGTGGCGCAGGTGTGATTGTGGCTATAGAGAAATTCCAGCGAAGACTAGTACAAATTCGGTTTGATAGATCGCGCTGGTTGGGAAGTTCCTGTTCCTTGCAGCTAAATCTACCTAGGTAGCCCTACCACAATATGGCATCAGAAGAACCAATATCCTGTCGAAGTTGGTCAAGTCTAACTACATACGTAGATCACAACAGCAGGCTGAGTATATTCGGTGTCGCGAATAAGCCGGAGATACCGAGGCTCTGCGCTGGTCTCTCATGTCCCTTGAATTAGGGAACCGTTAGAAGTGTGATGGTATTGATCATGAGAGCCAAAAGCAATTGTTCTAGGCAATCGTGAACTTGCAGTCTGACTTCATGATCTATATCGCAGCGTAACATTGTAGATTGATATATACCACGGTATTATATGTTGAAATGAAGGGTATATGAGACTTTTTTTGACTACAGAACTGACTGTATGTGAGGTGGGAAGGCCCTATGTTATATACACGAGATGCCACGATGCCTTGGTACTGTACATGCTATGTCACCTTGACCTTATACTTCAACATTATAGACGCTACCGACTGCGGCGCCGATTGGAAATGCAGTAGACAAAAGGCAATTGCACAAGTACTATGCTACTTGAAGAGGGACCGAGGTGTTATGATGTCGGCAGCTCAATCCTTTGGCCTAGCCAACACTATAGCAAAAGCATAAATCCGAAGTCTAAGTAATAGATAGGGTGACATACAGCATGGGAGGTATTGTACCCAAAGGTAGGCCTATGTCTGTAGTATTAAAGCACTGAATCATCCAGGACTTTTTTCATCCCCAAGGCTCTGCTGCCATCGCACATTGTTCCCGACTTACATAGCCTTCTTGAAAGCCTGAGCTTATCGCCTTCCGGCGTCGTAACACCAAAATGAAGAGGGTTATGTCGGTGATAACACAGCGTCTTCTCCGTACGCCGTCCATCTAAAGCTCGTGAAGACATCGATGTACCTATTATGGTTAACCCAAATCAATAATATGAAGTTCCGAAGCCCAACTCGCGAGCAGAGATGGTGAAAGGCTCGGCGTATAATTCTCACTTTGACTCTGACTGTTTAATAGTACTCTCAAAAGAGATCAAGAAGCCTGTCATCTTCGTCTCGTTAGACTATTGTCACGTAGAATATATATCGTTAATTCCACGCGGGATTAGCGACGTCATTTTTTCCGTGACAACTATCGTCTCAGAGTCCTTCCCTGAGCGAAGCCAGCCCCAAGAATCTGTGCCCTTGAGTTTCAACCTACAACTCGTTGGCGGGCCCTTTGGCACGGGGCCAGGCACCCTGAAAGCGGGAAATGACGAGAATTGGGCGATGCTCACGGATGAAAGTCAGGTTCATATAGGGCAAAATATAGAGTTTGGCTAGATGAAAGCAGCTGCTTCTCAAGCGAGACAACGGCTGATAGAGCGTGAAAAGCTAATTGAAAGATGCGCATTTGTCGATACGCTTTCGGAGAACTTGGGAATATAGAAGGGAAGGTAGTACACTTCATACATACCACACTTGAGTTAAAATTCGCCTAATATCCTTAATTAGAGTCAAGAAACTATTTGCGCTTCATGTTATCACACGTTGTTAGGCGTACCTAGGCCTTCGCTCTGCTTAACTTCTGGGTGTTTGCTAAGAACATTGATCGCACAAGCCACAGTTGTAACTGCGCCACCTCCGCCACCTCCGCCACCTCCGCCACCTTCAAAGAAGCAGGCAAGCTGCAAGCAAGTCTGTATGTACACAATTTGGAGTTGTAGGGGTACTGGTGGGTCCAGGTCTAGAAGATAAGTGGGATAGACATTGCTTGGAACTAGCTAGTTAGAACACTATTAAATATAACACCTGCTTACCTATATAACAATAAGTAAGAATCTATTATGTTTTAAACTTTCTTGCGCGTTTTTTTTTTATTGCAGTTTTTATATAATTAATTTTTTTTTTTTGTTTTAATTTAGCTTGTTTATTTTTTAGAAATTTTTAAAGGCTACGACTATTAATACTAGCATTTATAATAAAATTATTTAGTAGCTTAACTTTTAGCAATTTTTACAAAAAAAAATAAAATAAAATAAAGGCTTAAAAACTTTTTAAAAAAGTTAAATTGTTATAAAACTGTTATAAAAATTTTATAATTAAAATTTATTTAGTTATAGCTAAATTTTTTTTTTTTTAAATTTTTTAGTTTTATTACTGCTAATAAAAAAAAATTTAAATTTTTTTTTTATATTTAAAAAGTAAAACATAGCTTTTAACTAATTAAACTTATAAAACCTACTTTATAAAACATGCTTTATTTACTTGCTTAACTTAATATATTTTACGGCAATATTTAACACTTAATTATATTTAATACTTTTTTTTACCTTTGTACGCATAATTTTTAATCTACTATATTTTTACTACCTATTATAATAGGCTTTTAAAAAGAGTTTAATATTATTTTTGCGCTTTAAGCGCTTTATATAAACTTAAAACTAAGCATTTAACGCGCAGCTAAAATTTATAATATACTATATATAACTTTTTTTAACTAAAAATATAGTTATATAATAATATATAATATATTTATTAATAATTAAAAACTTATTAAATTTAAAAAGTATACTATTATATAATATATATTTAACTTTATTATATAATCGTTTTATTTAAGTATAATAATATTATAAATATAGCTAACTAATTGCTAAAGTTATATAATAAAAAACATATTAGCAAAAACTAAACTTTTATATTTATATAATAATAATTAGCTTTTATAATATATTTTAATTGTTAAATTAATTATTAGCACGTTTTATATAAAGATTTATTTAAATACTATAAAGAGTTTGCTTTTATATAAAATATAATAATAAAATATAAAGTTTAAAATATATATATATATATAACTTTAATAAAACTAAATTTATTATAAGCAAAATTTTATTTAATATATTTATAACTATATTTAGTTATATAAAAAACTTAAAAGCAGTATAATAAAGCAATTATAAATAAGCTATAATTATTTAAGCTGTTTTATTATATAACTATATTATTTTATTATATATTATTATAAAGCAAAACTATTTGTTATTTTAATATAAAAGCACTTTATTACTTAATAATTAAGTTATTATAATTATAAAAAAGAGCTAAACAATAAATAAGCAAAATATTAATTAAGTTTAATAATTAATTAATATATAAATTATTATATATAAAAATATATACTAGCTTTTAATTTTTAATAGCTATAAAAGCTATTATTTATATAAATTTAAATAGTATTATAATAAAAATATTATTATTATTATAGATTATATGCTAACATATTTGTTTTATAAGCTTTAGCTTTTAAAACAGTTGTAAAAATAAAAAATTAAGCATTTAATATAATTATATAATATATATATAGTAAAAAAAAAATAATTTATTTGTATTTTTTTAATATAACATATCCTATAGCTATATTTGCTACCTGGCCATATTTGCTACTTTTTTTTACCTTTATATAAACAATCTTTTATAACTTAACTATATAATAAAAAATTAATTTAAGCTATTAAAATTAAATTTGCTAAATATTTTTATTTTATTTTAATATGTTTGCATATTATAGCTAGGCTTGCTATATATTTTATAGCATTATATATAAGTTTTTTGCTTTTTTATATAACTACTATTTGCATGCTTTATTATTATTTTTTGTGTTGCAGCTGCCTTAGCAGCTTATAACCTTTTTATATTTTATATATAAAGTAATTTTTTATTTTATAATTTTGTTTTTTTTATATAGCAACATTAACTAAGTTAATTATTTGCTATATAAAAAGTTATAAATTTTTTTTTAAATAAAGCTAACGTATCCTAAAGGTTAATTACACACCCGGTGTTGAAATATTAGTTATATAAATATAACCGCACTCACTTGTACTAGGACAGTACAAGTGAGTATGGCTTGCACGGCTAGTATTTAATACTAGGTTATTGCATATGCGTTATTGCATGTAACATGTTTTATTAGGACTGTGCAAGCATAAAACATGCTTGCATAGTTAGGCAAAGTTTTTTTGCAATCTTTGCCTCTTTTAGTTTTTTACTTTTAAAATAAACACATAAATAAATTAAATATATTATTATTATATTGCTTTTTAATTATTTTATTATATATATATATACTATAGCTAAACTAATACTAATTAGTAGTTATATTAGCTAACTATAAATTAGCAAAAATTAAAAAAACAAATTGTATTAACTTATAAGGTAGTTAGTATTTATGCTAAGCAGCTTAAAATTTTTTGCTTATTAAAAAAAAAAAAAAAAGGTATAATTTAACTTTTGCACAAAAGAAAATTTGCTATATAGATCTGCTTATTAAAACGTATAATAAAAAACTTTTTATATAACTAAAAAAACATAACTATAAGCTATGTTATACAAACCTTTAAACTTTTATATAACAACTATATTGTTAACTTTTTAATTGTTTAATACCTTAGCAAATATTAACTATAATAACTTTGCTTTTATATATAAAAAAATAAACAAAAGCAGCAATATTTTTTTTAAAATATAAAAAAAATATATAAACTTAATATACTAAGCTAAAAACATTAATATTATAAAAAGCTTGTATAAAAAGCATTTAATTATATACTTTATATAATATATATAAAATTATATATAATGTAGCTTTAAAAAAAAATATGCTATAAGTTTTTTTTATATAGACTTTTATAGCTAAACTTTATACTAGTTTAAATAAGTTAACTATATATTTAAAACAAAAATAATAACTATACTTAAAAATAAAAGCATATAACTATTTAATAAAAATAGTGTTAATAATAAGCTTATATAACTTTTAATAAATATATTAACACTTTTATTTTTAACTTTAAGTGCCTAACTTTAAGCTTAAGCCTAAACCTTTACTTTTGCATACTTTACTTTTATGTTTATTATATAATAAAATAATGCATAACTAGGCAAACTAATATATAAAAGGACTACTTTTACTTCTTATACCTAACTAAAATAATCTTAGCTATACTATTAATAACTAATTTTTACTATTAAATAATAAATACTAAGTTTATATATATAAATATTTAATATATAAATTATAATATTTAAAAAAATGCTAACTATAGCTATATATAGAAAACAAAGCCTTAACTATAATAATATACTTAAAGACCTTTATATAAAACTTATGCAAACTTTTACTTTTACTTAGATGCCCTACTTATTATATAACACCTTTTTTAACTTACTTTTTTTATACGTTATTTTTAATGCTAACATAAATTTTAACTTATTTATTACTTTTTATAAAGCTTAAAAAAAAAACTAGAACTATAGTAGCAAGCTATATAATATTTTATATAATAAAGCGCAAATCTTTATTATAACCTGCTAACGCTTTAAAATTATAAAATCTTAATACTATATAATATTTTTAATAATTTTATAAAATTATATAAAATAATATTACTTTAACTATATTAGCTTTAAAAAAATATAATATAATATATATACTATGCTTAATAATTACTTTAATATAAAAGTTAACTATAGCTAATACTAAACTAACTAAATAATTATAACTTTTATATAAATTAAAAAAAAATACTTAAAAAAAACTTAAAATAAAGCTTTTAAATACTTATTTAACTAACTATAATTAACCTAGCAAGCACTTAGCCTTAAATTTAATAGCAAAGTAGCCTTATATATTATAGTTATATAAGCATATGCTAAAGTGCTAGAGCTAAAACTTGCACTTATTATATAAAAGCTTATGTGCAAAGCACTTTTTTTTAACCTAAAAGCTGCCTTACAAGTTGCTCTTAATAAAAAGTTAGTATAATACTAGTTATACGCAAAGCTTTTAAACGCTTACTATATTAATTAAAAGTATAATTTAAACTAATTTTAAAAGCTATATAATTTAAATTATATAAAAAAATTTTAATGCAAGCATTTTAAATAAAAACAACTATTTAAATATAAATAGCTATATAATAATAATTGTTTTTTTATATAATATAAATACTTTATATATAAAAAAAAAAAATGCTAGTTTACTTAATATATACTTTAAAAATAATAAAAAGTTAAGTTATAATTTTTATTAGCTTATAAAATATTAAATTAAAAAGCACTTTTATATAAAAAGTATTTAGCTTATATTTAAAAATATAAAAAAGAACTAAATAAAAACTTAAAAAATTTAAATAAAAACACTTTTAATAAGTTAAATAAAAATATAGCTACTAAAGCTATATATTATTTAACTAACGCTGCTTTTATATATTATATAATAAAAAAAAATATTTATATATAAAACTAAGCTATTATAGCAAACTAATTTATATTTAAAAACTAATATAGTATAAAATACTAAAGTATTTTATAAAATATAAAAGCTATACAAATATTTACTATTAGCAAACCTTAAGTTAAAGCTTTTATATAAAAGTACTTAAATATAAAAATTAACTAAACTTTTAAAAGCATATTTATATAATTTAGCAGTAGCAAAATATTTAATATAATTAATATAATTACTATATAAATACTTATTAAATTTATTAAATTTTATATTTTTAAAGCTTTTACTTTTTTTTTGCTATTATTATATAATGCTAACAAGTTAAAAGCTTATTTTAATAATATTTAAAATATTATTATATAATAAAATAAAATAATATTTTTAGTTATGCAAAAATAAAAGCATTTATTTTTTTATATTAGTAAAAAAAAGTTTGCTACCTACTTTATAAAAGCAGAACTATATTATTTGTACAAAAGATTTAGTTACCTTTATATAAAACAATTATATACCTTATTAAAAAAAGTAAAATATAAAAACATTAGTATAACAATTTTAAAAAAAATTAAAAAATTTTGTTACTTTTGCTAATTATATAAATAAGCACTATAAAAATTTAAGTTTTTACTAAAAAATAACTATAACTTTAATTATAAAGTTATTATTAATATTATATAGCTAAATAGTAAACCTGTTTTATATATAATTAATATAAGCATATTATTTTAAAGCATACAATTTTTTAAGTTTTTATTTGTATAAAATATTTAAAATATACTTTGCTAATGTTAGATTTATATATATTAAAGTTTTTTTAACTATATTATATATAACTTAAGTACTAATTTTGCGTTAAAAAATTTTTAAAATAATGTATAAATAATAAGTATATTATATAAAAAAATGCTAGTTAAAGCATACTAAGCTATAAGCAAAGTTAAATAATTATATAAACTATTATATAAAGCTTTTAATATATTATATAAAAAAATTAGCTATTATATAAATAAAGTAACTATACTATAAATAGCAGTTAAAGCTTTAAACAATATAGCTAGACCAAATAGTTTTGTACTAACCTTTTTTATATTTGGCGCATACTTAAGGATTACTATAAACTTTTTCTTTTTACTAAACATTATAAAGTAAGCAAAAGCTATATAAAAAACTATAAAAATGCTAAGAACTTTTTATATAAAAGCAGATTTTAGTTATATAATAAATATATAAAACAGATTAGCAATAAAGTAAATACTTATACTACTTTTTTAAAGTAAGGTTATAGTATAAAAAAAAAATAAAAAGTAAACTAGACTGTATAAGATTGCTATAATTAAGAACTAAAATATTATAGTAAATATACTAAACAGACTTTTAAAATTTTGTTATATATAGGTTAAACTATATAATAAACTAAAGCTTAAATTATATAATATAAAATTAAATAATAAACAACTAGACTAAATAGCAGTTGTATAACTTAAACGTTAAAGCAAACTAAAAAAAAATGTATAAAAGCTACTATAAACTTTTTTGTTTGCACAAAAAATAAAAGATTATAATTTAGCTATACAACTTTAATATAATAATATTATTATAACCTTAAGACCTTTTTTTTAAAAGTTTAACATAATAAAAATTAATAGCTTAGCTATTAAAAATGTTTTTAAATTTATACTATATAATTTAAAGCAATATAAAAATATATAAATTTTTAATACTTGCTTTATGTAAAAAGTTAAAAAAAAAATAACTAAACTATATAAAAAGTTTAAACTAGTTATATAAAGCTATAAAAATAAAAGCAAAAAAAAAATATTTATATATTTTTTAATAATTTAAAAAA